>Ga0181569_10001755_pt1 | contig 17083 bp, 10 predicted proteins | sample 101ome_19_FD_132452 | JGI IMG/M metagenome (GOLD analysis project Ga0181569, IMG submission 132452) | Coastal salt marsh microbial communities from the Groves Creek Marsh, Skidaway Island, Georgia - 101405AT metaG (megahit assembly) | ecosystem: Environmental > Aquatic > Marine > Intertidal...
GCTGCACGCGCCGAATATCAGCATCCGCCAGATATTCGCCGACGACATCGACGCCGAGCAAGACAGGCTGCGCGAAGCGATGACTGCCATGCACACGTCACTGGACGAATTGCTGTCGTCGTCCCGTCTGCACGAAGCCGGCGAACATCGCGAGGTCCTGGATACCTACCGGCGGTTTGCCGAAGACCGCGGCTGGTTGCGTCGGATCCGCGAAGGCATCGACAGCGGGCTGACCGCCGACGCCGCCGTCCAGCAGGTGCGCGAGGACACGGTCGCCCGCATGCGCAGCGCCAGCGATCCGTATATCCGAGAACGGTTGTCGGATCTGGAAGACATCGCCACCCGGCTGATGCTGCATCTGGGCGGCGAGGTGAAGACGCAGGATCTGCCCGACGACATCATTCTCGTGGCCCGCAATCCGGGCCCTGCCGAATTGCTGGACTACGACACCAGCCGTCTGCGGGGGCTGGTGACGGAGGAAGGGACGGCGACGTCGCATGTATCGATCATCGCCAGGGCGCTCGGCATTCCCGTGGTCGGCAAGGTCGAAGGGGTCATGCAGAACGTCGATCCCGGAGACCGGATCATCGTCGATGGCGACAACGCGCAGGTTTTTGTCCGGCCGTCCGACGACATCGAAGGTCACATGACGGAGACGCTGCGCGCCAGGGAACAGCGTCGGAGTCTCTATGCGTCGATGCGTGGATTGAAAACCGTGACGCGGGACGGCGTCGATGTTTCTCTCAACATCAATTGCGGCATTCTCGCCGACATGCAGTGGCTGGAGGAAACCGGCGCCGACGGGGTGGGGCTGTACCGGACGGAAATACCGTTCATGGTCCGGTCGTCGTTTCCCGATCTGACGCAGCAGACCGCAATCTACCGCGATGTGCTCGACAGGGCGGACGGCAAGCCGGTCCGTTTTCGCACCCTCGACGTCGGCGGCGACAAGCAGTTGCCTTACATGGATGTCAACGACGACCCTAATCCGGCGCTCGGTTGGCGGTCGATACGTGTCGGGCTGGACCGCCCGGGCATGTTGCGGCAGCAGCTGCGGTCGATGCTGCATGCGGCGGCCGGGCGCGATCTGTACGTCATGTTCCCGATGATCGCCGAAGTTGCTGAATTCAGGGCCGCCCAGCGGGTGCTGGAAATGGAACGTGCCCGCCTGGACAGACAGGGGATCGAACCGCCGGCCGCGGTAAGTGTGGGGGCCATGCTGGAAGTGCCCGGGCTGGTCTGGCAGCTCGACGCTTTGCTTCCCGATCTGGATTTCCTGTCGATCGGCAGCAACGACCTGTTCCAGTTCATGTTCGCGACCGACCGGGGCAATCCCCGGGTGTCCGATCGATATGACATTCTGTCGCCCGGCATGTTGTCGGTCATTCGAGATATCGTGGTCCGGTGCGATGCTGCGGGCGTGCCGGTGTCGTTGTGCGGCGAAATGGCGGGCCGGCCCATCGAGGCGATGACGCTTCTGGGACTCGGTGTCCGGTCGTTGTCTTTGTCGCCGTCCCTGTTCGGCGCGGTGAAAGCCATGACCCTGACCGTGGATGTTGCCGAACTCGGCGCTTACATCGAGACGCTTATCGCAGCGCCCGATCACAGTCTGCGGCGCAAATTAAGCGCCTATGCCCTGGATCATGGGGTCGTACTGGAATCTTGAAGAGTTGTTTCGAACGCAGTTTGACGTTGATATCCGATTGATTTATTTGCTATTTCTCTCCCGCTTTCAACGGGTAGGGCTACGGTAAGCGCGAATTTGTACTGGCGGCGGGGTGCGAGAAACCGGCCGCGAGACGGAATTCGGGACCGTCGCCCGGTCCGCTGCGCGTTGGGGGGACGCCTTATCATGAATGCGACGACGCCGGCCCAGACGGAAGAATTCGACGCCACCGAACTAGGCGCGATGATGCGCGAAATGCGCGAAAATCTCGGTCACGATCTAGAAAAGGTCGCCGATGATCTGCGCATACGGCTCGTATATCTCGAAGCGATCGAAACCGGGCGCCTCGGCGATCTGCCCGGAAACGCCTATGTCAGCGGCTTTCTTCGCGCTTATTCCGATTATCTCGGCCTCGACGGCGAGGAGATCGTCCGGCGTTTCAAGATGGCAGGCGCCGAGATCAGCAACCAGACGCAACTTCACCTGCCGTCGCCTGTTGAAGAGGGGCGGCTGCCGACGTCGTTCATCCTGATGGTCGCGGCCGTCATCGCGGCTGGCGCCTATGGCGGCTGGTACTATCTTTCATCGCAGGGCAGCGATCCGATGGAAACCGTGGCCAAACTGCCGAGCGAACTATCGGGGCTGGTCGAAGACGCCGCCAACCAGACGTCGCCCGCGCCGGTGCCCGCGCAGCAGGATTCTCGGGTGGAATCGACACAAGCCGTGCAAGCGCCGCAGACGGAAGACGCTCCGTCGGGCGCCCCGCAATCCGCGACAACGTCGGATGCGGTCCCTGCAGGGAACGCGGTGGCAGCCCCAGAGACGGCGACCGGATCGCCCGCAGCACCCGCGGATGCTCAATCCGGTGCCGTGGAGGCGAATACGCCGGGGGATACATCCGAAGCGCCGATCACCCCCGACAGCCCCGAACAAAGATCTCCGCCTACGGCAAGCAAACCTGACCAGACGGCGGCGGCTCCCGCAGCCCCCGCCCAGCCTGAGACCCCGGCGGCGGAGACGACTGCCCCTGCTGTCGCTACAACCAGCACGGAAGCGCCGGAACCCGCACCTGCGCCGACGGCACGCGCAGAGCCCGTCGCCGAAACGCCACCGGCACCGGCGCCGGTTTCCGAACCCGCACCCGTGCCTGCTCCCGTTCCGACGGTGGTCGAAACACCGGTCCCTGCCGAAACACCGGACCAGACGGCCGCCGTTACACCGGCTCCCGCCCCGGCGCAACCGGCAAGCCGCATCCTGCCCGGCGATTCTCCCGACGTGGTTCGTATCGTGGTACGCGCCACCGCCGACAGCTATGTCGCCGTGAAGACGGCGGACGGGCAGCCCCTGTTCTCTCAATTGATGCGCCCGGGCGACAGCTACGAAGTGCCGTCGGGCGCCGACCTTGTGCTCGAAACCGGCAATGCCGGGGGGCTTCAGATATCAGTCGGCGACAGGCGTGTGCCCTCGCTCGGCCCCATGGGCCAGGTCCGGCGTAACATTCCGCTGGACGCCGAAGGGCTGTTGAGCGGCGCGAACTAGCGGTCAAACTGCGCCCTATGGCGTTGCCGGCGAATCGGCTATAACGCGCCACTCCGACACCTCGATTTTCCGGCCCTTGAAATTCAGAATCTAAACATGGCGTCTCTTCAACCTGTCCGCGGCACGCACGATCTTCTCCCCGACGAGGCCCGGCGTGCGCGTCACGTAACGGATACCGGCCGATCCATTGCCGAATGCTACGGCTATGAAGAGGCCGCCACGCCGATCTTCGAGTTCAGCGAGGTGTTCGCCCGAACGCTCGGCGAAACGTCGGATATCGTTACCAAGGAGATGTACACCTTTACCGACAAGGGAGGCGACAGCATCACGCTGCGCCCGGAAGGGACCGCCGGAATCGCCCGGGCGCTGATCTCCGGCGGATTGAGCCAGAACCTGCCGCTGAAGTTCTTTTATGCGGGGCCGATGTTCCGCTACGAGCGTCCCCAGAAGGGTCGATTGCGCCAGTTTCATCAGATCGGCGTCGAACTGCTGGGGGTGGCGGACCCCGTCGGCGACGTCGAGGTGATCGCCCTCGGCGCTGCCATCCTCGACGCGCTGGGCGTGCAGGGAAACACCACGCTGGAACTGAACACCCTCGGTAACACCGAAAGCCGGGCGGCGTACCGGGATGTGCTGGTCGACTATTTCAGCGACCACCGGGCCGGTCTGTCCGCTGACAGTCAGGACCGCCTCGACCGTAACCCGCTGCGCATTCTCGATTCCAAGAACGAAGGCGACCGCGCCATCGTCGCCGGCGCGCCCGAATTCGACGACAGCCTGGATGCCGAATCGCGCGACTTCTTCGCAGAGGTCTGCGCCGGACTGGATGCGCTGGGCATCGCCTGGCAACGGAATTCGCGTCTGGTGCGCGGGCTGGATTATTACTGCCACACCGCGTTCGAATTCACGACCGATGCGCTAGGCGCGCAGAGCGCGGTGCTGGCGGGCGGGCGCTACGACGGTTTGGTGGAACAAATGGGCGGCCCGTCGACACCCGGCGTCGGCTGGGCGTCCGGCATCGAGCGTCTGTCGATGCTGATCGGCGACGGTCCCGCCAGAACACGGCCCATCGCGGTCGTCCCCCTGGGCGAAGCGGCCGAGGCAGTGGGCTTGCAGCTCACCGACCGGCTGCGTCGCGCCGGCATCGCCGTTGATCTGGGATATCGCGGAAAGATGAAGCAACGCATGAAACGCGCCAACAGCATCGATGCCCGCGCCGCTGTCATCATCGGCGACGACGAGCTCGAACAATCCTCGGCGACTGTCCGCGATCTCGATTCCGGAGAACAGGAACTGGTGCCGCTGGACGATCTCCAAGCCCGTCTCGAACAATTTCTGTAGCGAGCCAATGTCTGACGAGCGGACCCTCAGCCGTCTCGTCGTCGTTGGTGCCAGTCACCGGACCAGCTCCGAGACGACGCGCGACAGGCTTATCATTGCGGAAGAAGACCTTCCCGGTTTTCTGACCGCCATTCGCGCGGCCGGTTTCAGCGATGCGGTGGCGATGTCCACCTGTGCGCGCACAGAGATTTTCGGGCTTGCGCCGGAAACGGAAACTGCCCGCGCAGGCGCGATCGCGGCGCTGTCCAGGCTGGGCGGGTTCGACGCGGACGAGATCGAACCGCAGACCTACTTTCACGAGGCGGAGGATGCCTTGCGCCATCTGTTTCGGGTGTCCGCCTCCCTCGACAGTCCGGTCGTCGGAGAACCGGAAGTAACGGGTCAGTTTCGCGATGCGGTGCGGATCGCCGACGCAGGAAACTTTCTGGGGCCGGAACTCAACACAATCGTGCAGGCAGCCAACCGGACGGCCAAACGCGTGAGATCCGAAACGACGATAGGGCAGCGCCCCGTGTCGATGGCGGCCTGCGCGGTCCAGGTGGCGCGCGATGTCCAGGGCGATCTGTCGCGTGTCCGCGCGGTTCTTGTTACCGGCGGCGAGATGGGCGAACTGATCGCCGACCAGATGCGGGATGCCGGCCTGTCGCAGTTGACTGTCGTCGCCCGCAGCCGCGCCCGGGCAGAGATATCGGCACGCCGCTACGCATGCCACTTTTCAGCGCTGGACGAACTGACCGGCATGCTGGCGGATGCCGACATCGTGATCACGTCGATGGGTGCCGGACAGCATCTGTTCGGCACCGATAATGTATCGAAGGCGCTTGCCGCGCGCCGCCGCCGGCCGATGCTGTTCCTAGATGCCGCTATCCCTTCCGACGTGGATCCGGCGGTCAACGATCTTGACGGGGCGTTCGCCTATTCGCTGGACGACCTGGAACGGATCGCTCTGGAAGGCCGGTTCCAGCGTGACGAGGCGGCAGCGGAAGCGGAAGCGATCATCGAGACTGAGATGCGGGAGTATCTGCGGGCGGTGGCGGAGCGCGATGCAGTACCGGTTGTCTCTGCATTGCGGCAACATTTCGAACGCACCCGGCTGAACGTCCTGTCTGATATGGGCGGCGACGACCCGGCGGTCGATGAGGCAACGCGGCGGCTAACCAACCGTTTGCTGCATGACCCGTCCGAAACGCTGCGCGAGCTTGCGGCGGAAGACGCCGGTGCAGGGGCGGACGCCGAACGCCTGGTGAGACAATTGTTCGGCATCGCCGGCAAAGACGACAGCATGAAGGAGTAATCACGGTGAGCCTCGATGAAAGACTGGATCAGATCGTGTCCCGACATCAGGAGTTGTCGAACCTGATGTCGAGCGGCGACGGTGGCGATGCCGAGGAATTCGTGCGCATGTCGAAGGAATTTGCGGAACTCGATCCGGTCGTTGCCTGTATTGCCGAACTGCGCGATGCGCAGAGCGAAGCCGGCGACCTGGCGGAACTGATTGCCGATCCGGAAACGGACGCCGAAATGAAGACCCTGGCGCAGGAGGAGTTCCAGGAACTGACGGAACGCGTGCCGAAACTGGAAAAGAATCTTCAGATAATGCTGTTGCCTCGCGATGCCGCTGACGACAAGAACGCCATCCTCGAAGTCCGCGCCGGCACCGGCGGCGATGAAGCGGCGCTGTTCGCAGCCGATCTGCTGCGCATGTATCAGCGTTATGCCGACAAGAACCGTTGGAAGTTCGATATTCTCAGTTCATCCGATACGGGGATTGGCGGCATCAAGGAAGCATCCGTCGAAATCAGCGGCAAGGGGGTGTTTGCGCGGCTCAAGTACGAATCGGGCGTTCACCGGGTCCAGCGCGTGCCGGAAACCGAATCGGGGGGGCGTATCCATACCTCCGCCGCGACCGTCGCAGTGCTGCCGGAGGCCGAGGATGTGGACGTGGAAATCAACGACAGCGACCTCCGCATCGATACCTATCGGGCGCAGGGTGCAGGCGGTCAGCACGTCAACACGACGGACAGCGCCGTGCGGATCACCCATCTGCCGACCGGGATCGTCGTGCAGCAGCAGGACGAAAAATCGCAGCACAAGAACCGTGCCAAGGCGCTGAAGATTCTGCGGGCGCGTATCTACGATGCCGAACGCGAAGCCCAGGCGAACGCCCGGGCGGAAGACCGTCGCAACCAGATCGGGTCCGGCGACCGGTCGGAGCGTATTCGCACCTATAATTTTCCGCAGGGCCGTGTCTCCGATCACCGCATCAACCTGACCCTGCACAAACTGGAACGGGTGCTGGAAGGCGAGGCGTTGGACGAGATCATCGATGCGCTGACGGCCGAAGACCAGGCACAGAAACTGGCTGAGGTGACGTGACGTCCGCCGCGCACGATCTCAAAACTGTTTTACGGCGTGCCGTTTCGGCGCTAAGCGGCGCCGGTATCGAAGATGCCGCGGCGGATGCCCGAATTCTGGCCTCCGCCGCTTTCGAGCTCAGCCGGGAAGACATGCTGCGCGATCCGGCGGCGACGCTGGATCCGGAAGCGGTGGACGCATTCGAGAAGACGATTGTCCGCCGGTCGGCGCACGAGCCTGTGTCGCGCATCCTGGGGAAACGCGAATTTCGCAGTCTGGACTTCGAGATCGGACCGGCGACTCTCGACCCGCGTCCCGACAGCGAAACGGTGGTCGAGGCGGTACTGGAATACGCTGCCGCGATGCAACCCGATCTCCGCATGCTGGATATCGGCACGGGGTCCGGGTGTCTGCTCCTGTCGGCACTTTACGAATTGCCGGCCGCCCGGGGGATCGGGACCGATATCGATCCGGATGCCGTGGCCTGTGCCCGGCGGAATGCGGCCGCCCTCGGGCTGTCCGCCCGGGCGATCTTTATGGAGACGCACTGGGCGAAAGGTGTGGACGGGACGTTCGATGTCGTCCTGTCCAACCCACCTTATATTCCGTCCGGCGATATCGCCGGCCTTGCGCCGGATGTGGCGCGGTACGATCCGGCGGCGGCGTTGGACGGCGGCCCCGACGGGCTGGATGCCTATCGCGCTCTGTCGGCTGTCGTCGGCCCCATCCTGACGCCGTCGGGTGTGGTCGTGCTCGAAATCGGCGCCGGGCAGGCGGGCGACGTCCAGGCGATCTTCGCGTCGGCAGGGTTCGGTCTGGCCGGAACGCGCAGGGACATCGCGGGGCACGACAGGGCCCTGGTTTTTTTCGGATTGCACCGCCGAATGGTTAACGCGCGCTCCAAAAAAAGGGTTGGAAAGCGTCCGATTCCCGACTAGGGTGCCTTTGTCGGCGATGTGAAAAACACCGTTTTAACCGTCGGCTTGAAAACACCCTGCAAACCAAAGCCAATCTCCGAAATTCGGCTGCTGGCCGATGGATTTGGTAAGTCCATTGCAGTGCGGGGCGACAAAATCAGAATGGAAACGGACATGAAGGCGCTATGAGACAGGGCCAGAACAAAAATCGTATGAGAGGCCGGGGTAACGGCCGCAAGGGCGGAAATCCGCGTAATCAGTCATTCGAAAGCAACGGCCCCGACGTCAAGGTCCGCGGGAATGCGCAGCAGGTCGTCGAAAAGTACCTGACGCTGGCACGCGATGCCTCTTCGGCCGGCGACCGCATCAACGCCGAAAGCTACTATCAGTTTGCCGAACATTATTATCGTGTGATGAACGCGGCGAACGAACAGCAGCGCCAGCAGCAACAGCTGCAGCAAAATGCCGAGGCCGAGGCCGAGGGAGATTCTCAGCCGAACGGCGACGCGGCAGAAGCCGCCGAAACGTCCGACAACGACGGCAATCAGAATAACGGCCGGCGCCGCCGGAACGGTCGCGGCAACGGTCGGGGTAACAGCAACGGTGCCAGCGAAGAAGCTGCCGGCAAGTCGGACATAGCCGGCGACGAAGCGGCCCCGGCTTCCGAAGCGGCCCCCGCACCCGAAGCGGCCTCGGGCGAAGACGCGGGCGAAAAAGCCAGCGCCTGATCCGATCTGCCGATTACCTCTCGGACCCCGACCCTAGGGTCCGTTGATCGCTATCGCCATAGATGCCCGGCTCAGCCCTGTCCCGGACGTGATCGGGGGGGGGCGAAGACGTCAGTCGGTGGCGACAGAGCCGTTGCCCGAAATTCCGGTTAACCCCGCATTAACCCGGCCTTAATGTGATATGGGCCAAAGTCGGGTATGCGGATGCCCGAATTCCGCCCGCAACGGGTCTTGTAAAATATCGATATTTTCCCATATCTGGTGAGGACGCCGGTTACGGGGTCCAAATAGACGCTCGCCGCCTCGCGGGAGCACTCGTCGCAATGTCTCACGATGGAGTTGCAGACAATGGAATTTGAGTCCTACACAGAAAGGGCGCGCGGTTTCGTGCAGGCTGCACAGACCTCGGCGCTCGCAAGCAATCACCAGCATTTCAAGCCGGAGCATCTGCTCAAGGTTCTTCTCGACGACAAGGAAGGCTTGGCGTCCAATCTGATCACCGCCGCCGGCGGCGATCCCGCGGTCGCGCGCAGCGAACTCGATGCCGCGCTTGCCAAGATTCCGAAAGTCGAAGGATCCGGCGCGACGCAGATATATCTGGCGCCTGAAACCGCCAAGCTTTTCGAAAGCGCGAAAGAAATCGCCGACAAGGCGGGTGACAGTTTCGTCACCGCCGAGCGCCTGCTGCTGGCGCTGACCATGGCGACCGGTACGCCGTCGGCTGCCGCCCTGTCCAAGGCCGGCATCACGCCGCAATCGCTGAACGCCGCGATCGAGGACGTGCGCAAAGGCCGCAAAGCCGACAGCGCCACCGCGGAGGATTCCTACGATGCGCTGAACAAATACGCGACGGACCTGACCGAGCGCGCGCGTGAAGGCAAGATCGACCCGGTCATCGGCCGGGACGAGGAAATCCGCCGTACCGTGCAGGTGCTGTCGCGGCGGACAAAGAACAATCCCGTCCTGATCGGCGAACCCGGGGTCGGCAAGACCGCCATCGCCGAAGGACTGGCGCAGCGCATCGTCAATGGCGACGTGCCGGAAAGCCTGCGGCGCAAGAAGCTGATGTCGCTGGACCTCGGCGCGCTGGTGGCGGGTGCGAAGTTCCGCGGCGAGTTCGAGGAACGCCTGAAAGCCGTGCTGCAGGAAATCAGCGCCGAGGACGGCGAGATCATCCTGTTTATCGACGAGTTGCATACGCTGATCGGCGCCGGCGCGTCGGAAGGCGCCATGGATGCTTCCAACATGCTGAAACCGGCCCTGGCGCGCGGCGAACTGCACTGCATCGGCGCGACCACGCTGGACGAATACCGCAAGCATATCGAAAAGGATGCCGCGCTGGCGCGCCGGTTCCAGACGGTTCTGATCCAGGAACCGACGGTCGAGGATACGATCTCGATCCTGCGCGGGCTGAAGGAAAAATACGAAGTCCATCACGGCGTCCGTATCACCGACGGCGCGATCGTGGCGGCGGCGACGTTGTCGAACCGCTATATCACCGACCGGTTCCTGCCCGACAAGGCGATCGATCTGGTCGACGAGGCCTCGTCGCGCCTGCGCATGGTGGTGGATTCCAAGCCGGAGGAAATCGACGAGCTCGACCGGCGGATCATCCAGCTCAAGATCGAGCGCGAGGCGCTGAAAAAGGAATCCGACAAGGGGTCTCGCGAACGTCTTGAGAAACTTGAGGAAGAGCTGGCGGAGCTGGAAGACAAATCGGCCGAGCTGACCGAGATCTGGCAGGCGGAAAAGGAAACCCTGGCGGACTCCCAGAAGGTGAAGGAAGAACTCGAAGCCGCGCGGATGGCGCTCGAACGCGCCCAGCGCGACGGCGACCTGGCGAAGGCGGGCGAGCTTGCCTACGGCATCATTCCGGATCTTGAAAAGAAGCTGGCTGACGCGGCCGAGCATGACGGCGACGACGCCCGCATGCTGGACGAGGAAGTCACCGACAGCGATATCGCCTCCGTCGTTTCCCGCTGGACCGGTATCCCGGTGGACAAGATGCTGGAAGGCGAGCGTGAAAAACTGCTGCACATGGAGGAGATGCTCGGCGAACGGGTGATAGGTCAGGACGAAGCGGTCGTCGCGGTCAGCAATTCGGTGCGCCGCGCACGCGCTGGGCTTCAGGACCCGAACCGGCCGCTTGGCTCGTTCCTGTTCCTTGGCCCGACGGGCGTCGGCAAAACCGAATTGACCAAGGCGCTGGCGGCTTTTCTGTTCGATGACGAGACCGCGATGCAGCGGCTCGACATGTCGGAGTACATGGAAAAGCATTCCGTCGCCCGGCTGATCGGGGCGCCGCCCGGCTATGTCGGCTACGAGGAGGGCGGGGCGCTGACCGAAGCGGTACGCCGGCGACCTTATCAGGTGGTTCTGTTCGACGAGATCGAAAAGGCGCATCCGGACGTGTTCAACGTGCTCCTGCAGGTGCTGGACGACGGCCGTCTGACGGATGGACAGGGCCGAACGGTCGATTTCCGCAACACGCTGATCATCCTGACGTCTAACCTCGGCAGCGAAGTGCTGGCGCATCAGGCCGAGGGCGAAAGCGTCGATGCGGTGCGCGAACAGGTCATGGACGCGGTCCGAGGCGCGTTCCGGCCCGAGTTTCTGAACCGGCTGGACGAAACGCTGCTGTTCCACCGGCTGTCGCGCGAACACATGACCGGCATCGTCGACATCCAGCTCGACCGGCTGCGGGCGATGCTCGCCGACCGCAAGATCGCGCTGGAACTGGACGAGGCCGCGCTGACATGGCTGGCGGATGCGGGCTACGATCCGGTCTACGGCGCCCGTCCGTTGAAACGGGTCATCCAGCGCAGCCTGCAGAACGCGCTGGCCACGATGATCCTCGAAGGCCGCATCGAAGACGGCGAGACGGTGACGGTCGGCGCCGGCGACGGCGGACTGATCATCAACGGCGCCGCCGTCGAGCAGATCGCGGCGGAGTAGTAGAAAGCCGGCTCAGGCTTTGGCGGTCAACCGGCCTCAGCGCTGGGTGATCGTCGTTTCTTTTTGGAGATCGGCGACCAGGGCGGCGATGTTGGCGCGCTTGGCTTCGAAGCGTGCGAAATCCTTGCGGCCCAGCTTGATGCCCGACGGCATCTTGATCGTCAGCGGGTTGACCTGGCGGCCGCCCGCGAGGATTTCGTAATGCAGATGCGGGCCGGTCGATCGGCCGGTGCTGCCGACATAGCCGATCACCTCGCCCTGTTTGACGCGGCTTCCCAGCGTCACGCCTTTCCTGAACCGGCTCATATGGGCGTAGGCAGAATTGAAGCCGCCGGCATGGCGGATGCGGATGTAATTGCCGTAGCCGCCCTTGCGACCGCGATAGGAAATCACGCCGTCGCCGGCGGCGTAGATCGGCGTACCGGTCGGCGCGGCGAAATCGACGCCGCGATGCATCTTCGTGTACCCCAGAACCGGGTGACGCCGCTTGCCGAAGCGGGACGACAACCGCGCGCCGTCGATTGGCGTGCGCAGCAGCGGACGCTTGGCGCTGCGGCCGCTGTCGTCGAAATAGTCGACCCTGCCGGGCTGCAGCTCGAACCGGTAAAGCGGTTTCGCGGCGCCGGACAGGACCATGCGGGCGTATATCACTTCGCCATGGCGAACGATCCGGCCGTCATCGTCGACAAACCGTTCGTAGGCGACTTCGAAGGCGTCGCCTTTCTGTATTTCGCGCTGGAAATCGACGTCCCAGCTGTAGATCCGGACCAGTTCCGCAAGCACGGATAACGGCACGTCTTGGTTCACCGCCGACTTGTACAGGCTTGAATTGATGGTGCCGCGGGCGAAGCTGATCTTGCGCGTCAGCGTACGCTTGGTCTCGAACGCGCGGAAGGATGTGGCCGCGTCGCGGCGCACGGCGACCTGTCGCACGACGCTGGGGTCGAGCTGCATTTCCTTCAGGTTGTCGTCCGGCGAGAACGTCAGACGGATTCGCTGTCCGACGCGCAGATCGCGGGGATCGTACACCGCGCGCAACGCACTGACCGCGTCATGGGCATCGTCGCGGGCAATGCCCGCCGACAGCATGATCGACATCAGGGTATCGCCGTTACGCACCTTCAGGCTGCGTTTCTTCTCGGCGGCGCGGACCGATTCCGCGGGGTCCGGCGCGACGGAGGCGAGGATCACTTCGGCCGACTGTTCCAGCGCCGGCGCGGTCTGAATATCCGTTTCTTCCACTGCTGCCATCGGCCCCGGAAACGCCGATACCCCGTTGCCGCCGGGCCCTGCAACGGCGCCCACGAACAGGCCGACGACCAGAACGCTCAGGGCGATCCGGATGGGACCGCACCCTTCGCGCCCGACATAGGAGAATGAGTCAGGGGTAAACGAATCGGATGCGTTCGAGTCAGAACGCGCGATCAGCGACGAGAAAAACGACACGCAGGCCTTCCGCCAGATGGATTAACAATGATTAACCGATACCGGATTAACCTTAACGAATCATTACCCCGATGTCCAGAAAGACGTTCAATATCAATACCTTTTGCCTTATTTTTAAACTCCAGACACAGATATTCCGACCTTCGGTATGGCGCCCGGTCTTGACCGGCCTGTGCGTGCACTAAATACTTTCCCCGCCATTCGGCCAAAAACCAGTCCTCCGGGGAGAAGATACCTTGTTCCACTCGGTCGAGAGCTTTCTGCGTCCGCAGACAATCGCCATTGTCGGCGCTTCCGAAACCGGCGGCGCCGGATGGCCCAAAGGGCTGTACGAAAACTTCGCGCATGAGAATTTTCCCGCGAAGGTCTACCTCGTAAATCCCCGCCGGGACGAACTGTGGGGTCAAAAGGTATATCCCGATTTCGCCTCTCTGCCCGAGACTATCGACCTGGCTGTCGTCATCATCCCCGCCGAAGCCATCCCGGATGTCCTGTCGGAAGCGGCGGACGCGGGGCTGCGCAATGCGCTGGTCTATGCCTCCCGGTTCGGCGAAGGCGGCGACGATGTCGGCGCGGAACGGGCCGCGGCGCTGCGCGAAATTTGCGACCGGACAGGGCTGCGGATCTCGGGGCCGAACTGCATGGGTGCGATTTCGTTGCCGGAACGGCTGCTGTTCTATCCGACGTCGCGGGTACGCGGACTGCCGCAGGGTTCGGTCGGCGTGGTGTTCCAGTCCGGCGGCACGTTCCAGTTCTGGCTCGAACAGGGTGCGGCGCGGGGCCTCGGCTATTCCTATGCGGTGTCCAGCGGCAACGAGCTCGACCTCGATATGGCCGACTACATCAATTTTCTGGTCGACGACGATCATACCAGTGTCATTGCCTGCATGGCGGAAGGCGTGCGCCGGCCCGACGCGCTGATGGCGGCCGTCGAACGCGCCTTCGAAGCCGGCAAGCCCGTGCTGATGCTGAAGGTCGGACGCAGCGCGGCGGGTCAGGCCGCAGCGCAAAGCCATACCGGTGCGCTGGCGACGGACGATCATGTGTTTACCGCCATGTGCCGAAAGTACGGAGTGGTGCCGGTCGACACGCTGGACGAGCTGATCGAGATGAGCCTGGCCTTTTCTGCCGGCCGCCTGCCCAAGGGCGACCGCGTGGCGTTGGTCGGTTATTCGGGCGGGGCGAAAGGCCTGTTCCTGGATATCGCCGAGACCCAGGGTGTCTCCATGCCCGACTTCACGCCGGAGACGCAGGCACTTCTCCGCGAACATATCGATTCCGGGGTGCCGCCCAGCAATCCGCTGGACACCGGCGCCGGACTCGCCCGGCGGTTTCCCGAATTTACCGAGGTCGCGAAAATCGTGGCGCAGGATCCCAACATCGACATGATCTCGGTTCAGGGCCAGTTGCCGCTGGTCGAGGGTGCGGCCGGCGATCCCGACCTGTTCCGCCAGATCCGCGACAGTACGGATAAGCCCGTCGTCGCGCATAATCGCATGTCGCAGAACATCAACGATGCCGGCCGCGCGTTTCAGGATGCGGCCGGCATCCCGTTTCTTCAGCGCCTGCCGGAGGTTGTGTCCACGCTGAAGGCGCTTGCCGCCTATGCCGAACGCCGCCGCCGGGGGATAGCGAGATACGGGGCCGGTATGGCATCCGACGACCCCGATACACCCGTCGAGGACGTTCTGGCACGGTACGGAATTTCAGGTCCGAAATCGGCCTTCGCCGCCACCGCAAATGAGGTCGGTAAGACGGTTTCCGAACTCGGATTTCCCGTGGTTGTCAAAATCGTCTCTCCCCAGGCCGTCCACAAGACCGAAGTCGGCGGTGTCGCACTGAATATTTCGTCCGCGGAGGATGCCAATGACGCGGCGGCTGCGATGACGGAAAGACTGCACCGCGTGGAGCCCGGCGCCGAGATCGACGGATTTCTGATCCAGCGGATGGTCGACGGCCTCGAAGTCATCGCCGGCGTGCGGGACGATCCGCAATTCGGACCCGTGCTGGCGCTGGGCATCGGCGGCGTGATGGTCGAAGCCATGCGCGACGTGGCGTTCCGGCTGCTGCCCGTGACCGGGGCAGACGTGCGCGATATGATCGACGAACTGCGGGCCAAGGCGGTGCTGGGGCCGTTCCGTGGTGCCGCGCCGCGCGATGTTGAAGCACTGGTCTCCGCCCTCGTCGGACTCTCGGACGCGTGGCCCGCCCTGCGGGATCGCGTTTCCGATATTGAAATAAATCCCATGATGGTAGGAGCGGAAGGCGAAGGCGTGGTCGCCGTCGATATCCGCAGCATCGCCCCTAGAACAAGCTTAGAAGGATAGACACATGCACTATCAGCTCCCCGAAGAATTGCGGATGCTGCAGGAAACGGTGCGGCGCTTCGTTGACCGCGAACTGATCCCCATCGAACAGGACAGCATGGACGGCCCCAAGCTGAAGCCGGAGGTTCAGAAATCGCTTGAGGAAAAGGCCAAGGCCATCGGTCTTTGGCTTTTCGATGTACCGGAGGAATACGGCGGTCAGGGCCTCGGTTTGCTGGCGCGATCCATCGTGTGGACCGAGCTGGCGCGGACCATCGCGCTGCCGACCCGCAACGTGAACATCTTCGGCCCGATCGTCAGCCCGATCCTGTATTACCTGAACGACGAGCAGAAGAAGCGGTATTTGTATCCTGTCCTCGAGGGCAAGCTGCGGCATTGCTTTGCCCAGACCGAACCCGAAGCCGGCGGCGATCCCGGCGGCATGCGGACCACCGCGGTGCGCGACGGCGATCATTACGTCATCAACGGCATGAAGCGATTCATCACAGGCGCCGCGGATGCCGATTTCGCCCAGGTCATCGCCGCTACCGACCGAGAAAAGGGATCGCGCGGCGGTATCTCCGCCTTCCTGGTCGATATGGACAGCCCCGGCGTCAAGCTGTTGCGGGCGCAGGAAACGATGATGAACGACCGCCCTTGGGAAATCGCCTTCGAGGACGTGCGCGTGCCGGCGGAGAACATGATCGGCGGCGAGGGCGACGGATTCAAGTTCGCCCAGAACTGGATCAGCGCCGGGCGTATCCGTCACGGCGCGCGCGGCATCGGCGTCATTGAACGCTGTCTCGAACTCGGGGCGTCCTATGCCAAACAGCGGGAAACCTTCGGCAAGAAGCTCGCCGAACGCCAGTCGGTGCAGTGGATGCTGGTCGATTCCTATGCCGATCTGCACATGCTGCGGCTGATGGTTCACACGGCGGCGGCCAAGCACGATGCGGGAGAGGACATCCGCTACGACGCCTACATGTGCAAGTATCTCGGGGATACCAAATCGTTCGAAGCGGCCGATCGCTGCATGCAAATTCACGGCGGGATGGGGCTGACGACCGATCTGCCGATCGAACGGATGTGGCGTGATCAACGCAGCTTCGTCATCACAGAAGGACCAACTGAAATCCTGAAAATGGCACTTGCCCGGCACGTTTTGCGGCAGTACGGGGATTGATTTTTCGAGAGTGTCTGTCGGAATTCATATCTGGCCCCCCTCCCCCTAAAGGGGGAGGGGGCAGGGTCCAAGTTCCCGTCCTGTGACACTCACCCAATACAATCGACTAGCTTTCGTCATTAACGGCTTGGTGACACCCGCCTGTCATAAACGAACGACTGCGAACTAGCGCATCCTGCAGGGTGTCTTCGTGGCGACGTAAAACGGCGGCCCCCGAGGCAGCCGTTTTTTTGTCGTCCGCGTTTTGACTCACCCTGGCCTTTCCGACATCATTCGACCGCAATACGACATAATCCGAGAAAACGACGCCTATAAAGGGAGAGAAAATGTTCGACCATTTCGAATGCGTGAAGGTGGATCTTCACGACGGCATCGCCTATGTGCGGATGAACCGGCCGGAAAAACGCAATGCCATGAATCCCCAGCTTCATGACGAGATGGAAGAGGCGTTGACGCACCTAGAAGTCGATCCCGACGCGAAGGTGGTCGTGATCTGCGGCGCCGGCGGCAATTTTTCCGCGGGGCAGGACCTGAAGATGTTCTTCCGCGAGAACGAAAAAAACCCGCTCGGCCGGAAGACATCCCAGCGCGCGGCCAATCGCTGGCGCTGGGAACTGCTTTACAATTACGACAAGCCGACCATCGCC
>Ga0181569_10001781_pt1 | contig 16977 bp, 16 predicted proteins | sample 101ome_19_FD_132452 | JGI IMG/M metagenome (GOLD analysis project Ga0181569, IMG submission 132452) | Coastal salt marsh microbial communities from the Groves Creek Marsh, Skidaway Island, Georgia - 101405AT metaG (megahit assembly) | ecosystem: Environmental > Aquatic > Marine > Intertidal...
ACTGTACACAAAAGCATACAGTTTCCTGAACGCACGACAACAGAACCGTGGGCCTGTTTGGCGAGTTTTCCGGTTTCGATCGAAATAGTGCGACCGTCACCGAGGTCAATGACCTCTTGGTAGATTTTAGGAATCATAAGTGTTGGGGATACTCCCCTTAATTTAGAGGCATTTGCCTCAAGTTAAACATTTGGTCTTTGGCCTGAATGGCTTGTGTTGTTGTGTTGTTGCTAAGAAGCGTGACCAATGAAAAACTTAAAAAAAAGCGGTTGGGCTTTAAATAAAAGCACCGCTAGAAGCGGTGCCTTATTCTTATTTACGAATACCTAATTCTTTGATTAAAGAACGGTATTTTTCAATATCGTTATTCTTGAGGTAATCGAGTAAACTTCTGCGTTTACCTACTAGTTTAACTAATGAACGCTCTGTGTTAAAATCCTTGTGATTTTTCTTTAAGTGTTCGGTTAGATAATTGATGCGGTAGGTGAAAAGAGCAATTTGCCCTTCTGTAGAACCTGTGTTCTTTTCGGCTCCACCGTACTGTTTGAAGATTTCAGCCTTCTTTTCTTTGCTTAAATACATTCCAATATTGTGTTAATGATTTTTATGTATCTCACTGACGTTCAATGAGGGCGCAAAGATACATTTTATTCTCGGTTATTCTAGATCTTCCTTCTGTTTTTCTTCTCGAAGCGGAAGATTTAGAATCAAATCGATGTAGAGATTGACCTTTTTCTTCAGCTCATTTCGGTGCGAAATAAAGTCTAGAAATCCGTGTTCTTGCAAAAATTCAGAAGTTTGAAAGTCTTCTGGCAATTCTTTTCCTGTGGTGTCTTTGACAACACGTGGACCCGCGAATCCAATAAGTGCTCCTGGTTCGGCAATATTGATATCTCCGAGCATCGCATAGGATGCCGTTGTTCCGCCAGTAGTCGGATCGGTACATAGTGAGATATAGGGAATCTTTGCCTCGGCAAGCTGAGCGAGTTTCGCGGCTGTTTTTGCCATTTGCATGAGCGATAAGGCGGCCTCCATCATTCGTGCACCTCCTGACTTAGAGATAATGAGTAAGGGAGATTTACGCTTTTTCGCAACATCTATAGCGCGTGCAATTTTTTCTCCTACAACACTACCCATAGAACCCCCGATGAATGAAAAGTCCATACAGGCGACCACTAATTCTCTACCCATTGACATTCCGTAAGCAGTGCGCACGGCATCCTTAAGGTTCGTCTTCTTTTTCGCGTCGACAAGGCGGTCTTTGTACTTTTTCGTGTCTTCAAAGCGCAGCGGATCTTTAGAGGAAAGATCAGCGTTAAATTCTGTAAAAGTGTTGTCGTCGAAGAGTAATTCGAAGTACTCTTTGCTTCCTATACGTACGTGGTAATCATCTTCAGGAGATACATAGGCGTTTTTCGCCAGCTCTTCAGACTCCACAATTTTTCCTGTGGGCGATTTGTACCACAGGCCAACCGGGGTGTCTTTTTTTTCCTCGGTGGCGGTCTGAATTCCTTTCTCTTTTCTCTTAAACCACAAAGATGACATATAGAAGTTTTAAAGTGTGTTAACGTTATTAAGGTCCTCAAAAGCCTGTTTTAATCGCGCAGAGAAGGTTTGTTCTCCTTTGCGTAACCAAACGCGTGGGTCGTAGTGTTTCTTGTTCGGAACATCATCTCCCTCAGGGTTACCAATTTGAGCCGCGAGATAGTCTTTTTTGTCAGACATATAATCTCTGATTCCTTCAGTAAAAGCGTATTGAAGATCGGTATCGATGTTCATCTTAACTACGCCGTATCCGATAGATTCTCTGATTTCTTCTAGGCTAGAACCTGATCCTCCGTGGAAGACAAAGTCAATCGGATTCGGACGGTCTATACCGAACTTCTCAATAATGTAAGACTGAGAATTTTTTAGGATAACCGGCGTTAATTTCACGTTTCCGGGTTTGTATACCCCGTGAACGTTTCCGAATGCAGCGGCAACGGTGAATCTGTGACTTACTGACGACAGTTCTTCGTAGGCATAGGCTACCTCTTCGGGCTGAGTGTACAGTTTTGAAGAATCAATATCGGTATTGTCTACGCCGTCTTCTTCACCACCGGTGACACCGAGCTCGATCTCTAGAGTCATTCCCATTGGCGCCATGCGCTCTAGGTACTTTTTACAAAGCTGAATGTTTTCTTCAAGAGGCTCTTCTGACAGGTCAATCATGTGTGATGAGAAAAGCGGCTTGCCATGGGCTTTAAAATGTTCTTCGCTCGCATCTAACAACCCATCGATCCAGGGTAGAAGGTTCTTTGCACAGTGATCGGTATGAAGGATAACTGTAGCACCATAGGCTTCAGCGAGTTGGTGAACGTGTTTAGCACCTGCTATTGATCCTGCGATTGCGGCCTTTTGACCGTCGTTTGAAAGTCCTTTTCCAGCATTGAATTGGGCACCACCGTTTGAAAATTGAATGATGACTGGGGCGTTCAGATTTGCAGCGGTTTCTAGGACAGAATTAATAGTGTTAGAACCCGTAACGTTGACCGCCGGAAGGGCAAATGATTTTTGTTTTGCCAAGGCAAAGATCGCCTGAACTGCGTCTCCGGTCGCTACGCCTGGTACAATAGAATGTGAAGCCATTTTGTTCGTTTTTTTTATTGATTGTAGAGGGCAAATGTACTAAATGCTTTTAAAAAGGATAGTTGATTCCGATGTTGAATAAGGGGCTATTATTTGAGCGGTTAAAAATCCATCTTTCATCTCCTTGAAGGGCCGGATTTAGCAGCTTGTACGCGAGGTCTAACCTAAAAATGAAATAATCGAAATCATAGCGCAATCCGAACCCCAAGGCAATGGCACTGTCTTTAAGAGACCGCCATCCGTGAAAGATAGCAGCCTCGTTTTCTGTTCCGTCGAGAGCGTTCCATATGTTTCCTGCATCTGTGAAGACCGCACCGTAAAGACTTCTTGAAAGCGGAAATCTGAGTTCTGCACTAAGGGTTAGTTTTAGATTGGCATCGTTGAACTCATTGAGTTGATTGGTCGTACCCGGACCAAGGGTGTAGGCGTTCCAGCCTCTAATGTCATTAGTTCCTCCGGCGAAGAAGCTTCTTACAAAAGGTACCGAACTTGAGCGTCCAAGCGGAAGTGCGAATCCACCATAAGCGCGAAAGGCGGCACTTGAACGTGTTCCTAAAGGCCAGTGTTTGATAAATTGAAGCTCTGTTTTAAGGTAATGGGCATAGGCCACATCAAAGAGTTCTCCGGGTGTACTAAAAGGCTCGAGCGCATCGAATAAGAATCCTGCGAGTTCAAATTTTGCGTAGTATTGGCGGTACGCTGATGCGTTTCGATTGGTGGTATTTTCATTCAACAATGCGTAGCTAGAGGAGAGAATTAAGTTGTTTTCGGTAAGCCGCGCTCTACGCTCCTCAATGCGGCTCACTAGTAAGGCGTCAGTTTCATTAAGAGGGATACTCTCATCTTGAACGCCTGAGATGAATGCGGCTGTTCCGTCGGGGATTTGAAGTTGCGTACTTCCGTCCACTCCTGTAGACTCAAACAAGTCGGCATACCGAGAATCACTTTTAAGGGGTGTAGAAAGTTCGTCGAGCGTTTCAAAGGTGTTCCGGTAAATCGAGAAGAAATTATCGGGATTGAGGTTGTTTACATAAGAGATTTTAGGGAATTCGACAGTATGTTGGCTCGACTTGTTGGAAAAGCTGAAGCGATAAATGGCGTTGATGGTTTGTCGGTCTAGGCCCAAATTTTGTTGAAATACTGTTCCGATTTGAAGGGTGCTGATCGGATTTTTCTCCATAGCAATAAGGCGGTCTAGTGAAAAACCATACCACCATCTCGGAAAGCTAAGGTTAAGATCAATCCCCAGTTCTGATGTGATATTGGCGCCAGGAATGATTGAGTTTCCGATGGTTCCGCTCAGCGAAAGACTGAGGTTTTCAAAAGAACCGAAGACGTTTCTCGCAAGCACAGAAGAGCGTAACGACGTACCGATTTGCTGTATCGCAGAGTGGGTAAGGTCAAAATCAGCTGTAAGCGAGTACCGCTTGCGTGATCTCAGGTAGAGGTTGATATTGACGATAGAGTCGTCTTGAACGTTATAGTTGATCGATGGATAACTGAAGTAATTCAACTGTCCAATTCGATTTAGGGTCGTTGTTCTTAAAGAATCTCTGTAAAGAATCCCAGGTTTAAAGGCGATCCTTTCTTCAAGAACGTCTAGATCGATGCTTTCATTGGTAGGATACATCACAATCCCATTTACGGTGTCTGTAGGGGTAGACACAGTGGTGTTGAGTTGATCAAACAGCACGTTAATTTTTCCAAGTCGGTGGGTTTGGATAGCTGCAGTAGAATCAATCACCGTTGTGACCTTTACGGTTTTTGAACGGTTTGTTTGGGTAGTGTCTCCATCTATTTCAAAGTAGATATCGCTCTTCTGGAGTCCGAAAGCTCCACGATCTCTAAGTAAAGAAAGGATTCGTTGCCTTTCTTTTTCAAGCGTATCAATGTTAAGTGGGTCTTGGGGATGTATAAGACGATCCTTCTTATACGCGCTCAGGCTGTCTAACAGGTTTTGGTTAGGAAGCTTGTAACCAATGCTGTCAATGGTGAATGGATCGCCCGCTGAAACAAAAAAGCGTTGTTTTGCCTTTTTCAAATTTGGAGAATAGTCGAGATCGAAGCTTGTGTACACATTAAAATACCCTTGTTTTCTAAGGGCTCTGTTTAGCCGTGCAACACTGAGTGCAGTTTCAATAGAATCTAAAATTACAGGAGGCTCTCCTTTTGATCGAAACCATCGGCCAATAGCCGAATTTTTGCTTCCAGAGGCATTAAAAATCCAAAGCTTTAAAGGGATGCCTAATATCTTTTTATTTTCTTTTTGCCTTAGGACATCTTCAAGGTCAAGATCGAGCCTAATGCCTTCAGAAAGTTGAATCTCATTTTTTGTGAGAAGAGCCGCCCCTTCAGGAAGTTTGCGAACCGAGCTGCAAGAAACGACCCCTGTTAAAGAAATAATTAAAACTACCTTTAGAAATCCATAGAGAGAGGAAAAGGGCCTTTCATGCATGGGGCTAAATTAATTGAAAAAATAATGCTCAGTCGCTCAGAAGTCAGGCAAATACAACAGTTAAAGCAGAAAAGAACCCGAGACGAATTGGGAATGTTCTGTGTTGAGGGAATGAAATCGGTCACTGAGGGTTTAAAGGCACAATTGGAGCCTTTTCTATGCGTTTCCACTTCCAAAGAAATTGTGAGTTCTATTGAGAAGCGTTTTGACCTTCAAGTACGACTCGTCTCAAACGAGATAATGAAAAAATGCACCCATTTTTCAACGCCCTCTGAGGTACTTATAGTATTTAAAAAGCCAGCTCAAAAAGCGTTACCCAACGATCAATGGATCGTCGCTTTAGACGAGATTCAGGACCCCGGTAACCTAGGCACGTTAATGCGTACGCTTGATTGGTTTGGTTTTAGACACCTACTCTGCTCCCCTAATACGGTCGACTGTTTCAATCCTAAAACAGTTCAAGCGAGCATGGGCTCGTATACACGAGTTTCTTGTTTGTACGAAGAGCTGCCAATAGCTTTGGATCGTTTGCAACTTCCTATTTATGGGGCAGATTTGGAGGGCGCTTCATTACCTGAAATGACTTTCGACACCAAGGGTATACTGGTTTTAGGGAATGAAGGCCATGGCCTCTCTGAAGCCGTTAAGCAGCGTGTGGATCATTTTATCACGATTCCGAGTGCAGGTGACGCCCAAGTAGAGAGCTTAAATGCAGCTGTTTCGGGAGCGATTATTGCCTATACAATTTCCAGCCGTCTCGGGTTTCAACGCTAAGTCCAATAAAAAGGCTGCTACTTTTATCTGGTAATCCTGAAATGTCGTGTTGTACCCTCAGGTGCAAGGCAGCTTTACTTTTCTTGAGGTAAAAGTCGAATCCAAAGCCTGTTTCAATGTAATGTGCCAGGTTTGCCCCGCTGTTTTCAAAAAAATACCCCATTTGATATCCCGCGATCATAAACGGGTTAATATTTCCTATGCGGCTTGCGCTATACTTAAATAAAACGGGAAGTTGAATTTCAGTTTTCGGATTAGAAGGATCCGATTCGTCTTGCTTTTTGAGTATCACTCCGGGCTCTAGCCTAAGATCAAAGCGGGGAATAAGGGTGCGTTCAAGAGAGAATCGTACGGTATAATTTTGTAGAAAATCGGTGCTAGAATTGGGATAGTTTCCAAAAAGTACTCCAAAATTCCAGGTTTCTTCGTCCGCACCACTGAGGTTTAAAGAGGGTCTGAATTTCTTCTGTGCGTTCAATGTGCATGTAAGAAGGAGGACAAGTGAAACCAGTAGGAGAGATTTATTTCTTAGCATAGTAGATACAGGCCGCACCCAATGTTTGTTTGTGAAAAGAGGCTTTAGAAAATCCGGTCTCAAGCAAGATAGAGGTAAAGGCTTGATTGTAGGGAAAGCTAGAAGCTGAATCGACAAGATAGGTGTAAGCCTTTGGATCTGAAGCCAATACCTTGCTTATCAATGGCATTAAAATACCTGTATGCAACCAGTATCCAAATTTGAAAATGGGGTTCGTTGGTTTTGAGGTTTCTAACACCGCTAAGGTTCCACCGGGTTTTAAAACCCTATGTATTTCTTGAATTCCTTTACTAAGACTTTCAAAATTACGCACACCAAAGGCGACTGTCACGGCGTCAAAAGCATTCGTTTCGAAGGGTAAGGACTCGCTGTCGCCTAAGACCATATCTACGCGATCTTGTAACCCATGATGCTTTACTTTATTCTTTCCGACATTGAGCATTCCTGAAGAGAGGTCAAGCCCTGTGACCTGAGCATCACTTTGCTGCGCAAGCGCTATGGCCAAATCGCCAGTTCCGGTTGCCACGTCTAAAATACGTTGAGGTTTCAGTGCGAGAACCGCATTAATTAATCGCTTTCTCCATTTGAGGTCTACTCCAAAGGTGATGAGACGATTCATACGGTCGTACTCTTTTGAGATGCCGTCGAACATCTCTGATACCTGTGCTTTCTTCGACTTTTCTGAATCTTTGTATGGAACTACTTTCATAGGTGATACAAAGATACGATCCGAATTTAAAAAGTGGTTGGATCAGGCTAAAGCCTCAGCGATTCTGCGTATTGCTTCGGTTAACGTTTCCTCTGAAGCCGCATAAGAGATACGAATACAATTCTCATCTCCGAATGCCGCACCTGTAACCGTTGCAACTTGAGCGTGTTCTAATAGAAAGAGTGCAAAATCAGAAGCATTGTTGATAAGCTGTCCCTTTAACGTCTTACCGAAATAATAGGAGATATCCGGAAACACATAAAAAGCACCTTCGGGTACGTTCACTTTAAAGCCTTCAATTTTATTGAGCAGATCTAATACGAGATCTCTGCGCTTTTTGAAGGCGTCTACCATATATTGAATGCTGCTGACCGGTGCCATTAAGGCTTCAATCACGGCGCGCTGCGCGATCGCATTTGCCCCGCTTGTAACTTGCCCTTGCAGCTTTGTACAGGCTTTAGCTAGCCATTCTGGACCTCCGATATAACCAATACGCCACCCCGTCATAGCGAAGGCTTTAGAAACGCCATTCACGGTAACAGTTCGGTCGTACATACCATCAATTGAAGCAATACTGCAATGTCCTGTACTCGAAAAGTTTATGTGCTCATAGATTTCGTCAGAGACTACGATAATCTCAGGACGATCCTTTAAAACTTCAGCGATGGCTTCGAGCTCGCTTTTGTGATAGAATGATCCGCTCGGATTGCAGGGTGAACTGAACCAGATCATTTTGGTTTTTGGGGTTAAGGCTTGCCTCAATTGATCTGCCGTAATCTTGAAGTCTGCATCAATACTCGTGCGCACTTCAACAGGAACCCCTTCAGCCAATTTTACAATGTCGCTGTATGAAACCCAATAAGGAGCAGGAAGGATCACTTCGTCTCCAGGATTGAGCACTGCCATGGCTACATTATAGAGAGATTGCTTTGCACCTGTAGAAACGACAATTTGCTGAGGTGAATAGGTCAACCCGTTATCGCGCTTAAACTTGTGAACGATGGCTTCTTTGAGCTCTTGATACCCATCTACGGCGGTGTAACTGCTGTAGTTTTCGTCAATGGCTTTTTTCGCTGCTTCTTTTATAAAATCAGGAATATTAAAATCGGGTTCTCCCAGACTCAGACCGATAATGTCGAGACCTTGAGATTTTAATTCTCTAGCCTTTGCTGCCATAGCAAGGGTGGCCGAGGTTTCCATGTTTTGAATGCGAGAAGAAACGTGTGAAGACATGATTTTTTCAGTTTGCGCTTACGAAGTGCAATGTTAATGATAATTTTGTGTTTTCGGCGCCTATGAAACCCATTGAGATCTACTCTTATTTTCCAAATTTGTCAGATTTGCAACAACGTCAGATTGAGCAATTGGCAGGGCTGTATCAAGACTGGAATGAGAAGATTAACGTGGTCTCTCGCAAAGACGTCGAAGAGCTCTACGAACGCCATGTGTTGCATTCGATGAGTATTGCCTTATTTACCTCCTTTGCCAAAGGTTCGAAGATTGTTGATGTTGGTACAGGCGGAGGTTTTCCGGGAATACCTTTGGCTATCTTATTTCCAGAAGTGCAGTTTACGCTAGTCGATTCGATCGGTAAAAAGCTGAAGGTGGTGAATGAAGTGGTAGAAGGTTTAGGATTGCAAAACGTGACTGCTATTCACGATCGAATTGAAAATGTTCCAGAGACTTTTGATTTTGTAGTAAGCCGAGCGGTTGCTGCGATGCCCACCTTTGTGCATTGGGTGCAACACAGTATTGCAAAAGAAAATAAGAATAAGGTCGACAACGGTATATGGTATCTCAAAGGCGGTGACCTTACTGAAGAATTAGCCCCGTTCAAAGAAAAGGTGCTGATATACGATCTTTATGAGCGCATACCAACACCTTTTTTTGAAACTAAAAAATTGGTGTATTTACCGTTTTATCCTAAAAACGGATAGCGGTAATCCTTTGGGCTTACAAAGGTCTCTTTGATTAAACGCGGCGATACCCAGCGCATGAGGTTCATGGCTGACCCTGCTTTGTCATTGGTCCCCGATGCTCTAGCACCTCCAAAGGGTTGTTGACCAACCACAGCACCAGTAGGCTTATCATTGATATAAAAATTACCAGCCGCATTTTTCAATGCCTCTAAAGCTTGGCTAACGGCATATCGGTCTTTTGAGAAGACTGCTCCAGTAAGAGCATACATTGAGGTTTGATCGACGAGCTGTAGCGTTTGCTCCCATTCGCTATCCGGATAAATGTACACCGTAACAATGGGGCCGAAGAGTTCGGTTTCCATGGTGTAGTACTTAGGGTTGGTTGTCACCACTACTGTAGGTGAAATAAAATATCCCTCAGATTTGTCGTATTCGCCACCTGCAAAAATGTCCGCATCTTGATCCTCTTTTACGCGCTCGATGACTGCAGCCAGTTTGTCAAAAGCGCCTTCGTGAATGACAGCGGTTACAAACCGACTCATGTCTTCAGGAGAACCCGGTTTGCCGATGTGCTTTAAATCTTGTTTCACGAATTCGAGCACTTTTTGAGCGATAGACTCCGGAAGATATACCCGCGAAGCGGCGCTACATTTTTGACCTTGGAATTCAAAGGCCCCGCGTACAATACCTGTAGCAACCTCTTTTGGGTCTGATGAAGGGTGCGCAACAATGAAATCTTTTCCTCCAGTCTCTCCCACAATACGAGGATAGGTGTTGTAATGTGAAACGCGTTCTCCAATTTGTTTCCAGAGCGATTGAAACACAAAGGTTGATCCTGTGAAATGCAATCCAGCAAAATGAGTAGAATCTAACATCGTTTTGGTAATCATTTGAGGGTCACCCGTAATGAAGTTGATAACACCATCAGGCAAGCCAGCTTCTTCAAAGATCTCTACAATGACACGAGAAGAGTAGACCTGCGCATCACTTGGCTTCCATACTACCGTGTTTCCCATTAAGGCAGGTGCTGCTGGTAAATTACCCGCGATCGCCGTGAAGTTAAAAGGTGTAATGGCATAAACAAACCCCTCTAACGGACGGTACTCAATACGATTCCAAATACCTTCTGAAGAAACGGGTTGTTCACTATAAATGGTAGAAGCAAACTCAACATTGAAACGCAAAAAATCGGCGAACTCACAGGCCGCGTCAATTTCGGCTTGGTGAATCGTTTTTGATTGCGCTAGCATAGTAGCGGCATTGATCCTTGCTCGATAAGGACCAGCTATAAGGTCGGCTGCCTTTAGAAAGATCGCAGCGCGTTGCTCCCATGGCATGGCCGCCCATTGTGGTTTTGCCTTAAGTGCTTCTTCGATCGCAAGTTTAGCTTGCTCTTCTGTAGCCTCGTAATAATGTCCAATCACATGTTGGTGCTGATGCGGAGGGCTTAATGGTTTCTTTGACGAAGAATCAAGTCGCTGACCTCCAATCTTCATTTTGATGTCTGCCACTTCGTTGTATTGAGTCCTGTACGAGGCGAGAACGGCTTCGCGTTCAGGGGTGCCCGGAGCATAGCTAAGAACAGGTTCGTTGATCGCTTTCGGTACTCTAAAATGCGCGTTACTCATAGAATTTTTAGTTTATAGGAGTGTCTGTTTTTCACAAAGGTAAGAATACTTTTAGCCCTCTTTTTTTAACATGGAATTTCTTAATCTGCGGCTTGCTATGGGTTACCTTTTAGATGTATTTTTGCACACATCATTCTAAGCATCTTTGCTCATGTCTCAAGACATTCGAATTAAGAAAGGACTGAATTTGAATTTGGTAGGTGCAGCCGAGCACGCCTTTCACAAAGAAGTACAGTCTTCAACCTACGGAATTTATCTAGATGATTTTCATGGTCTTACGCCGAAATTGATCCTCAAAGAAGGAGCAGAAGTGAAGGCGGGGGAACCTCTATTCTACGATAAGAATAACCCAGAAATTCAATTCGTTTCACCAGTGAGCGGCGAGATTGTCGCTGTAGAACGTGGAGAAAGAAGACGAATTCTCAACATCAAGATTTTAGCTGACAAGGAGCAAGAGTTTGTGAAGCATAGCAAATTCGTTTCTTCGGATACGGATCGAAACGGAATGATTGCTCATTTTTTGAAGTCTGGACTATGGCCTTTTATCAAGCAGCGTCCTTTTGATATCATTGCCGACCCAAATCAGACACCAAAAGCGATTTTCATCTCAGGGCTTAACACAGGGCCACTTAACGTTGATTTAGACTTTGTTTTAAAAGGCAGTGAAGACAAGTTGCAAGCTGCATTGTCTGCCCTTCAATTGTTTACACCAGGTGCCGTACACGTTTCAGTGTCTTCAAAGAAAAATTCAGTTTTTTCTACGTTAGACAATATTGTTTTGCATGAGGTATCTGGGCCACACCCTGCTGGATTAGTGGGTTCACAAATCGCTCAAATCGATCCTATAAATAAAGGTGAAGTCGTTTGGGTAGTAGGTGCTCAAGACTTGGTAATCATCGGTAAACTCTTACTTACAGGTCAATATAACGCTTCGCGCTCTATTGCCGTGGCTGGTGCAAAAGTTTCAGATCCGAAATACATCAAGACAAAAATTGGAGCAGAAGTAGCGTCCATTCTTGAGGTGAGCGGGGCTGATCTTTCAAATACCCGAGTAATTGCGGGAGATGTATTGACAGGAACCCAGGTCAATGCCGACGCACACCTTCGTTTTTATGCGACTCAGCTCACTGCGATTGCTGAGGGGAACGACTACGAATTTTTCGGATGGAATAAACCGGTTTTCGACAAGGTTTCACCTACGAGAGCCTTGACGTTTTCTTGGTTGAATAAAAAGAAAGCTTACGATTTAGATACAAATACCAACGGAGAACACCGTGCTTTTGTAGTTACAGGAAGCTATGAAGAGGTATTTCCACTAGATATTTATCCAATGCAGCTCTTGAAGGCCTGCATGGTTAAAGACTTGGATGAGATGGAACAGCTCGGACTTTACGAAGTTGCTCCAGAAGATTTCTCGCTTACTGAATTCATTTGTATATCAAAACAGCCTCATCAAGCGATCATTCGTGAGGGCTTAGACTTATTGAAACAAGAATTAGGATAATTCGTTACTATGAAACAGAAATTACACGAAATCAAAGAACGGGTTAAGGACAAAAAATGGGCTCCTGCGTTCAACGCAATCCATACCTTTTTATATACCCCTAATGAAGTAACACACAAAGGTGGTACTCATGTGAAGGCCGTAGATGACCTCAAGCGTACGATGAATACGGTTATCGTTGCTCTTATTCCTTGCTTGCTCTTTGGGATTTTTAACGCCGGCTACCAGCATTATTCTGCTATTGAAGGGTTTCCTCAAGAATTCTCGATCCTTGAGCACTTCATTACGTGGAGAAATTTTCTAGTTGGCTTGACCACTGTACTTCCTCTATTAATCGTCTCTTATGGTGTAGGTTTAGCCATTGAATTTGTCTTTGCCGTGATCAAAGGACATGAGGTTGAAGAGGGATACTTAGTGACGGGTATGCTTGTGCCTCTTATTGTGCCCGTAGATACACCACTTTGGATGTTAGCCATCGCCGTTGCTTTTGGGGTGGTGATCGGAAAAGAAGTATTTGGGGGTACGGGAATGAATATCTTAAATCCTGCACTAACGATTCGCGCCTTCTTGTTCTTTGCTTATCCAACCTGGATGAGTGGAGATAAAGTATGGGTTCACGGCGCAGTTGATGGTGTTTCGAAGGCGGGTACTGCTGATGCGATTTCAGGAGAGACCATCCTCGGGTATTTGGCTCAAAATAAAACAGCAGAAATGGGGTATTCTTTGAGTGATATGTTCTTCGGATTCATCCCTGGTTCAGTTGGAGAAACCTCAACCTTACTCATCCTACTAGGCGGATTATACCTCGTGTTCACAAAAATTGCAAGCTGGAGAATTATGTTAAGTGCAACGATTGGAGCCTTAGCAATGGGATTGCTTTTCAACGCTGTGGTTGATTTTGGTTGGATTCAATCGTACTCTAAGTTTTACAGCCTGATGGCTTTTGATTTCTGGAAGCATTTAATTGTAGGAGGTCTAGCATTTGGAATTGTGTATATGGCTACAGATCCGGTGACCAGTTCACAAACGAACAAGGGTAAATGGATTTATGGATTTTTAGTAGGATTCATATCCGTCATGATTCGCGTGTTCAACCCAGGCTATCCAGAAGGGGTATTCCTTGCGATTCTATTGATGAACGTTTTTGCACCTACTATTGATCACTATGTGGTTCAAGGAAATGTTAAACGAAGATTGAAGCGTGCGAAGCAGGCGAAAATCTATCCAGCGACAGCTCCGGCCTCAGTTGAAACTCAAACCGCATAATTAAACAGGCGATACGCAATGGCACTAAACACCGATAAAAACTCCTACACTGTTCTGTTCTCAGTAATCATGGTTTCAGTGGTTGGAGCAATCTTAGCCTATTTGGCCACTGGATTAAAAGAAAAAATCACCGAAAATCAGCGCTTTGAGAAGCAACAAAATATTCTCTACGCTATGGGTGTGCACAATAACACCGACGAGTCTAGTGTGAACTTTATACCCACTACTGAAGTAGATCAGCGCTTCGGTGAGTTGATTAAAGGACAGTATGTGATTCAAGATGGAGAAGCGACTCCCCAAGAAGACGCTTTTATGATTGATTTGAAAAAGGAACTTGACCTCATCAAATCAGGAAAAGACGGCAAGCTCCCGCTTTTTATCGGTGAGCAGGAGGGCAAGACCTACTATATTTTTCCGATGTACGGAAAAGGACTTTGGGATGCCATCTGGGGTTATATGTCTGTGGATGAAAGTTTGACCATTACAGGGGTTTACTTTGATCACAAAGGAGAAACACCAGGGCTTGGAGCAAACATCAAAATGCGCTTTTTCATGGACGACTTTATCGGAGAATCTATCGTTTCAGACACTGGATATACGCCTATTGAAGTCGTAAAAGGAAACAACGATCCGTTGAACAGTGATAAAAGTGACGCTCAGGTAGATGCACTTGCCGGAGCGACTATTACCGGAAACGGTGTAAGTGCAATGATTAAAGAAAGTATTCGTCTATACGAACCGTATTTTGAAAAGGTTCGTTCATTAAACTAAGTCGTAAGCTATGCCCTTACTCTCAAAAAAAGAATCAAAGTTAATCCTCGATCCACTTGCGGATAACAACCCGATTACCATTCAGGTACTCGGTATTTGTTCGGCCTTGGCGATTACTGCAGAATTAAAAGCTTCTGTAGTAATGGCGGTTTCAGTGCTTTTCGTACTAGGAATGGGGAATGTGGTGATCTCGTTGATGCGAAATATCATCCCATCAAAAATTAGAATCATTGTTCAACTCGTTGTAGTGGCTACCCTTGTAATCGTAGTGGATCAGACGCTCAAGGCTTTCGCCTACGAATTGAGTAAAACCCTGTCAGTATTCGTGGGGCTTATCATTACCAACTGTATTATTATGGGACGTTTTGAGGCCTTTGCCTTAGGAAATGGTCCATGGAGATCGTTTCTAGATGGAATCGGAAACGCGTTAGGATACGGGGTTATTCTCATTATTGTTGGATTCTTCAGAGAATTGCTCGGTTCAGGAACCTTATTCGGGATTCCTGTATTAGGTGATCCTATTGCAAAAACCGGACTCTATGCTTTCGGGTATGAGAATAACGGGTTTATGATTATCCCTCCTGCGGCCTTGATTGTGGTAGGTGTTTTAATTTGGATTCAACGTGCAAAGAACCCTTCACTTGTAGAAGAAGCTTAATCGTATAAAGATGTTAGAGCATTTAGAATTATTTTTCAAGTCCATATTCATCGACAATATGGTATTCGCGGTTTTCTTAGGAATGTGTTCTTACCTAGCCGTATCTAAGAAAGTAGCTACTGCTGTAGGTTTAGGAGCCGCAGTAATTTTCGTTTTGGCGGTAACCGTTCCCTTAAACTGGTTGTTAGACCAATACTTATTGCAACCCGGAGCCTTAAGCTGGTTGGGCGAAGAATATGCGTCATACGATCTTAGCTTTTTGTCGTTTATCCTATTCATTGCTACTATCGCCACTATGGTGCAGCTAGTTGAGATTGTAGTGGAGAAATTCTCTCCTTCACTGTACAACTCTTTAGGGATCTTCTTGCCGTTGATCGCTGTAAACTGTGCTATTTTAGGTGGATCACTCTTCATGCAGGCGCGTGAGATTCCGTCACTTGGTTTGGCCTTTAACTATGGCCTAAGTTCAGGAATTGGTTGGTTCTTGGCTATTCTTGCCATCGCTGCGATCCGTGAGAAGATTCGTTATTCAGCGGTTCCTGCTCCACTTCGCGGATTAGGAATCACCTTTATCATCACTGGTTTAATGGGTATCGGCTTTCAGAGTTTTGGAGGCATGCTCACAGGAGATAACGAGCCGCCTACAGTTACCGAAGAAGTAGTAGAGGCTGTTGAGACGGAACAAATCAAAGAGGACCCAAAAGACCCTAAAGAAACCGAAGAGTCAACCGAGGTTATTGCCGGTATAGATTAATAATTGCTTTAAGAAGAAAAAATTATGGTTTTAGCTGCTATTGGAAGTACAATCCTGATCACCATTGCTGCATTTTTAGTGCTCACATTGCTGCTCGTAGGATTGCTTTTATTCACCAAAGAAAAACTATCTCCTTCTGGACCTGTGACCATTACGATTAATGGAGAACGCAAGATTGAGGTGCCTTCTGGAAGCTCTTTATTGTCAACACTCGGAAACCAAAAGGTTTTTTTGCCTTCAGCTTGTGGTGGGGGTGGAACGTGCATTCAGTGCGAATGTCACGTGCTTTCTGGTGGAGGAGAGGCCTTGCCTACTGAGACTCCGCACTTCTCTAAAAAAGAGTTGATTTCTGGTGCCCGTCTCGCTTGTCAGGTTAAGGTAAAGCAAGACATAGAAATTGAAATTCCAGAAGAGGTATTTGGAATCAAGAAATGGGAAGGTAAAGTGGTTCGTAATTACAACGTGGCTTCTTTTATCAAGGAGTTTGTGGTTGAGATTCCAGAGGACATGAATTACAAGGCAGGGGGTTACATTCAGATCGAGATTCCTCCTTGTGAAGTGAAGTATTCGGATATAGATATTACTGCGCACCCTGAAGAGCACGACGACCCTAAGAAATTTCAAAACGAGTGGGACAAGTTTCAGCTTTGGCCCCTTGTGATGAAAAATCCAGAGAAAGTGGAGCGTGCCTATTCAATGGCTTCATTCCCTGCTGAAGGGCGTGAGATTATGTTGAATGTACGTATTGCGACGCCTCCGTTTGATCGTAATAAAAACGGTTGGGCAGATGTGAATCCAGGGGTTGCCTCTTCATACATTTTCAGCTTGAAAGCTGGAGACCCAGTAACGATTTCTGGTCCATTTGGTGAGTTCTTTATTAATGAATCAGAGGCAGAGATGTTATACGTAGGGGGAGGAGCAGGAATGGCTCCTATGCGCTCACATCTTTACCATCTCTTTAAGACGTTAAAGACCAATAGAAAAGTGACCTACTGGTACGGTGGACGTTCAAAACGAGAATTATTCTATATCGACCACTTTAAGAAATTAGAGGCCGAGTTTCCGAATTTCAAATTCTATATGGCACTCTCTGAACCTCTAGAGGAGGACAATTGGAAAGTCAAGAAAGATGTTGATGATACAGAGGGAGATGGCTTTGTAGGTTTCATTCACAATTGTGTGATTGATCAGTATCTAAGTAAGCACGACACTCCAGAGGATATAGAGTTATACTTCTGTGGACCACCCCTTATGAATCAGGCGGTTCAAAAAATGGGAGAAGACTTTGGTATTCCTGATGAGAACATCCGCTTTGATGACTTCGGAGGATAATTCAGAAACCGCTGCACTTCGTAGCGGTTTTTTTAATTTGTAGG
>Ga0181569_10001795_pt1 | contig 16922 bp, 12 predicted proteins | sample 101ome_19_FD_132452 | JGI IMG/M metagenome (GOLD analysis project Ga0181569, IMG submission 132452) | Coastal salt marsh microbial communities from the Groves Creek Marsh, Skidaway Island, Georgia - 101405AT metaG (megahit assembly) | ecosystem: Environmental > Aquatic > Marine > Intertidal...
GCCCTCTGAGCTATTGACGCCTAAGGAAGACCCTCGAATGCTGGAGCTTGCTGATCAGCTTCGAGCCGTCCTGACCGAGCATGAGCCATGGGCCTTTGAACTCGAAAGCGCAGCGCACACCCTAAAAGAGCATTTTAAGGTGACTTCACTCGATGGCTACGGGTTGAAGGATTGCCCTGCTGGTGTGGCTGCTGCAGGGGGGCTGCTGCACTATGTTATGGAGCATTTGCGACGAGAAGTCGGGCATTTGAGTCGTCTGACTTGTTATCGCCCCAAAGATTATCTCTTTCTAGATGCGACCACTTTAAGGCACTTGGAGGTATTCCCCCTGCCCGGTAGAGGCTTTGGAAAATCTCCAAGTTTATTCGAGGTGATGAACCAGACGGTGACCCCTATGGGAGCTCGTCATCTCAAGCAGTGGCTTGCACGGCCCTTGGTAGATCCAATTGAGATTGTTGCCAGACAAACTGCTATTGCAACCTGTCGCGGCCATGCCTCGTTGGCATCTTTGCTCAGGGAGCGCCTGAAGGGTATCCGCGATTTGGAGCGAACCCTCAGCCGTCTGAGCATGGGCTCAGGATCGGCCCGTGATCTGGTTGCGCTGAGGCTGGGGCTTGAAAATATACCCAGCATCAAGCATGCGGTCCGTGATTTGTGTGCCGCTGCCTTGCAGAACCCATCGGACCTCGACTTGGGATCGCAGGACGCCGGCGCCAGCGCAGGTTGTTTGGCTCGACTGGAGGAGCAACTTGTTGAGTTGCCCGAAGTGGTACAACTCATCACCGATGCCATCTTAGATGAGCCATCTGCCCTGCTCAGGGAGGGGAACCTGATCAAACCGGGATACGATGAGGGACTGGATGAGCTTTTACGTGCCAAGCGGGATGGCAAGGCCTGGATGGCTGAGTTTCAAGCTAGTGAAATCGAGAAGACAGCCATTCCCTCACTCAAGATTAAATACAATGCTGTCTTTGGTTATTTCATTGAGATCACCAAAACCCATCTTGAAAAGGTGCCTCAGCACTACCATCGCAAGCAGACCATTGCCAATGGTGAACGCTACATCACCGAAGAACTCAAGGCAGTGGAAGCAAAAATGCTCGGGGCTGAGGAACGCTCAATCAAACTCGAATACGAGCTTTTCCAGCGGATTCGGGAAGCGACCCTGGCCTATCTTCCCGCCATACAGAGTTCTGCTGATGCCTTGGCGGATCTGGATGTGCTCTCCAGCCTGGCTTATCTGGCTGAGCTGCGTGATCACTGCCGTCCCATCATCACTCAGGATGGAGTCTGTCACATAGATCAAGGTAGGCATCCTGTGCTCGACGAGGCTGGCCAGTCGGCTCGCTTTGTTCCCAATGATACCACGCTGGATCTCGAGCAAGAGCAAATAGCGATCATTACCGGGCCCAACATGGCCGGCAAAAGCACCTACATCCGTCAAACAGCCTTGCTGGCCATCCTTGCCCACGTGGGCGCCTGCATCCCAGCACGATCGGCCACCATTGGGGTGATGGATCGAATTTTTACTCGGATTGGAGCCAGTGATGACCTGGCTCGAGGCCAATCCACCTTCATGGTGGAGATGAGTGAAACGGCTAATATCCTCAACCACGCCACCCGTCAGAGCTTGGTCATCCTTGATGAGATTGGGCGAGGTACCAGCACCTTTGATGGTTTGAGTCTGGCCTGGTCCATTGTGGAATACCTTCACCATCATATAGGGGCCAAGACACTCTTTGCCACCCACTATCATGAACTGACTGAACTGGCCGATCGGGCTCAACGCATTCGCAACTACAACGTGGCAGTCAAGGAATGGCAGGACAAAGTCGTGTTCCTCCATCAAATCGTACCCGGAGGCACGGACAAGAGCTATGGGATTCAGGTGGCACGACTGGCAGGGGTGCCTCAGATGGTGATTGATCGGGCCAGGGATATCCTTTCCAACCTTGAGCAGGTTGACTTGACGCCTGAGGGTCAACCCGCGACCCGCAGTCGCCATCGGGCCGAGCGTCAGGCGTTGAAAAAGCTGCTTCCGCCTCCTCAGTTGGATCTCTTCACCGATCTCTCCTAACTATCTGGTTTGCCTGCTGTTTGGCTTACCTGCCAAATTTAGGCTGGAAAAGGTTATGGGGTGCGATCACATTAGGGAGGTGATCCAGATCGAGCGTCAGATCCAAGTGTCGTATCAGCATAGGGTTTTGTTTACCAAGGACGTGTTTGCACCCCACAACCCTGTGCTTCGAGATGTTTTGTCAGACCCAACTCGGCCCCATCCCAGCAAGGTCATGATTGTGCTGGATGATGGCCTCGCCAAAGCCTACCCCGATCTTCGGAAAAAAATTCAGGACTACTTTGATCTTCAATCAGATCTAAAATTGGTATGTCCTCCTATCGTGGCCGAAGGGGGTGAGCGGGTGAAAAACTCTTATTTTCACGTCTCAGAAATTCAATCGCCTATAGATCGCTATCACATTGACAGGCACTCCTATGTCCTTGCCGTGGGTGGGGGCGCTTTGTTGGATATGGTGGGCCTGGCGGCAGCCACTGCTCACCGCGGGGTGCGCCACGTGCGTATCCCTACCACCACCCTCAGTCAGGCCGACTCTGGGGTGGGAGTCAAAAATGGGATCAATGCCTTCGGGAAAAAGAATTTTGTCGGTACCTTCGCCCCACCCCATGCGGTGATCAACGATGCCCTCTGGCTTGATGGGCTGTCTGATCGCGACAAGCGCGGCGGCTATGCCGAAGCTGTCAAGGTGGCTCTGATTCGTGATGCGGTTTTTTTCGAAACTTTGGAGCATCAGGCAGGCGCCCTAGCTCGGTTTGATCTCTCCGCCATGGAGTCACTGATCCATCGTTGTGCCGCCCTGCACATGGATCATATCGCTCAAGGGGGGGATCCATTCGAGTTTGGCTCGGCCCGTCCTCTGGATTTTGGCCATTGGGCTGCCCACAAGCTAGAACAGCTCTCAGCTTATGCACTGCGCCACGGTGAAGCGGTGGCCATAGGCATCTGCCTTGATGTGATCTACTCAGGCCTCATTGGGCTTATGCCTCAGGATGAAGTCGAGCGGGTCCTCAGCTTAATCGAGTCCCTCGGTTTTGAGATCTATTCCAATGAATTACATTATACCAGCACCGATGGCAGTTACACGGTTCTTGGCGGTCTGGAAGAATTCAGGGAACATCTTGGGGGAGAGCTGACCATCACCCTTTTGGAAGGCATCGGCCAGGGGGTAGAGGTGCATGAGATCAATTTGCCCAAGATGACCCAGGCCATGCATTGCCTGCGTGACCGTTTTCAGGCAAGTAGCTCGAAGATTCTCATGGCTAACTCCTAGGGCTTGATGACCCAGCACAGTAGGAAGCGACTGGCAGTGATCAATGTGGTCGGTCTTACCGCCGACCTGCTTGGACGGGGTCTGCCTAGGCTCAATGCCCTGAGCCAGCGTGGTTGCCTTCGAACCATTCAGCCAGCCCTTCCTGCGGTTACCTGCACCGCCCAATCTGACTACCTGACCGGGCTTAGGCCTTCCCAGCATGGGATTGTGGCCAATGGCTGGTACCACCGTGAGTTGGCGGAATCTCATTTCTGGAAACAGCCCAATCAAACGGTCAGGGCTCCCAAGGTCTGGGAACGCCTGCGCCCAGCGATCAAGGGGTTTACCTGTGCCAAGTTGTTCTGGTGGTATAACATGTATGCTTCGGTGGATTACAGTATCACCCCGCGACCCATGTATCCAGCAGACGGGCGCAAGGTGTTTGACATCTACACCGCCCCACGTGATATCGGCCCTGCCATCCAGGCTGATCTGGGTGTGTTTCCCTTCCCGACCTTCTGGGGACCGGCAGCGGGGGTCGCCTCGCCTCAGGGTCCACCCGAAGCGGTTTCTGACTGGATTGCCCGAGCGGCACGTTGGGTAGAGGCGCGTCATCACCCCGACCTGCATTTAATTTACCTGCCTCATCTGGACTACAACCTGCAGCGCCTCGGGCCTCGGGCTCCGGCCATTGATCAGGACCTTGCCCGAGTGGATCAAATCGTTGGTGACCTGGTAGCTGATCTGAGCCACTCAGGAGTGGAGTCACTCATCCTTTCGGAATACGGCATCACCGAGGTCAGCAAAGCCTTGCACCTCAACCGAGCTTTGAGGGAAAAGGGTTGGCTGAGCATCAAGGAGGAACTGGGCAAGGAGCTGATCGATTTCGGTGCCTCTAGGGCTTTTGCCATCTGCGACCACCAGGTCGCTCATGTGTATGTCAATGACCCTACCATCCTGAATCAGGTTCGAGCGCTAATCGAATCGATCGATGGAGTCCGCATGATCTGGGGCGACGAAGAAAAAAGGCAGCATGGTCTTGACCACGAACGATCCGGTGAACTGGTGGTCTTCTCCCATGACTGGGCCTGGTTTACTTATTACTATTGGCTGGAGGATGCACGAGCTCCGGATTTTGCTCGTTGTGTCGATATCCATCGCAAGCCAGGCTATGATCCGGTGGAACTTTTCATGGATCCCCAACTGCGCTTCCCGCGCCTCAAGGTTGCCTGGAGGTTGCTCCAGAAAAAAATAGGCCTGCGCATGCTGATGGATGTGATCCCGCTGGATGCATCCCTGGTCAGAGGGTCCCATGGTACGTTGCCAGATGATCCAGCTCACTACCCGATCCTGCTCTCTTCTGACCCAGTTTTTGATGGCGCCCAGGACCAGATTGCTTCGACCGACATTGCCTCGCTCATTGAAGGATTCTTCTTATCATGAGCCCTTTCCGTTGGCATCCTATCCAGGCAGGACGCCTGTGTCCTGCCATCTCAACCTGTTGATAACCGATGGAATCTTCGCCTTCTCTGGAGCGCTACCGTGAGCTGGTCAAGCTCATACGTGAGTTGGACTACGCCTACTACACGCTGGCCCAACCCACGATCTCTGACCACGCATACGATCGACTTTATCGAGAGCTGCTGGAATTGGAGCAAGCCATGCCGGAGCAGAGGGATCCGGACTCTCCCACCCAGCGCGTAGGGGGCAAGCCTCTAGAAGGGTTTGACTCTGTGGCTCATGCCATGCCGATGATGAGCCTGGATAACACTTATTCCCGCGATGAACTCCAGGCCTTTTTGCAACGAGTCGCCAAGTGGCTTCCCGATCAGTCTCTGGAGTGGACGGTTGAACCCAAGATCGATGGAGTTGCCATCAGCCTGCGCTATGAAGGAGGCGTGTTCGTGCAGGGCCTGACTCGTGGCGATGGCACCCATGGGGATGATATCACTCAAAACCTGCGCACCTTGCGGCGTATTCCCAGCAAGCTGAAGGTAGAGACAGGTACAGCGCCTCAGGTGCTTGAAGTCCGGGGTGAGGTCTACATGAGTCGAGCCGGATTCCTGCGACTGAACGCGCAGCGTATCGCGCGAGGGGAAGAGCCCTTTGCCAACCCCAGAAACGCCACGGCAGGATCCCTGAAAATGCTCGACCCGCATGAGGTGGCTCAGCGTCCTTTGGACATCATGCTCTACGGCCTGGGCCAATGTCAGGCGTTGGGTCAGGCCGAGCCCAGCTCGCAGGTATCCTTGCTCCAAAGCCTGCAGACCTTGGGCCTGCCCGTCTCGCCTCATCACTGGTTGTGCCAAGATAGCTCCGCCATCTTCGATGCCCTCCAAGCGCTGGAGTTATTGCGGCCCGAGCTGGATTATGAAACCGATGGGGCGGTGATCAAACTCAACGCCCTCTCCCTGCGTGAGCGAGTGGGTCATACAGCCAAGGCTCCCCGCTGGGCCATTGCCTATAAATTTGCTGCCGAGCAGGCCCGAACCCGGCTTAGGGCCATTGCCGTCCAGGTGGGGCGAACAGGTGCGCTGACCCCGGTAGCTGAGCTGGATCCAGTCCATGTCAGTGGCTCGACTGTCAGCCGAGCCACCTTGCACAACGCTGAGGAGATCCGGCGCAAGGATATCCGCCAGGGCGATACCGTCATCATTGAGAAAGCAGGTGAGATCATCCCTGCCGTGGTGGGGGTGGTGCTGGAGGATCGTCCCGCCGATGCCCAGCCTTATGTCTTCCCGACCCACTGCCCTGAATGCCAGAGCATGGCACAGCAAGTCATGGCCGCCAGTGCCCTGGGTGTCGGGTGGCGCTGCCCCAACCCAGACTGCCCGGCTCAGGTACGGGCGCGGCTTGAGCACTGGTGCAGTCGAGGCGCCATGGACATTGAAGGAGGTGGTGCGGCCCTCATCGAGCAGTTGGTGGCCCGCGGCCTCGCTCTGGATGTGGCCGATCTGTATCGCCTGACTCAAGCTGAATTGGAGTCGCTCGACCGCATGGGTGAAAAATCCGCACGCAATTTTCTTGAAGGCCTCAAGGCTTCCAAATCCCGTGACTTCTGGCGCGTTCTCTTTGGTCTGGGCATCCTGCACGTGGGAGCTGGGGTTGCCAAAACCCTTGCGCGCCATGCTGGTGACATGAAAGAACTGATGCTTCAGAGCGTCGAGAGTCTCATGGCCCTGGACGAAGTTGGCGAAGTGATCGCTCAAAGTGTGGTCAGTTGGTTTGAGGACCCTCAGCATCGCCGGCTGATCGCAAGACTCGAGGCCCTCGGGGTCGCCATGCTTGCCTCCAGTGGGCAAGCGGGCGCCGATGCCTCAGCCACCGGCCTCCTGTCTGGGACCAGTTGGGTGTTGACAGGCACCCTGCCCAGCCTCACCCGACAGCAGGCCGCCGAGCGCATTGAACAGGCAGGAGGTAAGGTTGTGGGGAGTGTGAGCCGCAAGACCGACTACCTTCTGGCTGGTGAGGCGGCCGGTTCCAAGCTGACCAAGGCCCAATCTCTCGGGGTGAAGATCGTCGATCAGGATGCCTTCTTGCAGATGCTGGAATCTTCTGCTGAGGCTTGATCTTGAGGCAGGTGCTTGTCGAAGGTGGGATGCAGTCGACAGGTCGAGCCCTTGCTGGTAAGTTTAACAACCATGGGCAGGCATGATTTGATGACGCAGTCGACACGGTTTGAATCCATGCATTCAGGTGATCGCCGAAGCTTTCTCTCGAGGCTAGGCATGGCCCTTGGAGCGCCGGTGATCTTTGCTGATGTCCTATCCCGCACTGGCATTTTCCCTGACGCCCTGGCTCAGAGTGTGCTGGAGAAGGGCTGGCCAGGTAAGGAGGAACTGCGAATGCTCAGTGATCGCCCCCTCAATGCTGAGGCCTCGGCGACCCTGCTGGATGATCCCATCACACCCAACCACCGTCATTTTGTCCGGAACAATGGCTTGATCCCCGATCGGGCCGTTAAGGCAGACCTGACCGGGTGGTCCCTCACCGTGGATGGGGAGGTGGGCCAGGCCCTCACCCTGGACATGCCCAGCCTTAAGCGCCGTTTTCCAAACGTCTCGGCTGCCCTGGTCATCGAGTGCGGTGGCAATGGTCGAGCCGGCTTCTACCCGCGGGTAGGTGGTAACCCCTGGACTCTGGGGGCGGTGGGTTGCGCCCGTTACACGGGGGTTCGCCTCAGGGATGTCCTGCAGGAGGCTGGGGTGCGTGATTCGGCCGTTTACCTTGCCTACCATGCCGAGGATCCGACCCTGAATCGTGAGCCTGGCAAGGCGCCTATTTCCAGAGGGGTTCCCATCGAAAAGGCTCTGGACCCACATACCTTGTTAGCTTGGGAAATGAATGGTGTGCCGCTGCCTGCCGAGCATGGCTTTCCCCTTCGCCTGATCTGCCCGGGCTGGCCTGGGTCCACCAGTGGCAAATGGCTGAAGCGCCTGCAGGTGCGTGATCAGGTGCATGATGGTCCCAAAATGACTGGAACTTCCTATCGCATACCACGCCACCCTGTGGCCCCTGGAGAGAAGGCCCCAGAAGAGGATTTTGAAATCATTGGCGCCATGCCTGTCAAATCCCTGATAACCCGACCCGCACACCAGTTTCAGACCCCACTTAATCAGCCGCTGGAGGTAGGCGGGCATGCCTGGTGTGGTGAGGGGGAGGTCAAGCAAGTTGACCTGACCACCGACTACGGCGTGAGCTGGCAACCCGCCCGACTGCAGTCCCCAGCCAACCCCTTCGCCTGGCAATCTTGGCAATGCCAGCTGCGTTTTCCCGAGTCAGGGTTTTATGAAATCTGGGCGCGGGCTACCGATCAGGATGGCCGCCATCAACCCATGGTCGTTCCAGGATGGAATCCCAAAGGCTACCTCAACAATGCCATGCACCGGATCGCCGTGCGCGTGGTGTGAAGCCATGGCCATGCCTCCCTATCCAATCATGAAAGCCTGCTTCAAACCACTTGGGTCTTCTTTTTGCCTGCTTGTGATGGCTGCAGCCTGGATGTGGGCTGAGGAGCCCCCCCGTGCCGTGACCCCTTGGGGACTGCCAGCGGATCCGGCAGCCTCCCTGGTTGCCACGACCTGTGGGAGCTGTCACTCGCCTTATCTGATCACCCACCATCATCGGGATCGCTCAGGCTGGGAAAAAACCTTGGTGAAGATGCAGGCCAACGGCATGACGCCCCTGCCAGAATCCTTTCAGGAGCAAGTGCTGGATTACCTGGTGCGCCATCAAGGCCCCTTGGAACGCCAACACCCGGTTGATTCGCCTTGGGCGCAGCCTGCCTTCCACGCCAACCCCTTATGGCCGTGACCCTGGCTCTGGGTCCATGCTTTGTTCGAGGGTAGCTGGATTGGGGTATTCGGGGATGACGCCACCGATTTTCCAACTCTCCTCTTCCAGCATCATGATGTAGGTATAGACCCCGACGACCCTGCGCTGGCGGCTGAGCCGAACCCGCAGGATGCCTTGAGTGCCATCATCCAGCCCATCACTCATCTCGATGGTGTCGTGGGCCTGCATGGCTGAGAAGCGATTGGAGATCATGTCGATGAAAGCCTCCTCCGAGAGCACCTCTTGGATACCTTCCGAAGCGTATGAGTAGGCCTCACTCAAGCGTCCCTCGCGAATCATTTGAAGCTGGGAACCGACGCAGGCTCGCATCGCACGGTTGGTTTCGGGTTGGCTTTGAGAAATATTCATGCCACCACGTGGAGGTCGTGGCTGAAAAGGCATGGATTGGGGTGCATACCAGTCCGATACGGTAACGGGGAGCCAGACGATGGCCGCCAGCAGCCACAGCGCCCCAAGGGTATCCCAGATGATCCAGGCAGCTCTCATGGCAGAACCTGGGCCGGCAAGCCCTCCCTGGAGGGTGCTTGCCACGGCACCCTGCCGGCACGCTGCAGGTGACGCTGGAGGGATTGCACGAGGCTTTTGAATGGGTTCGGTTGGCTGGAGGCAAGGTTGTGGGCTTCAAGAGGGTCAGCCTCCAGATCATACAGCTCGTAGGGAGCAAAGGGTGATGGCTGCAGCAGCTTCCAGTTGCCTCGGCGCAGGGCATAGTAGGCGCGGCCCTGATAGCGCATGTTACCCTCACGGCGCACCCACACCATGTCCCGCTCAGGGAAGCTTCCCGCTTGCCCCAACAGGGCAGGCAGGAAAGACACCCCATCGACGGAGTGTGGGAGGGTGATCCCAGCTGCCGCGGCCAGGGTAGGGTAAAGGTCCATGGTCATGAGCAGGTCCTCATTGCGATGCCCGGCCTGGATGTGCCCGGGCCACACCACGCAGGCAGGGACTTTGATCCCACCTTCATACATGTCCTGCTTGCCTCCCCGCAGTGGCCCACAATGGGCTCCGACGTTGAGTTGCCCTCCGTTGTCACTGGTAAAAACGATGACCGTCCTCTCCGCCTGGCCGCTGCGCTCCAGAGTGGCAACGACCTCACCAATGGCGGCGTCCAGGTGTTCGATCAGTGCCACCAGAGCGGCTCGCTTGGGAGCAAGCTGAGGTTCCCGCGTGGTCACCTTGGTCAACCAGGCATCAGGGGGCTGGATCGGTGTGTGGGGCGCATTGAAAGCAAGGTAAAGGAAAAAGGGCTGATCAGAACCTGCCCGCTCCACCAAATAGTCCGAAGCCCACCGGGCAAACAGGTCGGTAGCATGGCCCTTTGGCTCAATGGGTTGCTGATTCAACCGCATGTAGTTTCTGCCATGGCGTTGGTGGTTGTAGTAATCATCCATCATGTCGCCCAGAAAACCATGGAAGGTATCAAACCCACGCTCGTTGGGTGTGTTGGGTGATTCCAGACCCAGGTGCCATTTGCCAACCAGGGCCGTGTGATAGCCAGCCTCATGCAACAGCTCGGGAAGCAGGTGGGCGGTAGGATCCAGGTAGCCCCAGCTGTCCTGCGCATGCGTGCGGATGACACCCGGCACACCGACCCGGTCTGGGTAGCATCCGCTCAGCAGGGAGGCTCTGGTGGGCGAACAGACCGGGCAGTTGGCATAGAACTGGTCCAAGCGCATTCCATGGGCCATCAAACGATCGATGTGAGGGGTTCTCAAGTCGCTCGCTCCCTGGCTGGAAAGATCGCCAAAACCCAGATCATCGACCAGGATCACGATCATGTTGGGACGGTCTCCTGCCACCTCTGCCCCAAGGCTCTGGCAAGCCATCAGCCACATGGCCCCCAACAGGCTGGCAACGTGCATGCGAATGCTCATGGCTCTGTTTGTAACGGTTTTGAGAGACTCGAATCGATCCTTATTTCCGCTGGTTCATTCTCACGATGACTCCCTTCCAAGCAAAAGCCCCGACTACAAGTTCGAATACACGTCGGAGCTTTATCGCGAGGCTTGTCTGCCTGGTGAGCACCCGACATAGTGATCCCATGGCAGTCCACTGGCGACATCAGCGTCGGGTTGAGTTTTCTGAAACCGACATGGCAGGCATTGTTCACTTCTCCAACTTTTTCCGATACATGGAATCGGCCGAACACGCCTTTTTTCGTTCCCTGGGTCATTCAGTGACCTTGAAGGACATGGACGAAGTCATGGGCCTGCCCAGGGTTCAGGCTCAATGTGAATACCGCCGGCCATTACGTTTTGAGGATCAGTTCGAAATCCAGCTCACCATCCAAGAGCTCAGGCCTCGATCCATTCGCTATGGTTTTCGTTTTCTGCAGATCAACCAGCCTGAATCGCCCGAGGAAGTGGCCACCGGTAGCATGACGGTGGTGTGTGTTCAAAAGAATGAGCAAGGAGCCATGCAGGCGGTCGTCCTACCCGCAGTCATCCGCCAACGCTTGGAGCAGGCTCTGGGGTGAGCCCTGGTCATTTACCTCGGGAGGACCGTATCGCAGTTTTTTTTAATCTGGATGCCTGGCCTAGAAATCAGAGCATTTGCTAAAAAATATGCCCGGGTCTGCTCTACGGCAAAGGCCATCCTCACCAACGCCCACTGGCCCGATGCAATCGGACTGAGTGAGCCGCGCAAGCCCCTTGCCTATGGGCTGATTAGATCCGGCTTTGTTTGCCATTGTTTTGGCGTTTTTCCACTCATTCCTGTTTATTGGTGCAATAAAAAAATGACATTTTTAATCAAAAACCGACAAGCTAAGTCATGACATGTTTTTCGAGGGATGATTTTAAGCCTTAACTGATGGGCGCTAATTTTTGGGAAAGTGGTTCAATAGGGTCAATATAGGGCTTTAAACTCTGCTGCAGGCATGGTTTAGGGAATCCTTCATCCAGGTTGAGGGCTGAGGAAGCGTTGCCTTCGATAGGCGGCATCGGCAGCATGGCATGCCGGCTGCTTTAGAGGGCGTCTCGTATGAAAGTAAAATACAACTTTTCAAAAGACGCCACAGTCTTGCTGCTGGGCTGCCTGTATCTGCTGGGCACAAGTCTCCAGGCGCAGTTCGGGGGAGATGGGCTTGAGCAAGCTAAGCCGCCTTATAGCTTACATTCCTTTGGTAAATTGGAAACTAGATCCGTATCAGTAACCGATACTCCTGGCGATAAAAACCGAGCGGAATATTTGGTTAATTTGACTACACAACAATGGTATTCACCGACTTCTTCTAGAAGAAATTCTATTGTTTATAGAAAAACACAAACGCTAACCAGGGGCACTATGGCTACCAAAAATGGGAAACCTGTGGGAAACAGTTTGAAAATAAACAAACGATCGATAACTCAAGAAACATGCTATCGCCGCGCTGGTGGCAGATATTTTTGGATAGAGTCGTCTGGACCGGCGCGCCAGGGCAACAACAGGTCGGACGCACCTCCAGAGATGCCTGACTATGTCGGTAGAACTTCAGAAAAAAGAGAAGCGCAAATCACCTTTCAAACCCCAGACGGTCTGTTTGAGCGACCAGGTGAAGTGCAAGTTACTAGCACTTCAACCCGATCAGTCGAAGTTCGCAATAATAGCAAGCAACCCATTCGCTTGCAGCTTAATCTTAATTTCTCGCATCGCCATGTTCCTAGCCCTCCGGAGAAATATGAGCCTGCTCAATGGGTGCCTCAGCAAGGTGTGTGGTCATCACAGCCTTTGACGATTCCAGTTGAAGCTTCTACCACTTTGGACATGGCCCAGCCCCTGGGTTGGCGTGCGGGAAAATTCCTTCCTGAATCAATTACAATCCTTTCTGGCGGTGGCGCTGGTGGTGGGCCGGGCCTGCCTGGGATGTGATGGTTCACCGCCCAAAAAGCATCTTGAACGCAGGGTTTTGCTTTGAATATCTCCAAGCGCCTGACTGCAACCCATCAGGTATGCTCACTTGAAAATTCAACGGGGTGGTCTCCTGAATCGGAGGCCACCCCGCTTGTGTGCTTGCTTGGTGACCTGGGCCTAAGCCTGGCCACCGAACTGTGAGACTGCCGGGCTCAGGGTTGAGCAGTGAGCCGCAGACGGTAGAAGCACTGGGTTGAGTTCCCGTGCGGACCCTGCCAGGTTGTTTGGCTGGCTTGGTCTGTGGCTGGGAAGGTGGTCACCCGTTCCCAATGGCCCTCGCTAAGATCGGAGGTGCTTTCCAGCGCTATGCTGATGCCGGCAGGTTGCTGGAAGATCAGGGTGACTTGGTCCCCTTCAAGTTGCAGGGCATCGATGTTCCATCCTGAAGCAGCCAGATCTGCCGCCCCAGGGGAGCCTTCGAGCTGGAAGCTGGGCCGCCAGGCTTCGGCGCCGCTATGGGCTGTAACCAGGCTTGCCTCATCCTTGATCACAAGCGAATACCCTTGCCCGTCAGTGCTGTTGTGCCAGGCATCGTCATAAGTCACTTCCAGTAACAGGTCTCCGGCTTGATTGATCAACCGCAGGGTTTCGCCGCCATTGGATAGATTACCCTGATAGGGCCCATGTAGCCTCTGGGGAAGCACAGGGTGGCGCAGGCCCAGCCGTAGCGGCTGCCTGGCTACTATTGCGTAGGCACCCGGCTCAAGGACGACTGATTGCTCGGGTGAAAAGCCAAACTGGATGGCGCCCTCGATGGCAACCCCCGCCAGTTCCAGTGCATGATCGGCAATGTTGCGGATCTCCAGGAACTCGAAATCACCCTCGCTCAAGGCAGCTTGAGCCAGCAGTTCTTCCGATGTCAGAGCAGAGGGATGATAGTGGATTTCGGTGATCAGCAAATCACCTGGCTGCGGTTCTCCGGCAGGGCTCAGCAGGGTTTGAACGGGTCCAGACCAGAGGCTGGTAAGGGGCGGGTTGTTGGCTCCGGTTCGGCTTCGATGGTTGGTGTCCAATGCTCTGGCAACCAGGGTGAGAGCCTGATCAGGGGGTAGCAAGAAAGGCCCAGTGTAGAGCTTGGCCTGGTCAGAAGGGTTGCCCCCTGGGTTGCGCGGATCGCTGCCATCCAGGGTGTAATAGATGCTGACGCCCTGAGGATGAGACATGGAAAGTTTGTCTGCGGCAGGGTTTGCACCGACGGGCATGTTGATGCTGGGTCGCGCGACAAACTGACTGTCCATGAAATCCAGTCGATCCGAGAGCCACTCCTTCATGTGGTTGATTTCTCCCTGATAGGTGCCCCCATAGGTGCCGCGTGGTCGCTGGTTCCATCTTTCCAAATTGCGCACCTGGGCTTCGGCAAGCTCCGCAGCCATGGAGTCAATGATTGCATGGATATGGGTATCTCGGAAAAAGGTTGATCGCAGGCTCTGATACCGATCGATGTAGCGCTGCCAAAAATCCAAATCCCTGAACAGATTGCTCCACCAGGGATAGTTGAAGAAATCGGTGCCACGGTCTCCGGAGGCACTGCGCCAGACGCGAGGGTTGTTATCGCGTCCATCGGTCGATCCCAAGGCGCGATCAAAGTCCCAGATGGGGCCGAAAGTCAGCTTGCCCCCTCTGGGTTTATGGAAATAGCCGCTGAGTCGGAGGGCATCGACATTGAAGGCAAGGACATTGAGCAGGTGGTGATCAATGGCTGCTTCGACATCGAGCAATCCAGCGTAGCCTGATTCGCCATCAGCCAGGGTGGTACGACTCAGGGCGCGACTGAAATCTGAAAAGAATCCGAGCACATACTGTTGCTGTGGATCCCGCTCGGGTCGTTCGATTTCGACTTCCTTGGGGTAGACATAGCGAATGGATTGCCCGGCTCCGTTGAACCCGGAATCGCCCGGGTCAGCCCGATCAATCTTGAAGAGATACCCACCGCTGAGCTCAGGTTCTTGGTTGTGTTCGGGAAAGAGCCGGGCTACGGCCACGCGGTCCTCATCACGACTGATTTTTTCGGTGAGGGCATACACACCGTAGTAGTCGTTGTCCGAGATGGAACCTCCGTTGAGATTGAGGAACACCTCTACAAAGCGGGTCCGGGTGGCATAGCGGCCGATTTGGTTACTCAGCTCATAAATGAAGGGGTTGTGCATCAGGGTCAGATCGAAGTTGTAGGGGCCCCACAGGACCCAGTCCGATTCACCCGGCAGATCCAGCGGGGCGATGTTGATGTCCTGATCGGCCTCATTCCAGGCCTCCAGGCTCAGCGAGGGCTTGGGGCGACCCGCTGTGCTGGAACCACGCACCTTGATACCGCTTCGCACAGCCAGGCTGGGGGACTGGCTGAGGGTGGTTCGATCCTCTTGGGGTTCGAACAAGAGCATGGAGGCAGGTTGACGGCTGTTCTGCGGGGGCATGCCCGAGGCAAAGTTCTCAAGGATGATCACAGGCAGGTTGGACGTGAAATCCCGAGTCTGACTGCTCAGGGCCACGTAGGTGTGGGAGCGGACCGGGCTGAGTCCACCGTTCTCATCAGCCGAACGTGCTCGAAGCAAGGTTGTCTGGGAGAAGGTCAGCGGCCCTTCGTAGCGTGGCGACTGACCGGTCGGCAGCGAACCATCGGTGGTGTAGTGGATGATGGGTGCGCTGGCCGGGTCGGCATCACTGCTTAGGCTCACGGTGAGGGTGCCAACAAAAGTACGGCTCGATTCTGAAAAGAGGACCTCCGGGGTCAGATGAGCGATTGAGGCCAGGTTGGGTTCGCCGGGGGTCGGGGTGAGCAAATAGCCTTGTTCCAATGTGCCGGCCGGCCTGACCTGCCCGATCAGCTCGGGTGCGATGAGGAGGTCCGAGCTGGTGAGGCCCTGGTTGAGACCCTGGATCGCCAGCACATTGCGCCCCTTGATCAGCAGGTCTCTGGCTGAGGAAATGTCCACATCGATGGGGGAAATGGCCTCATTATCGGGGCGGTTCTGTGTGGCCTGGGCATCCCAGCTCAGGGGTGTGGGGTCGTTGTCTGCAGCTACCTCCACGCCATTGAGGAAAGCGACGTAACCGTCCTCGTAGCGTATCCTCAGTAGCAGGCGATCGAGGGTTGGGACGCTGCTCAGCTCAAAGGCAAAGCGTGTGTAGACACTTGGGTTGGAACCGCGCATGGCCGCGACGTCCAGGGCGATCAGGCCTGGGTAGTCATACCCGACTCCGGATTGTCCCTTGAGCCACGAACGATCATCGAATTGGGGTGCTGTCCAAGTGGTTCCAAGCTGGCCATCTTGGGGGATGAGGGCGCTGGCCGGGGCCCTGTCTGCCAGGAGCACAATCTCATCGGCCTGGGCGACACCGACACCAAAGGATACGTCCTCGATCTGGGGTGGATAGGTGGGCTCAAAGGCGCTGACCACGGCACCCTCGGGTGTCAGCAGGGCCAGGTAGTCGCCCTCTTGGTCTAGTTTGAAATCAGTATGAAGTGGGCCATGCAGGCCGGTTCGGTCTTTACCTGAGGCGAATACGGTCAGGTAGCCACTGGGGAAAAGGGTGATGGATGGGAAAGTCCAGGCATCCTGATGGGTGGGGTCATCGGTGAGCCTCCAGCCTTCCAGGTTCACCTCGCTCAGGCCCCCGTGGTAGATTTCAATCCAGTCTGAGCGGTCATCGTCCTCATCCACCAGCGTCGACCTGTTGCTGGCCATGAATTCGGAAATGATCGTCTGGGCTGTTGCGCGGTCAGCGAGTTGGATGAGCCCGCTCAGGATTGCCATCAACAGGAAGCCTGACTTGGGTCTGGGATTGAGATTTTTTTTCATGAGCATGTTTTGGGTCAGGTCTTTGTGGAACCTCAGCCCTTTGGCACAGGTTTTTCCTCGCCCTGGATTCAGGCGAGGCTTGGTCAAGGATCTCGCATGAACCCTGTAGGGTTTAGCAAGAATCAGGCCCAGAAGTAGGTTTCTCATCCTAGCATGGGTTGAATCTTGCCATGAGGTTCCTTGTCGGCATCGGAGGCTGGTTTTGAGAATCGGTCAAGGATGAACTCATACCAATCGGCCTTTTCTGCTGGATGGAGTTCTTGGCGAGGCTTAGATTCTGGAGGCATGAGAGTCCCCTTCATTGCTAGCCCGTTGAGCTGGCTCAATGCCTTGTCGTGGCTCAGCCTGGGCTTATGCTTGATAGGGCTCTTCGACGCAACCGGGGTGATGGCCGATGAGGAGGAGGTATCCGCTCAAGGCAAACTGCATCACGGCCTATGGAGGGGTGAAGCCTACCCTGGGACGGTGCGGGATTACTGGGTGTATGTGCCTGCTGCCTATCGTCCCGATCAGCCAGCCAGCCTCATGGTCTTCAATGATGGCAAATCCTACC
>Ga0181569_10001796_pt1 | contig 16920 bp, 16 predicted proteins | sample 101ome_19_FD_132452 | JGI IMG/M metagenome (GOLD analysis project Ga0181569, IMG submission 132452) | Coastal salt marsh microbial communities from the Groves Creek Marsh, Skidaway Island, Georgia - 101405AT metaG (megahit assembly) | ecosystem: Environmental > Aquatic > Marine > Intertidal...
AACCGAAGTTATTTTGGGTTATTTTTTATTTTTTTTGTGGAGACAAAAAATGAGTATTGATGACTATGACTATGATGATGAATTTGATGATGATGAAGAAAAAGACTTTGATTATGACGAAGAAGACAATGATGATGATTGGTATTAGTTAATTGACCAAAAAAAGGACTCTAAGTTTTTCCAAAATTTAGAGTCCTAAATAATATCTTTTAAAATAACTTCTATTCAAGACTATCATATTGTTCAAATTAGTCCATACAAAAGCGTCACTGGATAAGGAACATACGGCGAAATTAAATTACTCATAGAAAGCTAAACTATAATGATGTTTATGAATTCAGGAATTCAGAACATTAGTCTAAATATTTTTGTCATATCAGTAAAAAGATATATAGATAGACATGATTCTGTAAATTCTCAGATGAAGGAATTAGGTCTCAACTTTGAATTTATCTTCTCAAATGATCCTGAAAATTTTATTGAAAAGGATCTTGACTATATAAAGCCCAATTCATTAACAATTGGCGCAACTTCATGTGTTCTGAAGCATGTAAATGCCTGGAAAAAATTCGCAAACTCCGATTCAGAGTTTGCTCTAATACTCGAAGATGATGTAATTTTTAGAAAAAATTTTTTACAAAACTTAGAGAAAACTATAACTCTTCTCCATGAAATTGAGCCTTCTTTTCTTGTCTTTTTAGGTGGTGCAGACAATAAACTAAATAAAAAATTCTTCGAATCAAATACTCTAAATCTTATTGAATTTCCTATTAGTACAACTGAAGGTTATATCATTGATCAAAATTCTGCACATTTACGATTAGATTGGCTTTTAAGACATAATAAAATTCAAGATGCTGCAGATCATTTCTTAAAAAAAATAGATAAAAAATTGGGTATCAAACAGTACAGAACCTCTTTTCCTATATTGCAACAGGGATCTTTATATGGAAAATTTATTAGTGAACTTGATATAAATAGAAGCAAACATGGAAGGCTATACATATTTACAAGATTTCACTGGAAAAAATTTAGAAAACAAACGTTGCCGAGATTTTTAACAAGATTATTTACAACAAATTATTCTTCTAGATCAAAAAAATAATTTATAGCTTTAACATACCCTTTTACAGTTCCACAATCAAGCCTATCTCCTACAAACTTATACCCTAGAACCTTGCCTCTCTTGGCTAATTTCCGAAGTGCGTCAGTAATTTGAATTTCACCCCTGTGATCTGGTGGAGTTTCTTGCAGAATATCAAAAATTTCAGGTTGTAAAATATATCTGCCGATAATTGCTAAATTTGATGGAGCCTCAGCAGGAAGAGGTTTCTCAATCATGTCTTTAATGAGAAAAGTATCATGAGAGCCTGATAACAAATCGCCCTCAATAACTCCATATTTATGAATCTCGCCAGGACTTACTTCCTCTATTGCTACAATAGTCATATCATTAAACTGATTGTGTAGATCTATCATTTGATCTAATACTGTTTTCTCTTGGTGATAACATAAATCATCAGGAAGTAGAACTGCAAATGGAGTCTCACCGATCATCTCTCTCCCTTGAAGCACTGCATGTCCCAGTCCGAGAGCTTCATTTTGATTTACGAACCTTATTTGGCACTCGTCAATTATTTGATTCACTTTTTTTAAAGAATTAATTTTGTTATTACTTTGAAGTATTGATTCTAAATAAGGATTATGTTCTAAATAATTTCGGATAGAATCCTTATAGTCATTTATTATGAAGACTAAATCTCTAATTCCAATGTCGTAAGCTTCATCAATTGAATATTCGATAAGAGGCTTCTCCATAATTGGGAACATTTCTTTTGGCACAGATTTGGTCGCAGGAAGGAAACGTGTTCCCAAACCAGCAACAGGAAATAGACACTTATCAATCATTTTGTAATCTTGACCTTAGAATACACTTTCCGCTTTCTACCCCTGGCTGATCATATGTATTGATTTGAAGGAATGAACCCACACAAGATACTAAAAGCTGAAACCTATACATTAGCTTAGCAATATTCTCTTCATTTATTGAAGAAATAGTAATTATATCGCATGGTATATCTTTCTGATTAATGATGGCTTGATAAGTTGAATCAGCTTGGCAGTTGATCATATAATTAAAACTTTTACCATCAATAAAGTCCAAATCAAAGCTCTTAAATTTCTCGTCCCCAGAAATAATGATAGGATTTTCTTCTAAAGTATCAATTTTGAGAAAAGTTACAGTTTTGTCCCTAACACCATCAATAATCAATTGAAGAAAACTATGCTGATCATCAGGACCAATTAGCGAAATAGGAGTAAGTCCCTGTCTAGTTCCGTTTTTATTTATTTTTCCTAGTGACTCAGCCCAAAGTTGTACATACCACTTATTAAACTCTGAGAAAACTGAAGAATATGAAAAAACTATATTGTTATTGAAACGCCATTTATTTTCAACAAGAAATCTTGCTTTGTTAATGATCAAATTATAATAATATTCTTTCTTAAAAAAACTTTCATGGACATCTCGACAACCTTTTAGAAGGGAGTCAATATCTACTCCGATAACGCTTAATGGTATTAATCCTACTTCACTAAAAACAGAGAATCTACCACCTACATTTTTATCTATAAAAAAAGTTTCAATATTGCTTTCGTTAGAAAATTTATGAAGAGGTGAATTCTTCTCTGTAATTATTGTAGAGTTATGCCTGGTGATATCAACCTTTGAGTCGAGGTACTTTAGAATACTTATAGGCTCAATAGTATCCCCAGACTTCGAGATAAATATAAAGTGAGAATCATTGATGTCAGATAAAGTTAATAGATAATTAATTTTTAATGGATCGATAGTGTCTAAGAAAAAAAGTTTTTTATCGAATTTCCTTGAATTTCTTAGAAAATTATAAATAGCTTTAGAGCCTTGGCTTGAGCCACCAATTCCTACAAGATAAATATTATTTTGTTGAATTTTCGAAGTGTAATGTTTTATTTTTGCTGTGTCTTTGAATGGAAGGCCGTAATAGCCTATGTGAGACATCTCATCCTTAAGCTGAAGGAGTATTTCATCATTAGAACGAATTTCGTAAAAATTTCTTTCGTAAAGCATTTTTCAAAAAGTTTAAAAATAATCCAGATGCAAATGATACACATTGATAAAGAGTATAATTATCAGTATTTTATTAGTATTAATTGCAAAAAAACATTTCAATATGGATTTTAATAATAAAACTATTCTAATAACTGGCGGAGCTGGATTTATTGGAAGTAATCTAGGTTTTTATTTTCAAGAAAATTACCCAAATTCAAAAATAGTGATCTTCGACTGTTTTAGGAGTGAGAAAAAATTTTCTAATGGTAATTTAGTTAGTTTCGGTCATTATAAGAACCTAATTGGTTTCAAGGGTGATGTAATCTGTGGGAACATTAATAATCATAAAGATTTAAGCCTTTTAGAATCTTTTAAATTTGACTTTATTTTCCATCATGCAGCAATTTCTGATACAAGAGTTTATGACCAAGAAGTTGTTATGCAAACAAATATTAACTCCTTTTATTGGTTCTTAGAAAAATCCTTAAAAGATAACTCTACTCTTGTTTACGCTAGTTCAGCTGCAACATATGGCAGTTTACCTTCACCGCAAAGAATTGGACTAGAGAGCCCTGAAAATCCATATGGATTTAGTAAGTATATGATGGATCAGATTGCGGAAAGTTTTTATCGGAAAAACCCAACCATTAAGATTGCTGGATTAAGATTTTTTAATGTTTATGGACCAAGAGAATTTTTTAAGGCTAAGACTTCATCTATGGTAATCCAGCTAGGGCATCAAATTCTTGATGGGCAGGCGCCCCGACTTTTTTATGGATCTGAAAATATTCTTAGAGATTTTATTTATATTGACGATGTGATTGAAGCTAATATTTTAGCGTGCAACACTAAGTTTTCTGGGAGTTTCAATATTGGAACTGGTGAGCCAAGAAGCTTTCTAGATATTGCAAACATTCTTCAGAAAGAGTTATCTACTGATTTTGATATTGAATACTTTAAAAACCCTTTCTCAGGTTATCAAATGCATACTCAAGCTGATATTTCATTATCCACCAAAGCATTCAACTTCAGACCAAAACATTCGCTCGAAAGTGGAATCAAGCTTTATATAAATAACATTAAAGAGATGCACAAAGCTTCCTTAGATTAATGATAGAAAAAATTCGACAATCAAAGCCCAAAATTCTCGTAATTGGTGACTTAATGATTGACAAATACTTATGGGGTAGATGTGAGCGAATTTCTCCTGAGGCTCCTGTTCAAATAATTGATATTTATGACGAAGAACTGATTTTAGGTGGAGCAGGAAATGTGGTTCAAAATCTTAAAGCATTAGGCTCTGAAGTTTCAATCATTAGTGCAATTGGAAATTGTCAGCACTCAAATGATCTTAAAAAGCTGCTTAACAGAATTAATGTAGATACAAATTTCCTTGTTTATGAAGAAGGCAGAATAACACCTAAGAAAACGAGAATTATATCTTCTCATCAACAAGTTGTTAGATATGACATTGAGACAAAAAATGACATCAGTCCCGAAATAGAAGATGAAATTATTAACATTTTTATGAAGAATGTTATGAGTTTTGACTTAGTTATTTTGTCAGATTATGCAAAGGGTCTGCTAACTGAATCTCTTTGCCAAAAAATTATCAAAATATCAAATAAGAATTCAAAAAAAGTAATTGTTGATCCTAAAGGAGCGGATTTTAACAAGTATAGTTCAGCATATCTCCTAACCCCAAATAGATCGGAAGCTTCTAGGGCTCTAAATGAGAATATTTCTGATAGAGCGTCAATTGATAGTGCGCTTAGAAAGTTAAAGGAAAAATTTAATCTTTCCGTTTCTCTTATAACATTGAGCGAGGACGGTATTGCCACCCTAGAAACTACTACTAAAATCCATCCAACTAAAGCGAAAGAGGTTTTTGATGTTACCGGTGCTGGTGATACTGTTATTGCCTCTCTTGGGTATGCTCTTGCGGCAAATTTAAACATTGAGAATGCTGTGTATCTAGCAAATCTAGCAGCTGGAGTTGTTGTGAGCAAACTAGGTTCTGCCACTGCAAGTTTTGAAGAAATTATGCTCTATGAAAAAAACATAGATGGAACCGATTTTGAGGATGCATTAAAGTCATGGGATGAGATAAAACTTTTATCTGATAAATATAAATCTTTAAATAAAAAAATAGTTTTTACTAATGGTTGTTTCGATATTCTTCATATTGGACATATCTCATACCTCCATAAAGCAAAAAAACTTGGAGATATTTTGATTGTTGGGATAAATTCTGATAGTTCTGTGAAACTTTTGAAAGGAAGTTCTCGACCTATCAATTCACTGAATGATAGAATGAAGATTATATCGTCTCTTAAACCTGTCGACTATGTGGTTAGTTTTAATGATGAAACCCCAGATAAGCTTATTGAAATGATTGAACCTGATATATTAACGAAAGGATCTGATTATGCTAACAAGGAAATAGCTGGATCAGGCCATGCCAAGGAACTTATCCTCATTGACTTTGTAAACGGTAAAAGTACTTCTAATTTGATTGAAAGTATTAAAAATGAAAGAAGTAATTAAAAAAGAAATTACTGAACATGTTGAAACTATTCTTTTGCTTGAGAATATCTCGAATGAAATAAAATTAGCGGCCGAAATGGCGATAGATTGCCTAAAAAACAATAATAAGATTTTATTATTTGGTAATGGCGGTTCAGCTGCCGATGCACAACATATTGCTGCAGAATTAGTTGGAAGATATAAGTCTAATAGAAAGGGTTTGGCTGCGATCGCATTAACCACAGATACTTCAGCTCTTACGGCTATCGGAAATGATTTTTCCTACAATGAAGTCTTCTCGAGACAAATTGAGGCTCTTGCTAGTAAAGGCGATCTTATTATAGGTATTAGTACTAGCGGAAATAGCCCCAATGTAATTAACGCAATTAACCTTGGTAAAAAATTAGGGGTTAAGAGTGTTGGTTTTTCAGGGTGTAATGGTGGTGAAATGAAAAATTTATGTGACTTAAATATCATTGTCCCCTCTAATAATACTCCAAGAGTTCAAGAGGCGCACATCCTAATAGGGCATATCATTTGTCAATTAATTGACAATAGCCTCTCCTAAAAATTCTATAGCCTTATTGGTAATTTCTTTTGAATCAATAAGTCTCATACATTTATGATGACTCAGAGGACAAACTCTTTTCATGCATGGTTGGCAATCTAAACTTTTTTTAAAAATTATTGAATTTTGATTTCGCCATTGGCAAGTTTCGACATGGTTGGTTGGTCCGAAAATAGCAATAGTTGGAATATTAAAAGCAGCAGCAATATGCATAGGCCCAGAGTCTCCTGTTATGAACAGATTTGAAAGAGAGATTAGATGGACCAATTCTGGTATTTTGGTTTGTCCGGTCAAATCATAAACTTTTGTGTTTTTAGTTAGCCTCAGGATTTCATTTGCAATAGATTTTTCATTTTTACTGCCAATAATGTAAATATTACAAACATCTTTTAAATTATTAATAACTTCCACATATTTATCTACTGGCCAACATTTTGCTTCACCATATGCAGCCCCCGGGCTGATAATTAAGTTAAGCCCTTTTTTAAGTTTTTTCCTAAGATTTTTGTTCTTATAAAGAATCAGATTTCCTGGAGGCAATGGATTGTTTAAGACGTCTCCAATAAATTTATTGTACTTTTCAACTTGATGCCCCTCAACAAGATATTTTTTGTTGTTAAATTGGAAACTCATATTGGAGTTTATGAAAAACCTTAAAATTCTTGACCTAAAAGAACTTCTCAATGAAATAAAAATGTCCATCTTGCTAATATCTTTACTTAGCCTTAAAAAAGAGAATATATTCTTTTCTAAGATGAAATTGTTTTTATGGTTTGGGTGAAATATCAATAAATCAATTGAGGGAATCTGCCCCAAAAAAAATATCTCCGAATCAGGGTAAGTATTTACGACATTTTCAATCGCCGGGGTTGCCATTACAGTGTCTCCAATCCAAGTTGGAAGCTCTATTAGGATTTTCATTACTTAACAGACTTGTAGTGTTTTTTTGAAAGCTCGATACCAAATAAGGATTCTAGATAAAGCATGACTCTATGTTTTTTTTGTTTTTTGGTTAACTTATAATCCTGATAAGTTTCAAATATCCCATAACTTTTAGGAAGCCACTTTTTTATAACCTTAGGATGGTCCCCATCATATTTTTTCAATATTTGTTGGTCCATTTTTCTATAGTCAATTTTTTGAGCGCTACTACTCCAATACTTATTCACTTGGGAGCTCTTTAAGTTCATTTGATCTTCATTTCTAACCCAACCATAATGATAACAATAAATATCGACCAATTTAGCAAATGGGTACCTACCTCTTTTATTGGTTCCTAATACTAACCAAAAAAGTCCATCAGGGGCGTAGGATCTGATGGAAGACTTAATAATTCGCGCTTCGGATCTATACCAGCCAGGAGATTCAAGAAAGCTATTTCCATTTCCGTAAAAATGTAAAAATTTCACTGCCAAGGCTTCGATTTTTTTATCCATTAGACTTAAATACATCTGCTCATGAAGAGTTTTTAAGTCCTTCTCATGATAAACCTCATCTCCCTCGACGTAGAAAAGCCAATCACCAGTACAGCTAAACTGGGCAATCATTTTTTGCTGGCCATATACATATCCTTTATCAGTCATGTTTTCATTCCATGATGACTCAATAATTCTTATCTTATCTGACTTAATAGATTTTATTAGCTCAAGTGTATTGTCTTCACTTTCACCAACATTAATAACAAACTCATCGACAATCGGAAGTACAGAATTAATTGACTCAATGAATGGATAACCAAGTATTTGACCATTCCTAATAAAAGTAAAAGCGCTAATTTTCATAAATATCAATTAAAGGAAATCACTAATACCGTTTTCACAAGTTGTTAATTTCTTATCAATGGTATTTTTGAGTATCAAATCATTAATAGGCATAGATGCTTTGCTTGATTCATGGTGCCATAAATGAAATTGTATAGCATTAAACATAAGATCTTTTCTAGTAACACCTGAATTTAATAACCTAGCAGCAAACTCACTATCTTCCCTTCCCCATCCTTCAATATCATTATTAAATCCATTCACTTTAAGACAGTCATCAAGAAAAAAACTCATATTACATGTCTTTATACCTCTAAGTTTTTTTGAACTTCTAGAAAAAATTCTGCACAATATATTTGATTTGATTTGATTCTTTTTATTCTTAATTCCTTTAGAAAAAAATTTTATCTTAAGTTCTTTTTTTAATAAAACCTCATTGGTAAGAGTTTCAGAAAGAAGAACTCTTTTACCTTGAAGAAAAAAACCTTTTTTTGCATTTCTTAAATGATCATATATAAAACTACTGTGAAGAATCATATCTCCATCGATCAAAATTACATATTCTGAAGAAATCTTTGCTAGTGCTATATTTCTTGATCTAGCAAGCCTAAAACCTTTATCCTCTTGCCAAGAATGCACAAACTTAACTGTTGAATTATGAGAAAATTTTTCTATAAGCTCACGAGTATCATCTGAGCTGCCATCATCAGCAATAACAACTTCATCTGGGAGATGTGATTGGCTTAGAACACTTTTAATTACCAAATTAAGGGAATCAGGTCTATTATAAGTCGATACAAGAAGAGAAACTTTCATTAAAATATCACAAGAAGAAGAACAAGCCTCAACTAACTAAGGGAACTATTGAAAACAAAAATATCAGTATATATTATTGCTTACAATGAGATTGATAAAATAAGAGATTGCATTGAAAGCGTTTTATGGGCAGATGAAATTTTGGTTATCGACTCATATAGCACTGACGGCACAAGTGAAGTTGCAAAGAGTCTAGGAGCTCGAGTCATTCAAGTTGAGTTCGAGGGTTATGGAAATTTAAGAAATCAGGCAATTAGTCATTGCTCCTTTGACTGGATTTTTAGTCTTGACTCTGATGAAAGGTGTACTAATGAAGCACAAGCTGAAATATTAGAAATAATTAACTCTCCTAAATATGACATCTATAAAGTTCCTAGAAAAAATTTTTTTATGGGTAGATGGATAAAGTATTCTGGGTGGTATCCTAATTATAGACAACCTCAACTTTTTCGAAAGGGATCTATGGAATATGACCTTAAACCTGTTCATGAAGGATATATATCTTATTCTGAAAAAAATATAGGTTTTTTAAAAAGTTCTATATGGCAAATACCTTTTAAAAATATTGAGGAGGTTATGCATAAATCTAATAGATACTCTAGTCTTGGTGTTTCTAAACTCCAAGATAAAGATATCAAAGGTGGAATAATCAAAGCTTTAATTCATGGATTTTGGGCATTTCTCAAGCATTATATATTCAAACTAGGAATACTTGATGGTGGTCCTGGGTTGGTTATTGCAATTGGAAATTTCGAAGGAACTTTTTACAGATATCTAAAGCTCTATGAGTCTCAATCTAACTGGGTACTTCCATCCTTATCAAATAAGCGCAAATGATTGTACCTGTAATTTTATCAGGTGGAAGTGGTACTAGGCTTTGGCCACTATCAAGGAAAAGCCATCCGAAACAATACTTAAAGCTAAGTAATAATAGCAAATCTTTACTTCAAAATACCCTTCTCCGATTACCTAAGGGTTTTGAGGACCCGCTCATACTTACTAATGAAGAGCATAGATTTATTGTTATTGATCAATTAAAGGAAATAAGTATTCTTCCAAAAGATATCTATCTTGAGCCAATACCTAAAAATACTGCTCCTGCCATTACTATTGCCTCAATGGATATTCATGAAACGAATCCAGAGGCTGTTTTAGTTGTTTTATCATCTGATCACCATATTGAAAATATTAAAGCATTTCATGATGCACTAGACGTTGGTATTGAGGCTGCTAAGAACAATCACATAGTTACACTCGGAATCAATCCAACAAAGCCTGAAACTGGTTATGGCTATATTAAGTTCAATCAAACCAAAGAGGATATTTTTAAGATAGAATCATTTACCGAAAAACCGTCACAGAAAATAGCTAATCAATATATCGAATCAGGCGATTATTTGTGGAATAGCGGAATGTTTATTTTCAAAGCAAAAGTCCTACTTGAAGAATTAAGTAAGTTTGAGCCGAAAATATACAGCAGTTGTAAGAAAATTATTTCTACAAAATCTAAAGTAGATAAGTTCACAAGATTTAATCAGGAGATATTTGAAAATTGCCCAGAAAAATCAATTGATCATGCGGTAATGGAAAGAACTGAATATGGCTATGTTGTGCCCTTAGATGCTAAATGGTCAGATTTGGGTTCATGGAGTTCGATTTGGGATATTTCCCCTAAGGATAAAAATTTAAACTCCTTCAAAGGCGATATCGTATCTATAGACTCAGTTAATTCAGTTATTAGTAGCGAATATAAACTTACTGCCTTAATAGGTGTAAATGATTTTGTTGTTGTTGATACACCTGATGCATTATTAATTGCAAATAAAAAAAACATAGCAGATATTTCAAAAATTACTGATTTATTAAAATCATTTAAAAGACCTGAATTAATCGAAAATAAAAAAGTGCATAGACCATGGGGATGTTTCACTTCCATTGAAAAAAATAATAGTTATCAAGTTAAACAATTAGTTATTAACCCTGGAGAAAAAATATCACTCCAAAAACATCAAAGACGATCAGAACATTGGATTGTTATATCTGGTATTGCCACCGTGACTCGGGGTGAATCGATTACAAAGCTTTATCCAAATCAGTCGACATTTATACCAATTGGCGAGATACACAGATTAGAAAATCAGGAAAAAGAAGATCTTATAATTGTGGAAATACAAACTGGTGAATATTTTGGCGAAGATGACATAATAAGACTAGATGATGACTATCAACGAAGATAATCTTTATTGCTTCTTTTTTGAAGTTAGTAAATATTTCTCCACTTCAACAAAAATACTTTCTGGTTTAATGTGATCTAAACAATCGCTATAAAAATGATTGTCATTACATCCTGCTTTTCCACAAGCTACACATGATAATTCAGCTTGGAATACTGAGTTAAGACCATATGAGTTTAATGCTTGATCTTGTAGCGCAGTATTCTTTGCCATATTAGACCATGGCGACCACATTCGAATATTTGTTGGTCCAAAAATTGCAAAAATTCTTTTATTTTGAGACGCTGCTATGTGCATATTAAGTGTATCCATACCGATATATGCTTCAGATAATTTACTCAAAACAATAAAGTCTTTTAAGGTTGTTTTTCCAATTAGATTAATTAGATTATCTAATTTAGGCAGGCTATTGGAAATCTGTTGATCGATAGTTGAGTTACTTCCAGTTATGACTATCTTAATTCCTAATTCATCTAAAAGACTTAGGAGATCATTCCTATTTCTTTCAGTATAAACTTTATAGTTATATTGTGCACCTGGATGAAAAATAATAAATTTCTGTCTAGAAAGTTTAGGAAACTTAATAAATAAATTATGAAAATCTTTTTTTTCCAATGGAATTTCAAGTAACTCTTGATTATGTTTTATACCTAACTTATCCAAAACTTTAAAGTTATTAAGAAGAATATGCTCTTGGCTGTCAAACTTATAATATTCTGATAGAAGTAGTTTCTTCCACCAGGATTTTGATAATGTTTCTTCAATAGCACTAATAGAGTAACTTGATGCAAAAATTGCATAAGCAACGCTTCTATCACTTGCTGTTAGATTAATGCTTAAGTCATAAGCTCTGAAAATCTTACTTATTAATAACTTCTCTTGTTCAAAACGATTAACCTCTTTTTGTTTATAACTAAAGAAGTGAATCTTATTAATAAATGGAATCAATGAAGCAATTTGAAGAGTATCATCATTTACCAGAAGATCTAACTTGCATGAAGGGTATGCTTTTTTTAAATTCTGGCAGATTGTGTTACTAAAAAAAACATCTCCATTAGACCTTTGCATAATTAAAAGAATTTTTTTTATCTCTTTCAATAATTTTCCTTGAAAATGAATGCACTAAAAATTGCAAATAGAAAGCTTGTGTAATGTCCTAGCATATATGAGTCGCTGAAATTGATAATACTAAAAAAAACAACAATTGCGATCCCTAAATCCTTAATAAATCTGCTAGAAGAGAGGGCTATTTTTACTTGTGAGTAGAAAATATTCAGTAGTGCAAATAAGCCAATAATTCCAAATTGGGCTGCGACTAATATGTACATATTATGAGGATTGGCTGTTCCATATAGGTTTGGCGTTAGAACTTTCTTTACCTCCCAGTACTCCCATTTAAAATCACCTGTTCCAACACCAAAGATTGGATTATTTTTGATAATTTCAAGGGAGTTTCTTCCAAATGTAATTCGATAACCTAGATCACTTTTAGGATCATCCTCATACCTTTTAAAACTTTGGATTGTTTTATCAACCCTCTCCCCAAATATTGGACTGACATTATAAAAAAATGTGAAAGTAAATATTGACAATAAAAAACCAAAAAAAATTGTTTTTAACTTTAAGTTCCAAAATTGGATAATTGCTAATAAGAACATAATAAAAAACATAACATGTCCAGCCCTTCCGCCAGTGAAGAAAATACTCCACAAGACAATTGCTGATAATACTGATAAACCTATAACTAAAAAAAAGCTCTTGTTAATAAATGCAGATCGAATTTTTATCAAAAACAAGTAAAAAGCAAAAACCATAAATGGTGTATGAGTAATATGGCTCATGGCGGGAGTTGGGTTTGAAACACGAGCACTCCCGAATGGAGGAATTATCTCATAACCAATAAAAATTGAAAGAATAGCAATCAGCAAACATGCTGCGAGAAAAGCATTGATATAGTATTCAATATTTTGGTACCTTACAATAGTTATTAGAACTGGGATCAAAAGGCCAAATTCGAGCATTTTTCTAGTCATCTCAAGCCCAATTTGCATATGCTCAGTCCATAAAAGTCCGATAGGATAAAGGGAGAAAAATAAAAGACTCGCTATTGCAAAGCGGTTACTAGTAATTTCCAAAAATTTTTGCTTATAATTTCCTGTTAATAGCCAAAGAATAATTATTAATGCTGCAATGAAATTTCCTCCGGCTACCGTTAATGGGAAGACAAAACATAAAGCAATAATTAGATATTGGTAGACTTTATCAATTTGACCAAAAAAATACAATTTGAATATTTTAAATTTTAAAAAAATACTATTATAGTTATTAAGAAAATAAGATGTCTATTCCTGTAATCTTTCTTGATAGAGATGGAGTTATTAATAAAGAAGTCAATTATCTGAGCAGAATTGAGGATTTTGTTTTTATTGATGGTGCTATTGATTCTATCAAGTACCTTCTTGGTATTGGCTATGAAATAATTGTCATTACTAATCAATCTGGAATTGCAAGAGGCTTATACACTCTTGAGGATTATCATGTTATTAATTCATGGATGTTAAATGAATTTAAACGAGCAGATATTAATATTTTAGATGTGTTCTTCTGTCCTCATGGACCTGAAGATGACTGCAGCTGCAGAAAGCCAAAACCCGGAATGATTCTTGATGCTAGAAAAAAATATGATATCGATTTATCAAATTCCTGGCTTGTTGGGGATAAAGAAGACGATATTGCTTGTGCAATTTCTGCTGGAATAAGAAATACTGTTTTAGTTAAAAGTGGTCATCCAATATCAATTGAATCTTCTAATGCTAAATATATTAAAGAATCCTTGGCAGAAGTAATGGAAGTTATTAAAACTAATCTGAATTAAAAAGATCTCTTGTATAAACTTTCTCAGAAACATCCAGAATATCACTAGTTATTCTATTTGCTATTATAACGTCTGACATTTTTTTAAATTTCTCCAGGTTTTGAATTACTTCAAATTCGCTAAATTCATTGCGATCTTTTAGACTTAAGATTGGCTCAAAAATAATAATCTTTGTTTTTTTAGCCTTACTTAGTCTTTCCATAACGCCTTGCACTGAAGAATATCTAAAGTTATCTGAATTAGATTTCATTACAAGTCTATATATGCCAATTACTTTAGGTTTTTTTTCAAGAATTTGATTTGCTATAAAATCTTTTCTAGTGGAATTTGCTGAAACAATTGCATTTATAAGATCGTTAGGAATATTTATATAATTCGCTTTTAGTTGCTTGGTGTCTTTGGGTAAGCAATAACCTCCATAACCAAACGATGGATTATTGTAATGTGCACCAATCCTAGGATCCATACAAACTCCATTAATAATATCTTTACTATTTAGATTAGATATTTCGGCATATGAATCAAGCTCATTAAAATATGCAACGCGCATGGCCAAATAGGTATTACTGAAAAGTTTAACAGCCTCAGCCTCTGAAGAGCCTATGAATAAAATTTCAATATCGTCTTTAAGGGCTGCTTCATAGACAAGTTTTGCAAATTTTTTTGCGTCATTAGATCTATCTCCAAGAATAATCCTAGAAGGATACAAATTGTCGAATAAAGCCTTGCCCTCCCTCAAAAACTCTGGGGAAAAGATTATTCTTTCATGGTTGTATTTTTTTCGGATGCTTGCAGTGTATCCTACTGGAACTGTTGATTTAATAATTATTGGAATATCTATATTTTCTGCCACGATATCATCAAGAACTCTTTCTATTGAGCTTGTATCGAAATAATTTTCCTCAACAATATAATCAGTTGGCGTGGAGATTATGACCAAGTCGGTTTTTTTATATGCAATTTTTTTGTCAGTTGTTCCAATTAGATCCAAATCTTTGTTAACTAGATAGTCTTCAATCTCACGATCTTCAATTGGAGAAATTTTTTTATTAATTAGTTTTATTTTTTCTTCATCTGTATCTAACGCGATAACAGAATTTGCTCCAGCAAGAAGTACTGCATTAGCAAGTCCAACATATCCAAGTCCTACAACTGTAATATTCATCTACTTTTTTAAAATCCTATTGGCTAGATTAACTATATCTTCAGGGTCAATGTTTTTTATCGAAAAATCACGCTTGTTGATTTTATACGCATCAACTCTATTTCCAGCACTTATAGCAAGGTTTTTATTAGTAATAAAACAATTTCTTTCCATAGGGGTGCATCCAAATAGGGTTACTGATGGTATATTCATAGCCCAAGCAAGGTGTGTTGGCCCAGTATCACCGCCTATTACAAGTGATGCAGTTGAAATCAATTCTTTTAATTCTTTGAGACTAAGATTTCCGGAAACAGTAATATTTTCTGCTTTCTTTGCTAATTTCTGAGCCATAATCCTTTCAGAACTGGATTTCCAAATTGCAATAAAATTCGCATTAATGGCTTTTAAAATCAATAAATATTTCTCCAAAGGATAAATTTTTGCTTCGAAAGAGGCGCCTAGTACTAAAACAATCAGACTGTCTTCTTTTGTGGTTTTAATATCATGAAAAAATGATTCTTTGTTAAGGATATCATCATCATTAATGTTTAGTTTGAAAGCCTGGTTTAGAAGAAAGCAATAACGTCTGATGACATTTTCATGGTATGAAAAAAAATATTTATTTGTATAGAAAAATGATGCTAACTTTTCACGTATAGATTTCCTATCAAATCCGATTCTATTTTCGCTTGGAATTATTCTTGCAACTATGGATGACTTTATTAAACCCTGAAGATCAAAAACATAATCGTAAGGAGTAAGTTGTCTGAGTTTTTTAATGGCTTGAAATAACCCTCTTATTGACTTTGTTTTTTTTAATTTTTTTAAAGGTATTGGAATAATTTCATTGATATGAGAATTATCTTTGAGTGCGTCTTGAAAAGACTCATCTACAATCCAGTCAACTTGTGAATTTGGAAACTTCTTTTTAATAAACTGTAGAACTATCATCGATTGGAATATGTCTCCAAGCGCTGATAATCTCACTATGGCTATTTTCATCTCATATATTTTACTATTGTGACAATCGTCCTTATTTTTTATTCAAAAACATTAATGATATAATTCACAAAATTATTATGTCCACAGAAATATCTTCTCCTGTTACAAATTTTATTCTCAATCAGATTGATGAGGATTTAGCTAATAGACTGTACAAAAAAATTCAGACTAGATTTCCTCCAGAGCCAAATGGTTATCTGCATATTGGCCATGCTAAATCCATTTTTCTTAATTTTGGTATTGCTAAAAAGTATAACGGTTATTGCAATTTAAGATTTGATGACACCAATCCCTCAAAAGAAGATATTGAATTTGTCAATTCTATCAAAAAAGATATTAGTTGGTTAGGTTTCGAATGGAATGAAGATGAAAGATTTAGCTCAAATTATTTTGAAAAATTTTATACATATGCCACTGAATTGATTCAAAAGGAATTGGCCTATGTATGCTTCTTATCTCCTGAAGAAACTAGAGAAAATCGAGGAACTCTGAAAGAGCCTGGAAAAGATAGCCCGTATAGAAAAAACTCAATAGAAGAAAATCTTAAAAATTTTCGTCAAATGCGAGATGGGGTCTTTAAAGAAAATCATTGCGTTCTTAGGGCTAAAATCGATATGAAAAGCCCATTTATGTGCATGAGAGATCCCGCACTCTATAGGATTAGATTTGAAACCCATCATCAAACAGGGGATAGTTGGTGCATCTACCCAATGTATGATTTTGCCCACTGCATATCAGACGCCATTGAGGGTGTAACACATTCGCTTTGCACGCTTGAATTTCAAGACAATAGAAGGTTATATGACTGGATTTTAGAGAATCTAGATGACTTTAATAAGCCAGATCGACCTCATCAGTATGAGTTCTCAAGGCTAAATCTTGAATATACAGTTATGTCTAAAAG
>Ga0181569_10001804_pt1 | contig 16883 bp, 10 predicted proteins | sample 101ome_19_FD_132452 | JGI IMG/M metagenome (GOLD analysis project Ga0181569, IMG submission 132452) | Coastal salt marsh microbial communities from the Groves Creek Marsh, Skidaway Island, Georgia - 101405AT metaG (megahit assembly) | ecosystem: Environmental > Aquatic > Marine > Intertidal...
ATGGCCCGGACCACAGGCTATACATGCACGATTGTCTCGGCTCTCGTGGCAGATGGTCAGTTTCAGCGACCCGGTATCAATCCACCCGAGTTCCTGGGCTCCCAAGCAGGGATCTATGATGCCCTACTGGCCGGATATGCTCGACGGAACATCCATATTTCCACCGAGCGGGACGTTCTGAGCCGATAATTCGCTTCTTCGCTGCGGATCTGCTGGATATCCGAGCGTTTTTTTGGAGGGGTATGACATTTCTGTGTCATACCCCTCTCCGTATCATGGGATCAACGAGTTACTGATCCAAGGGCCGTGGGTCAATTCCATGCGCCCCCACGAACGGAGTCTTCTCGGGCTCGGACGATCTGAACCAATCATTGCCAACAGAGACGATGAACACATTCCAGCACTCTTCTGCATCCATCATGCCGGTAGTCTCTCCCCAGCCGGTATCTCGTCGTAAAGCGCTTCTGGCCCACGGCATGCTCAGCGCCCATGTCATGGCCGGGTTCAAAGCACATGGATTCTATCTCGATATATCCGGACAATCGCCCGAGCTTCTCTCGTCGAATGAGAAAATCAGGATACCTCTCAACACGTTGACGTACACACAGCTGCAGGCAGTCAAGGATCTGGCGCAGGATCAGTATGTACGTGCCATGCTCGAGGGTAGCCTCGAATTGGATACACACAGGGCCACACTGAATTTCGTGAGCAGACAATTGCAAAAAGCCGCCCACATTCCCGCCTCGAAAGCCCCGATCCAGAACCGTAAGACACGGCGCCCCTCCCGAGGCAAACAGCGGGCCAGGACAACGTCACAGACCCCGGTCCAGGCTGCCTGACCACCCTACGAACGACCTACGGACCACCCAAGTCCAGTCGGAGTTGCTCCGGAGGCAACCCATCGGTAAGTGAGTGGAGGTGGGATATCGTAATACCGAGTAGTCGAACCGGCTCCACGGGCGGAGACGGGGCATTGTGGAGCAAGAGCGCCACTACTTCCAGGATTTCCTCCGCATCATGGAGTGGTTTCCCTGTGCTGACCTGCCGCGTGGAGGTCTTGAAATCCGAGGTCTTTATCTTCAGCGTGACCGTGTTCCCGGCCAACCCGGCTTCGTGCAATCGATAGGCCACTTTTTCAGCAATCGGCTGCAACCGATCCATCATGTCCGCAGCAGCAGTCAGATTGGTATCAAAGGTCCGCTCTGCGCCCAAGGATTTGCGACCACGACGGGTACTCACCGGTCGATCGTCCAGACCACGACTCACCCGGTGGTAGTACCGACCGGCTTTGCCGAAACGCTGAGTGAGCTCCTCCTCCGAGAACTGCCTCAGATCAAGCCCCGTCTTGATGCCCAGGTCGTGCATGCGCCTCGCCGTCACCGGACCCACACCGTGGAACTTCTCCACGGGCAACGCGGCAATGAAGGCCAACGCATCCCTGGGACGGATAACGGTCAGACCGTCGGGCTTTTCGAAATCCGAAGCCACCTTGGCCAAAAACTTGTTGTAGGACACACCGGCTGAAGCCGTAAGCCCGGTCTCCACACGAATCATCGCACGTATTCGGCGCGCCATCTCGGTTGCCGACAGACCCCTCGCAAGCGGATGGGTCACATCCAGATAGGCTTCGTCCAGTGACAGGGGCTCGAGCGTATCCGTAAACCGGTGGAAAATGGTTCGAATCTGCTTCGAAACCGACCGGTAAACATCGAACCGTGCAGGCACGAAAACGAGTCCGGGACACCTGCGTGCCGCCAAGGCCGAGGACATGGCGGAGCGCACTCCGAAGGCACGCGCTTCATACGATGCAGCCGCCACGACACCGCGTTTTGATGAGCCCCCGACCGCCACCGGAATTCCTCGCAGTTCTGGAAAATCCCGCTGTTCGACGGATGCATAGAAGGCATCCATATCTACATGTATGATTTTTCGGAGCTCGCTCATGGGCCTTGTCGTGTTCACTGCCTTAATCGCGTTTGCTCAATCAGAGGATCCCCCATCATCGCCCAGCCCATGAACCGTCCCTTTATATGTATGCCCTTGCACTGCTTCCGCACCGGGCCCATCCTGATGGGTCAACGGGTTAACCCCCCTTGCTTTCTGGCCCTGGCGCTGCTCGTTCTTGTACCAATGGCCGGTTGTGCGCCCTCCATCGCCTCCTACTCTGCACGGGCCTACGAGCAGGCAGTAGATCTGAAAGTGGACACCCTTCGTCTGATAGAACGCGCAGAGCAGCCCTACGAGACACATCGCTCACGCGTGGAGTCGCTGCAGGTCCGGCTGCTCAAAGCTCGGGAATTCGCCCGTGGCAGAGCACACAACGAGATGGCCACGAGCCAATGGGACATCATGGTGGATCCGGATGGACATATGGCAGGAGGCTTCCTGTCCCGCTGGGCGGCAGAGGATTCCCTCTCCTGGGCCTTCATACGGGAGGTATCGATACAGATTGAATCCGGGTTTGACACCATTATTCGACTTGAGAGCGGAAAAAAACAGCGATGAGCTCCACTAATACAGCAAACGAACCCATGGTCGATCTCATGATCGACGCGTTCAGACAACAGCTTGAGGCATGGCTTCCATCCCTGAGCGATCGGCTGGTACCGGTTGGAAAGAATCTGCTCAAGCGGAATGCTGCTCAGCTGCAGACATGGGCCTCATTGGCAGCAGCCGGTCAACTGACCAAGGACGAGGTGGCTTGGCTCGTACGCTCACGCATGGATCTCACCCGTCTTACGGCGCTGGAATCCGCCGGCCTGGCCCAGGTCGAAATCGATCAGTTCCGGAACATGCTGACCAAAGCCACCATCGGTGTACTCATCGGCAGACTGACGGGGCAGGACGGCTGATTCACCTACGGTTCCAGAACCTGTGAACAACCATCGAGTAGCTTCTCCGTGGTTGCGTGGTGCCCTCATCGACGCTATGTTGACGGTGCCGCTGTTCTGCTCTCCCGTGGATGTCATCGTTTGCCATGTCCGACTCGACCTACCTGGTCACTGCCCGCAAGTACCGACCTCTCCTGTTCAAGGAAGTGGTGGCTCAGGAGCACGTTACGGAGACGCTGAAGAACGCCTTGCGACTCGAACGGCTGGCTCATGCCTACCTTTTTACGGGTCCGCGAGGTGTTGGAAAAACCACTGCAGCTCGGATTCTGGCAAAGGCCATCAACTGCACGACGCCCATTGCAGACCGCGAAGATCGGGCGGAGCCGTGTCGCACGTGTGTTTCTTGTCTCTCTTTCGAGGAAGGCCGCAACCTCAACATCATCGAGATTGATGCCGCCTCCAACAACAAAGTCGAAGACATACGGGAGCTGAGGGACACGGTCAGGATCCCTCCTCAGAACAATCGCATGAAGGTCTACATCGTGGACGAGGTCCACATGCTGACCAACCAGGCATTCAATGCCCTGCTCAAAACGCTGGAGGAACCCCCACCGCACGCTCTGTTCATCTTTGCCACCACCGAGCCACACAAGGTTCTTCCGACCATCCAGTCCCGGTGCCAGCGATTCGACTTTCGGCGGATTGCCATTCGCGACACCATTGAGCGCCTGAAGCTCGTGTGCAAAGAGGAATCCATCACGGCCGATGAAGCCTCTTTGATGCTCATCGCCAGGAAAGGAGATGGTGCCTTGCGCGATGCCTTGTCGGTATTTGACCAGGCCGTTTCGCTTTGCGGGGTCGATATTCGAGGAGATGAGCTGGTTCGGGCACTGGGTGTAGTGGACGCGGATCTGTTCTTCCACGTTACCGAGGCCGTGTTGGATCGTAATGCGGCAACCATGATCCACACGGTGGATCGGATTGTGCGCGCAGGCTACGACCTGCAGGAATTCGTGGATGGCCTGGCCGAACACCTGCGCAATCTTCTGGTCGCTCGCACGACAAAGGACCTTCGGTTGATTGAGGCAACGGAAGCCGATCGGGAAAAAATTGCGGCTCACAGCGTCGCCTTCTCTGACTCCATCCTGCTCTCCTTGGTGCATATCGTGGGCAGCCTGGCTTCACAGCTGCGCGGTGCCCGTCAGCCCCGGCTGACCTTGGAGATGGGCCTGATGCGGATGGCATCGCTGCCGGATGCCGTGGATGTCAAGGCTGCACTCGCGTCGCTCAATCGAATTGAGCAGATGGCGGCGAAGGGGGAAGTGAAAATCGTCACGGAACGGGTGGTCAAACAGCACGTGCCCATCCGTCAGGATGCCGTTCCGACACTGACTTCCGAGCCTACGGAGGATCCCGCCTCCTTGGAAGAGGCCACCCCGCATGAGCATGGCGCACCCCAGACAGCGCCGAAGATCGACGAGGCCGAGGCCTCCCCTTCTGCGGCCGATCACGAGCCGCTTTCAGAAACAGCGTCCGTAAGCGAATTCACACCGGCTGAGGAAAGCATGGCGGCCTCCTCCCCGACCGCGCCAGAGCGCACGCCGGAGAGCACGCCGGAGGCCGCACCGGAGAGCGCGCCGACCCTTCCTTCGGGACCGTCCCTGTTCGGCGATGCGCCAGCCATCAGAACACCACGAACCCGGCGAAACGACCCCTCCAACATGACTGTTGTGGAGGAGGAAGATGTGTTGGTACTCGAGGTTGACGAGGAAGAGGCCCATGGTGAAGCCTCCGAGGAGATGATGCAGTTGCAGCACGTCTGGCTGACCATCGTGGATGAGGTCATGGCCTCGGAGAAGCAATTGGGTTCCTTTCTACGTCATGCCCGATTGACGGCGCTGGAAGGAAAAACCTTGCTGGTATCGGTGCCGGATGATTTCCATGCCAAGGCGCTCCGCAGTGAGCGTGCCAAGCTTGCCCACCGGTTGAGCGAGGGAAGCGGGCTGCACGTGGAACGTATCGGCTTCCGGGTGGAATCCTCATCGGAGGGTGAGATCGAGGGTACGGACGAGGAAGTCAACGCCCGGGAGACATTGGAAATGTTGTGTGAAGAGAATCCCGCTGTCCGTGCGCTCGTGGAGCGTTTCGGTGGCGAGATCGTATGGTAGCGCGCTGCCCAATCGGGTAGCCTCATCCATCCACCCCACTACCCAGTACCATGACGGACGGAATGAACATGGCGGACATGTTTGGCAAGATTGCCGACATGCAAAAGAAAATGGCCGAAACCCAGGCTCAACTGGCTGCCCACACGGTCACGGCCGAAGCCGGTGGAGGCATGGTCAAGGTGACCGCCAATGGTCTGCAACGCATCACCGCCATTGAGATGGAGAAGGATGTGGTCGATCCTACCGATGTCGAACTCCTCGAAGACCTGGTCATGGCCGGCGTGAACAAGGCCCTTGAAGAGGCATCCTCGCTTGCCAAGCAGGAAATGGCGAAGGCAGCTGGTGGTCTCATTCCTCCGGGAACGGACCTGAGCCGTTTCGGACTCTGATGCAGTTCTCATCCGAATCCGTTGAGGCCCTGGTCGAGCAATTTGCCACGCTGCCAGGCATTGGCCGGAAAACGGCCAGACGGTTGGCGGCCTTCATCCTCAAACAGCCGCGGTCAGCTGTAGAAGAGATGGCCTCGGCCCTGATTGCCGTCAAGGACAAGGTCATCTTCTGCTCCCAGTGCCATAATGTTGCCGATTACGACCCGTGTCCGATCTGCAGCTCGGACAAACGACAACAGGGGGTGGTGTGCGTCGTCGAAGAGCCCAGCGACGTGATGGCCATCGAGCGTACGAACGGGTACAACGGGGCCTATCACGTCCTTGGAGGTGCCATTTCCCCACTTGACGGCATCGGTCCCGAGGACCTTCGTATCAAGGAATTGGTAGCCCGCGTAGCCTCACCGGCGCACGGAAGGGAGTCCGTCGAGGAAGTCATTCTGGCCGTCAACCCGTCGGTCGAGGGCGATACGACAGCCTACTACATCACGCAGTTGCTGGCACCCTTTGATGTGCGTGTCACGCGCCTGGCGCGCGGTATTCCCATCGGCAGCGATCTCGAATTCACGGACGAGGCGACGCTGACCCGTGCTCTCGAGGCACGAGAGCGAGTGTAGCGAGGGTATGATGAGTCGCCGACCGCTTTTGAGTTTGAGCACTCCAAAGGGGAGCGCAACCACGACCGGCATCCTTTCCCGCAGAGCGGCAACGGCGGCCGCCATACTGGCGGCCGCCGTCCTCGTCGGGTATGTCCTCTGGCCCACGCTGCGGGTATTCTCAACCGGTCTGGACCCCGTCATCCTGCGCGATATGTTCCGATCGGTGGACTCGGCCAACACGCGGGCCCTGTTCAACTCGGTTTGGATCTCCATCTGGACCGTAGCCGGAGCCGGATTCCTGGGGACGACCATGGCGTGGCTGCTTTTCCGCTACGACTTTCCCCTCAAACGTACTCTGACCGCTCTGGCAGCCCTCCCATTGGCCTTGCCGCCGCTTGTCGGGGTGCTGGCTTTCCTCTTCCTGTATGGCGAAAGCGGCATCCTGCCTCGTGGCCTGCAGGTGCTTTTCGGCCTGGAGAGCGTTCCCTTTGCTTTCTCGGGGCTATGGGCCGTGTGGCTCGTGCACGTGTATTCGATGTACGTGTTCTTCTATCTCTTCTGTTCAGCATCGCTGAAGACTGTTGATCAGAGTCTCTTGGAAGCAGCGGCTGATCTGGGAGCCGGGCCCATACGCTCCTTTCGCTCGGTCATCCTCCCGCATTTGCGCCCCTCCATGATCAGTGCCGCGCTCCTCGTGTTCATGATCTCGATGGCGTCCTTTACGGCTCCCCTGCTCTTTGCCGGCACGGAGAATTTCCTGACGCTGCAGATCTACAACTACAAGATGAACGGCAACCTGACCTATTCGGCTGCCGTGTCTGTTGTTTTGACGCTCATCTGCCTTGTCTTCCTGGTACTCATCGAGCTGGAACGCCGCAGTGGCCGGGTATCCACGGCGTCGAAGGGGTCCGCGCCGGCCCCCAGCCCCGTTCGTTCCGGCCCCGGTCGCATCATGGCGCTGCTGGGGGCCGGCGCCATCATCATCTTCCTGGCCCTGCCTGTCCTCACGATCATCCTGATATCATTTGTCAAGGAAGGCAGCTGGACCTATCAAGTGCTGCCACAGGCCTACACGTTGGAGAATTATGTCAATCTCCTCAGGCAGGCCGACGTTGCGCAACCCATCGTGAACTCGCTACAAATGGCCGGTATGGCCTCTCTCGCCAATATCCTTTTCGGAGTCATGACGGCGCTCCTCATCGTGAAGGGACACATTCGAGGACGGGGCCTCATCCGCCTGCTGTCCGTGCTGCCGTTCGCCATTCCCGGCACCGTTATTGCCATCAACCTGATCATCACCTTTTCAGAACCCTCAGCGCTGTCCGGAGGCAGCGTCTTGGTCGGTACATTCTGGCTTCTGCCGCTGGCCTATTTCATCCGGCACATTCCACTCGTGATACGGTCGACGACCGCAGCCCTGGAGACCTATGATGATCGATTGACGGATGCTTCCATTGATCTGGGTGCCTCCCGCTGGCGCACCTTCCGCGAGGTCATGCTACCCTCCATCCTGCCTGGTATCCTGGCCGGTAGTCTGCTCACCTTCGTGACGGCGCTCGGCGAATTCGTATCCTCGATTCTCCTGTATGTCTTCGACAACCGCCCCATCTCGGTTGAAATCCTGAGCCAACTACGACTCTACGATTTCGGAGCGGCTGCTGCCTACTCGGTCTTCCTGATGATCCTGATTGGGTTGGCTACGTGGCTGACGGGGCGCTGGTCTGATCAGCGAGAGGGTACGGTAACCATCTGATGGCATCTCTCGGCCCACCTGTGTGAACTGCCGGGTGGATCACCTGCCCGAAACCCCTGATGAGGGCCGGGCGTCGAGAGGGCCTCACGTACCGAAGGCTTGCAGCGTGGCGCCGTTCAGGCTGGCGCCGGCCTCCGACGCCAGATGAAGACAGTGCGCTGCAATATCCCTGGCTGAAACGCCCTCTCCCTCCTCATCGTCAAAAAGGATCATCGAAGGAGCAATGGCATGAGCCGTTGTGCCCGTTCCGGCAACCTCGGCCGAGAGCGCTTCAACGAGGCGCATCACGCCGGCCTTGGAAGCGGAATAAGCCGCCTGCTGCGCCATTCCACGGATACTTCCCTGTTTGGACGAAATGCCGATCAATCGACCTGCAACGGGTTGGTCCGCTTGGTGCAGCTGCCGAAGCGCTTCCCTGAAAACGAGGAACGTGCTGGTCAGATTCACTTCCATCATCTTTCTCCAGTCCGATAGGGCGGTCTCTGTAAAGGGGCTCATCGCCCACATCCCTACCGTATGGATGACGATGGAAGGCACGCCCTTTTCCCTGACAACCCGCTCGAACGCACTCCTCACGGAGGTCTCGTCCGTGGCGTCGAACGCCATAATCGATGGCTGACCCTCGTCTGAAGCGGAGCGATCCAGACCAACCACTCGATATCCGGCATCCAGAAAGGAATCAGCGATGATGGTGCCAAGTCGGCCGCGGGCTCCCGTCACCAGAACCAGGGGCATCGTTGATGTCGAAGATGCCGTATCCGTCATTGACCTACCTGTGATGTATGGTCATATACCACCTTCCATCCCTCGGATCCACGGTGCATCAGCAAGGTGTATTTGCCACCGATATCCTCGTAATCACCACCGCGCTCCAAATCCCAGGATCCGAAGACGAGGGCCCACTCTTGCGAGAGAACGTCAATGGCCAGATCACTGAAGCGCAGCACTCCCATGGCACCACGATCTGGATAGGTTGCCAGATAGCGCTCCATGGCGCTGTCCCAGCCGTAACGGACGTCACCCCCCGAAGTGAAGCGAAGGGTATCCGAGCGAACGTAATCCGCCATGAACGTCTCGATATCTCCTGCATTCCAAGCCTCCTGCTGACGCATCAAAACGCCTCTGATGGCTTCCTTTTCCGCCATCGCGTCCACAGCCGTGCCGCCATCGCGAGCGGATGGTGGAGCCGAGGAATCCTGACAGGCGGAAAGCCCCAGAATGAGCATGAGGCAAAGGATAGCGACATACCGTGTGGGGGCAGCAATCTTGGGTATCATGGCACGCTGTCCTGTATTGATGGGGCACAAACGAGGGAATCTATACGGGGAGTCGCAACATAGGCTCCCGACACGCAGGACCACCCCTTCCTGGAGGGTGGAAAAGTGCCATCCTGGAGAACCTTCCTCAGATTTCTGCATACCCTTGTCGTTGGTTGTCCCCGAGGTCGCTGAACCGCAAAATCCAGCCCGAAACCGTTCTATACGCACCACTGCTACACACTCGAACGTCGAACCCGTCGAAAGGATATGTTGAGATCCTCAACGACAGTGCACACCTCGGAACGGTCCCCTCATAGTTTTGCGTAACGATCCGGCACCTAGTACTCCTGCCAGCGCCGCTGCAGAGACATCCTCTCTACCGCGTGGGCTGTTTGCTGTCGTGACACTCTTTGTGATCTCGATGGTGTGGGTAAGCTCCGCCGCAACAGACCCGGCTTTCGAGGCGTGGAGAAGCACATCCGGGTACGTGGCCTTGTCCGATACTGACTCGGTAGCCATCGACGCCCGGGGGATGGACAGCCTTGCCGTGGACGTACTGGCCATGGATACACTCGACGTGGACAGCCTGGGTGCAGATTCCCTCTTCCTTCCGGACTCTGCCCTTGTCTGGGACTACATTCCTGCCTTCCGGCGAGATGCCCTGAGTGCATCACCCGATCGACACGACCGATTGGTCATGTCGCCGTCCCTCGGCCAATGGTGGCGGCATGATGTTGAGTTCGACACCCTTGCACGCGCCTATACCATCCGGGAAAAGGTGGGCGAATGGGATGCCCGTTATCCTGTCCGACTCGAGTTCGATGAGTACCGTGCTGCCCGATTGGACGAGGATCTGGATGGAAACTGGCGGGAGCTGATCCTGCAGCGGGAGCGACAGGACGAACAGCGCCGACGCGGAGGTCTCGGATTCAACATCGTCGTTCCAGGTGGCCGACAGAGTGCCTTCCGGACGATTTTCGGGGCGAACGAGGTAGATCTGCGGGTGAATGGCACAGCCGATATCCATGCCGGGTTCGATTATCGGAAGAGTGACCAGCAGGTATCCGTCACCGGAAAGCCCTCGCAGCTAGATCCAGAATTCAAACAGGATCTCAGCCTTGGGATAACGGGAACGATCGGTGACAAGCTGCGCATCAACGTCAACTATGATTCGCGCAACCAGTTTGATTTCCAGAACCAGCTCAAGCTGGAGTACACGGGCTACGAAGACGAGATCGTGCAGAAAATCGAGGCTGGTAACGTCTTCTTGCAGACGCCCTCGAGCCTTATCCGGGGCGGGCAGAGCCTCTTCGGGATCAAGAGTGAATTCCAGCTCGGTGGTGTTCGCCTGACGACTGTCATGTCGCAACAGGAAGGGCAATCGAACAGCCTCAATATCGAAGGCGGGTCCGAGCAGACGGAGTTCGACCTGCGCCCGACGGACTATGACGAGGCCACGCACTTTTTCCTGAGCTACTATTTCCGCAACCGCTTCGAAGATGCGCTTTCCGACCCGCCGAACATCCGCGTAGCCAACGGCTTCGAGCGCATCACGGAAATCGAGGTCTGGAAGCTGATGCCGACCCGCCCGGAGGAAGAAAACGTTCGTCAGGTGGTGGCCATGGTAGATCTGGGCGAGCCCCAGGAAGTGCTGTCACAGGCCAACCAGTACACGCTGGAGCGCCTCCCCGGGAATGACATTGACCAGTACGATGACGCCGATGGAGGGGAAATCGACACCGAACTTCGTGACGGGGATGCCGCCCCGGGATCCTACCTGGAGACGGTAAAGAACCTTTCCTCATCCGATTTTCAGGTCGGTAAGTTCAAACGGCTTGAGCGCGGTCGAGACTATGATGTGGACGAAGTGCTCGGATACGTTACCATGCGCCAGCGCATCCAGGAAAGCGAGGCGCTGGCCATCGCATTCCGTTTCCGTGCCGGTGGCCGTACCTATCAGGTCGGGGACTTTTCGACCGATACCGGAGGCTCCGACGGCGGGCAGAATGAAGACAAGATCGTCCTGAAACTCATTCGTCCCGTTCAGCTGCGTCAACCGGCCCCTGAGGCTGATTTCAATCCGGCCGCCTGGTATCTGGAGATGCGCAACATCTACCGCTTGCCCGGTCGGAGCATCCAGCCCAATGAATTCGATCTGCAGGTCTACTACGAACCGCCCGGGAAAACAGCCTCCAAGACCCTGCCAGGAGTCGGCGGCACCAATACGATCCTGCAGCTGACAGGTCTGGACCGCGTCAACGAGGATCAGGCGCTCGTGGCAGATGACCAGTTCGACTTCCTGGTCAATTACACCATCGTTCCGGGCGAGGGGACCCTGATCTTTCCCTATCTCGAGCCTTTCGGAAACCGGATCTCCAATGTCGTCACGGCCGGTGGTGGGACAACCGAGGCGCAGGATGGATTGCGCGAGATCTACGTCTTCGAGAGTCTGTACAGCCAGAAGAAAGCCAACGCACGGCGCAACAGTCAGCACGATGTATACCGCATCCGGGGCTCCTACCGCGGATCGGTCCAGTCCTCCTACGATTTGAACGCCTTCTCGGGCGTTGTTCAGGGCTCGGTCCGGGTCACGTCGGGAGGAACGCCGCTCTCCGAGGGTACTGACTTTGTCGTAGAGTACTCTGGAACAGGGCTTGTACAGATCATCAATCCGGCTTTCCTGACGGCCGGTCGGGATATCGAAATCGAGTTTGAGCAGAACTCCTTTTTCAACATCCAGAAGAAAACCCTTGTCGGGATGCGGGCTGACTACACGATGGATGAGCGCCTGTCCTTGGGCGCCACCGTCATGCGCATGAACCAGCAGTCGCCCATTGACAAGTTCCGCATCGGAGAAGAGCCGATCTCGAATACGATTTGGGGGGTGGACGGCGCCCTCGAATTGGAGCCACGGTGGATGACCCGCGCCATCGACTTCGTTCCCCTGTTGCAAACCCGAGAGCCGTCGAGCATCTCGATCAGTGGGGAATTTGCTCAGCTCCGCCCGGGGAATACCCAGACCATTGCCTTCGAGCGCACGCGACGGGAACTGCAGGATGCCGGTCGGGACTTCAACAGGGATGAATTGGGCGGTACCTCCTACATCGACGACTTTGAAGGCTTCGAAAACACCTTCACCATGATGCAGCCCGGCTCTTGGGGACTCGCCTCCGCTCCGGACTCCATCGGTGCCGTCGACCGGTTCGGACCGGCTACCGGCATCAAGGCGGACTCGCTCCGGACGAACTGGCGCGGAAACTTCGCTTGGTACCGCATCAATGCAAACATGCTCCGGGAAATCCCGACCATCGCTTTCAATGCCGATGCCATCCGGATTTTCAGGATCGATGAGGTTTTCCCCAACAGGGATACGCGGGCCGAAATCGATCCCACCCTGGAGACCTATGACATCTATTTCAACCCGAACGAGCGCGGACCATACAACTATACCCGGGATCTGAGGGGCTTTCTGGACAACCCGAAGTACGCATGGGGAGGGATGACGCAGCGCTTGCCGGAGGGCTTCACGGATTTCAGCCTGAAAAACATCGACTTCGTGGAGTTCGTATTCCAGCCGTTCCCGGAGAACGCACAAGGAGATGCCGGAACGGGCGCCGTGTTGTACGTCGATCTGGGGTCGATCTCAGAAGATATCCTACCCGATGAGAAGCTCAACAACGAGGATGGGCTCTCGACAGCAACCATCACGGAAGGAGGTATCCTGAACTGGGGACGCAGCCCGACCGGGGCCCAGAACAGCGTGGTGGACATTGATGATGCCTCCCGGCGAACCGAAGACCTCGGTCTGGACGGCCTCTCAAGTGGGTCATCGGAATATCCTCCGTTTGCGACGGAAGAAATCCACTTTGCAGACTTCCTCAGCAGCCTGGACCGTGGCTCCAGCGATCCGCGCTACCGCGCCGAAGTTGCAAAGGCCTTGGCCGACCCCTCCGGGGATGATTACCACTACTTCGGCAATACGCAGTACTACCAGAACTCAGAGTTTTACCCGGCTCCGGCCACCTTCCAGCAGCACTTCAGCCGGTATTTTGCCGGTCACGAGCTCAACGCTTTCGAGACGCAAACCAAGCTGGCCAACAACACCTCCGTGCGCCGCGGTAATTCGCGGTTCCCGGATTCGGAAGACCGCAACCTGAACTCGACGGTCGACACGGAAAACAGTTATTTCCAATATGAAATCCCGCTCTCCAAGCGCTCCCTGGACTCGCTGGCTGTGCCCGAGCGTGTAGACGACTACATCGTTGGAGAGGTGGCTGACGCCGACGGCAATGGTACCGGATGGTATCAGGTGCGTATTCCTGTCCAGCAGTTTACACGTCGGGTTGGTGACATCCAGGATTTCTCGCTGATCGAATTCATCCGCATCTGGACCACGGGACACGAAGTGCCCTTTACAGCCCGTTTTGCCTCCTTGGAGCTGGTAGGATCCCAGTGGCAGAAGTCCGAGGCCATCACGTTGGAGCGCGAGACGCCTTTCGACACCACGGGCACCGAGACCCGCCTGACCATCTCGAGCATCAACAACGAGGAAAATGCGGAAACCTACCAACCCCCCATCGGGGCTGTTGTCAGTCAGTCGCGCCTCGCGTCGGGCCGCGTCCAGAATGCACGGGAGCAGTCCCTGGTCATCCGTGCCGAGAACCTGGGTCCGGGGCAGCAACGGGCCATCTTCAAAACACAGAATGCTGGAGTAGACCTGCTCAAATACTCGAACCTTCGCATGTTCGTGCATGCGCATGGACAATTGGCCGACGGAACCGATCTGGCCTCGCTCCCACTGGAGGAGAGCCGCACCAAAGCCACCCTGTTCGTGCGCCTGGGCTCAAATGAAACCAACGACTATTACGAGTACGAGCAGCCACTGACGCCCAGCTATGAGACCGCCGGAAACTCGGATGAGTTGTGGCGAACGGCCGTTGATTACGAAGGTCAGTTCCGTGATCTCGGGTCCATGAACATCGAACTCGGAGCGCTGAACCAGCTCAAGGTTGCGCGGGACCGTATCGCCTTTCCGACCGATTCCACCTTCTGGAGCACCACAGGGGGTGAGCTTACCACGGCCGATTCGCCGGACGCCTCGCTCTTTGCCCCACCCGGGACGCGCCTCGGTATCAGGGGCACGCCATCGCTCGGCAAGGTCAACGCCATCGTCATCGGGGTGCGCAACCCGGCTGACTCCACCCTGTTCGGATCCGAGTACATCCTCGAGGACATCACGCTGTGGGTCAACGAGCTGCGCGTGGCCGGATATGATTCGGAAAACGGGTGGGCTGCACTCTCGAACATGGATATCAAGCTGGCTGACCTGGGCCGTGTGAAAGCCAGTTTCCAGCGCCAGACCGATGGCTTCGGTTCGCTTTCCTCAAGTCTCGGAGAGCGTGAGCAGCTGAACATCAACAACTGGACCGTGACAACAGAGGTCAATGCCGACAAGCTCATACCCGAGCGTTTCGGGTGGACCTTACCGGTCAATGTCCAGATCCAATCGAACACAACCACACCCCGATTCTCACCAACGCGGGGTGACATCCGGCTGGAAGAAATCCTGGATCAGATTGACCAGCGGGAAGACTTGACGGTTCAGGAGAAGGAGGCGGCCCGAACCGAGGCTACAGAGGCTGCACAGACGTACACGCTGTCCAAAAGCCTGTCCACACGGTTGGGCAAAACGGGATCGCGCAACAAGATCCTGCGCAACACGGTCGATGGGATCTCCCTTTCCTACTCCCAGGCCGAGTCCAATGGCCGCAGCCCGTCCCAGGAGGTCAATGACTCCTGGCGCTGGTCCAGCTCCATGGGATATCGTTTCCAGAGCCGTAATCCAAAGACGCTTCGCCCCTTCTTTTTCCTTGACGGTGTGCCTTTGCTGCGCACGCTCGGTGGGTTGAACTTCAACTACCTGCCGTCTTTGGTATCCACCTCGGGATCCTTCCGACGCCAATTCTCCCAGACCCGGGAGCGCCCTGTGGTTGCCGCCGGTGACACGACTTCTACGCCGTTCGAGGTTCGCTTTCCGCTGCGTGAGAAGCATACCTTCAGCCACGGACGGGATTTCCAGTTCCAGTACAACCCCTTCAACTTCCTGAATCTGAGCTTCGATACGAAGACGCAACAAAGCTTCAATACAGCCGGTGTCGATACGCTCTACAATGTGGTCACCCCGGATACGACCCTTTTTGGCATCCAGCTTGACGAGGCCATTGCCGCCGGTCTGCTGGCGGAGAACCAGCTCGGAAACGCGTTCGAGGTGGGACAGCTGAGTGTGGTCTCCGGTCCGAACGTGCTAGGCAGGTTCCTCTCGGGAGGCATCGTACCACGGACGGAAACCCACGGACAGGTGTTCCGGGCTTCATTCCGTCCCCAACTCCGGGCTATCGGCTTCCTGAATTGGCTTCAGATTCAGGACATTGGCTACAATGCCACGTTTGACTGGCAAAACGGGCCTGTTGGTCGAAACAATGGAGCCGCCATCCGCAATGGTGTCGAATTACGCGGTGGCGTCTCGCTTCGAATCCAGGACCTGTGGCGCAAGTTCGCCTTTTATGAATCCATTGAAGACGCCCAGGACGAGTATCAGCGGGCCAAGGAAACCGCACGGCGGATGAAGGCAAAGGCACGCGAGGAACGTCGAGCAGCCAAGGAAAACGAAGAGGAATCCCCTGATAATCCCGCGGCGCAGGGACCGCCTACCGAGGAGACACAGGAGGACCGAGGTCCCGGGTTCAAGGGACGTCTCTATTCCTATGCCCGCCAGCTGATGCTGACCGCGACGGGTATTCGGGACTTCAACCTGACGTATCAGGATTCGCGCACATCGTCCTCTTCCAATGTGGGGACGCCAGTCCTTGATGCCGATGGTAATGTGCTCGATGTAACGACCTATTACGGTTTGCGGGATGCCCTCAAGGGAAATGGTGCATCACTTGGGTACCGCTTCGGATTCGATCGGCAGTTCGATATTGAGGACCGCATCGTGGATCCGTCCCTGCAGGTATCCGACCTTTTGAACGACAGCAAACGGTTCCAGGGTCGCACCACACTGAACCCGTCCCAGGCACTCAATGTCACACTCAACTGGAATCTGGATCTGTCCGAAAGCCAGACGTATACGTTCCGCCCGGCTCTCGACGACCTCGGTATGATGGTGGGCATCGACACCACGATTACCCAGAGCGGAAATAACAAGGCATCCATTTGGGCCTTCGGGGCAAATTACCTCGATCTGTTCCAATCCCAGCTGAATACCTTCACTTCGGATCTGATTGCAACAGGACAAGAAGATCCGATCCTGATTCCGGATGCGGATGGAGATGGCCGCTCCACGCTGACGAACGCCTCGGTCGTGAATGATTTCCGCGAAGCATTCGTACGGGGTTCGACCACCGTGGACCAACTGGGTATTGCGCCGTTTCCGAAACCAACCTGGCAAGTGACGTATTCGGGGCTATCCGATTGGCCCATTCTGCGCCGCCTGACCCAAAGCGTATCGCTGCGCCACGCCTACTCTGGAGACTACGCAGCCGACTTCAATACCAATACGGCCTTCGCCTCGGACGACACGCTTCGTACGGTCGACCTGGGCTCGCGCCGTATCCAGTTTGTCGTCGAGGAATACCAGGTCAACAACGTGCGCATCAACGAGAGCTTCCGGCCCCTGATCGGTGTCGACATCAGTTGGAAGGGCGCCATCTCGACGGGCTTCACCTGGTCCAAGAGCAATTCGTATTCCCTGAGTACGGCCAACTTCGAGGTCAGTGAAAACAAAACGACCGAGCTTGGTGTCACGGTCAGCTATCAGAAATCAGGCCTCAAGTTGCCCTTCTTCCGTAAGCTGAACAACCGGCTCCAGCTCCAGCTGAACATTAC
>Ga0181569_10001809_pt1 | contig 16854 bp, 12 predicted proteins | sample 101ome_19_FD_132452 | JGI IMG/M metagenome (GOLD analysis project Ga0181569, IMG submission 132452) | Coastal salt marsh microbial communities from the Groves Creek Marsh, Skidaway Island, Georgia - 101405AT metaG (megahit assembly) | ecosystem: Environmental > Aquatic > Marine > Intertidal...
AGTCCCAGCCACTGGTCGGGCCGGGTGCTGCTCCCCGAAAAGCGCGTGGTTGAACCCGCCAATGTGGTTTCGGGCGTTAATCGGCCACTGAGTTCCAACGTCAGCATTGGTGATTGACTGGTGATGAGTACATCAGTGCCATCTGCATCACGGGTCAGTAATAACGTGCCATTGAGTGAACCCTGCAATTGTCTCGGAAGATCAAGCACCCCCGAAAAACTATTCAAGTTGGGGATATCGATATTGCCGCTGAGGGTGCCCGTTTCGAACGAGCGGTATGCGGGAAGTGCTCCCGCTAGCGAAAGGTTGATGGCTTCATTGGTAAGTTGAAGCGTCTCAACTTCTATCCCTGATCCCTCCACGAGCGCCCGAAGGTCGAGCGTGAAAGGTGTTGTCGGGAGATCGGGCATATTTAATAGCGCGCCTACTTCGGCGAGACTGGGGCCGTTGGCGCGCACCGCCAGATGCACCGATTCCCACGCCGGTTCCAGCGCATGGTCGGCGGTGCCAACAATGCGTAGCTTGCCTAAGGCTGCATCAAGCTCGATGACCTGCCTGTCATTTTGTTGTCGCGTGCGGAGCAGCACCTCGGCCGGTCCGTCGTCGATCGGGGGCAAAGCAAGGGCCTGCAGGACAGCGGCCATGCTGTTTGCGCGAAGGGCAAGGTCGACGTCTGAGCGTATGAGGTGCTCAGGGGAGGCGATGGCAGTGTTCAGTCGAAAATCGGCATCGCCGAGGGTGCCCTGCCAGTCGACCCCCCAATTACGGATATCCAAAAGGGATTGAACCCCGTCCAGCATCAAGGTCGTGGCGAACGGGTAATTGTTCAGGGTGCCCTGGCTACTCAGTTGAAAATCCTCGTTGACCAGCGTCTCTTGCAGGCTGTCGATGAACAGTATGCTGTCTCTGTTGCTGCGGGCATCGTGAAGCGTAAGCCGGGCTCCTTCTATGGCTAAGTCGGCTATGCGCAACTGGTAATCGATCGCCCCGCCGTTAGCCTCCTCAGCGATACTGGATTTGCTATCGGCAGCGGGCCAGTTACCCCGGCCCGTCTCGTCAATGTCGACATATACGCTGATATCTGCCACCGAGACGCCCGAAAGGATGATGGCACTATCGAGTAGCGGCATTGGCGCGAGCTCTGCAACCGCTGAGCCAATCGTGGCAAAAACCGGCGTGTCCGGTGTGGTGCCGGCGATGGTGATGCCGCTCATCGAAAGTGTGATCGGCGCGCCAAAGCGGAGTGTAATCGGGCCCGCTATTTGAACCTCTCGGTCCAGAGCGCGACTGGCCACCCACTCATATGCAGGGCGAGAGGCATTTAAATTCAAACCGACAGCAAGCGCTGTCAGCACGAGCAACGATACAATCGCTAGAACGGAAAAATAGCGTAGGGCGGGTAACACGATCTTCATCACGAGTGGTTTATAACACGTGGCGTGGCTCGCTCAGAGCGGTGGCGTCGAGTGTCGGTCTCTTGGGGTGATCCCGGCGGCAAAATCATCGCTGAGCATTGGGTATTGGAGGAGTAACATGAACTCAAGCGCATTTCACATAATGGGGTGGCGACAGTGGATGAACTGAGCTTTGTTTCTGACAATCAGGCCGGCGCGCATCCCAAGGTGCTTGAGCGTTTATATGCACTCTCGAGCGGCAGCGCGGCCGGTTATGGCGAGGATGACTGGACGGCCATGGCGGAATCGGCTGTACGGCAGGTTTTTGAGACAGACTGCGCGGTTTACTTTGTGTCTACGGGGACCGCGGCCAATGCTCTGGCGTTGAGCGCCCTGTCTCCTTCTTGGGGCGCGATTTATTGTCATGATGGCGCGCATATCTCCAATGATGAGAATACGGCAGTCGAGTTTTATTCGGGTGGCGCACGGTTGGTGGGTGTGGCAGGTGCAGCGGGTAAGCCGGATTTGGACGCAATGCGGGCGCACATGGAGGTCGCTACGATACATGGCGTACACAATGCCAAACCTGCGGTCATTAGCCTGTCTAATGTGACGGAGTCAGGCACTGTCTATCGCGGCTGCGACATAGCGCCTTACCGAGCACTGGCTGACGCATACGGCTTGCATCTTCACGTTGATGGTGCGCGCTTTGCCAATGCAGTGGTGTCGAGCGGAGAGAGTCCTGCAGCCCTCACCTGGCAATCTGGCGTGGACTGCCTGAGTTTTGGTTTGACAAAAAATGGTGGTATCGCCGCCGAGGCGGTGGTCATTTTTAACCATGCGCTGGCGGAGCAATTTGCCTATCGCCGAAAAAGAGCGGGGCATCTTTGGTCGAAACATCGTTTTCTGGCGGCTCAATGGCTGGCATTGTTAGAGGATGATTTGTGGCTGGACAATGCGCGACACGCCAATGCCATGGCACAAAAACTTGCGGCCGCATTGAGCGCCCATGGCAGTATCGACTTGCCGTGGCCCACCGACGCCAACGAAATTTTCCCGGTGATACCCCAAGCGTTGCGCACTGGCTTGAGGGAGGCGGGGTTTAATTTTTACGATTGGCCCGCGCAACCGGATATGACCCGTCTCGTGACGAGTTTTGCAACCGAGGTCGCGGTGGTAGATCGAGCCGCAGCGATTATTGCAGCCAGCTAAGGAGATGATCTGGCAGCCCCGGGTTAATGGGTTGCTGCAGCGGAGTCTTTGGGCGCCAGCCCAGTTGCGCATCGAAACCGAGTGTTTATCGAAACTGAGTGCCGTCCAATAGCACAGCCCGGTAGGCTGACGGCGTTTTGCCTGTCCAGCGCTTAAACGCACGTGAGAAGGAGGCTTGCTCACTAAAACCGCAGTAGTAGCCGACTTCGCCGAGTGTATTGGTGGAATCGGCCAGCAGACTCTCTGCCAACTGAGTGCGCGTTTGATCGAGAAGGACGCGAAACCGAGTCCCTTCGCTCTCCAACCGCCTTTGAAAGGTACGGAGGCTCATGTTGTGCTTGGCGGCGGCTTCTTCCTCTGTCAGGGTATGCTCGGGCAGCCGATCGAGGATCGCCATTTTTATCGTAGCCGGCAGGCTTTGCTCCCTGACTGAACGGACCAATGACGCCAGCATGGGTTCGTTGCGTGTGAGAATGTCGACATTGCTCGTGGAGATTGGCTTTTCCAGCGCCTCTCGGGGAAACACCATCGAGGCATTTTTAGCGGAAAAGCTGACGCGAGGACCCAATATCTGCCGGTACGCGGCCTCATCGCCCATGGGTTCGCCGGTGAACGATACGCTAACCACATCACCTGAGAAGCCCGATATTTCGCGGACGGCGTTTAACAGCACCGCAAATAAAAAACTCTGAATGATGTGTTCTGCCGGCGCCGACTGTACTGCTGACTTTGTCACCGTGACGGTATCGCTATGCGCCACAACTTGCAGAGGCTCCCGCGTTGAGACCAGCGCTTGATACTGGCTCAGGCGTCGAAGCGCAGCCAAGGTGGTTTCAGAGGAGATGGCTGTGATGCCCAGTACGTGGGTATCAGTGATTCTGTGGCAATTTGCCAGCTCCAAGCCCAGAGGACGTCCGGGATATTCCTTTGCAAGCGCGCCGAGGAGCGCGCCCACTTGCACGCCGGGGATGCGTTCCCGCGGTTTTGTTAGGAGATCAGGGCTGATCTCGGCGGCCCGCAGCAGCGAGCCGATATCACCACCTCGGCTGAGGACGAAGCGCTCAATGACTCTCAGGTCACTTGCAAGGATCGTATGCTCCGACACTACGATGTTTCTCCTCGTTGCGATGGGCTGCTAGCCGGTTGTTGACAGATCCGCTCGAGTTCGGATCACGACTTGATCATATGCCAGCTGGCACTCAGCGAAAACCCGCCGGGCAATACGAGGTCGGGGTCCGGACGGTAAGGAAGGCAGGCTTATTACTCGCCGATGTCGCCCACGGGAACCGCTTTGTTTAACGGCGCTGGTGAAAGGGGCGCTGAGCCCCGGAATCGGCGCGCAAAAAAGGGGGCAGTGCCCCCTTCTGCGGCCAAAGTGAGCTCATGGACAGATGGCATCACCAATGAGCTTCCAGGGGTCACGGTCACGGGGTTTGGTGCCGCGAGTCCACCACTTGGCTTCGTAGAGTTTTTCCTGATAGCGCGCACGGTCCCCACCTTCGTAGACCGTATTCGCATGGTAGTCCAGCAGGACGTCGGAGATGAGTTCGAAGGCGTCTGTGCTGTCAGGTGCAGAGCCGCGGGTCCACCACTTGGCCTGATAGACCAGTCCCTGATAGGAGACGATTTCACCTCCGGTATAGGTTGTGGTTGCCTGAAAGGCCGGATGCTGTACCGCCGCTGGATCGCTAGCCTCGCAGGTATCACTCGTCCCCGGATTGGGCTGCACTGCGTCCCGTGAGTCCTCGACCTGAATCAGCGCGGTCATTTGCTCGGTAGCGTTAACGTCAATGGCGTCCGCTACCACAACCAGGGTGAGCTCGCCCTCAACGGCCTCATGAACATGAAGCTTCAGGTCCACTGTGCCGCCCACAGACCACTCATCGCCAACAACCGTATCCCCTGCGGTGTTAAACAGTGTCGCCGTCACCTTCGAGTTCGCGTTGACCGAGACCGTGAACTCCACATCTGCCATGCCCAGTTCATCAACGGCGACGGTGCTAGCGGTGTCCAGTGTGGCGTTGAAAGTGAACGCGGGCTCCGGAGCGTAGGTGACGCGAATCTCTACGTTGGAGATATCGCCCTCCGTGTAAATGCGATTCTGACCGGCAACAGGAACAAATAGATCGCCGTCGCGCTCACCCGCATAATAGCCTATAGCGGCGTCATTAATCTGCCGTGCGAGCGCCAGCGATGCGGCTGCGCCTGAGGTGTAATCAGTGGCTTCGTAGGAGACCGATAGCGTTGTCTTCTCCTGATCACCCTCGTAGACCACCGTTGAGATGGTGTCTCCCTTTTCGAGGGCGATCGCACCGGAAATTAACCCCACCTCCTGGAAAGTATCGCTTTCGGGCGTGGGTGCGCTGATGTGATCTCCGCCGGAAAAGTTGACGTCGATGGCGTTGTAAAAAGAGGCCGCAGTATCACCGACGTCCCAAACCGCCAGAATTACATGATAGCCCTCGCGGTCAGGGACAAAGCAGGTGTGTTGGATGGTCATGGGTGGCCGTTCCATGCCTCCGTCGTATTCGCAAAAAGGTGCCAGTTCAAAGGCTTCTCTGGCGAGTGGCTCTGCAGAGTTCCACCCGGGCTTGGTAATAAAATAACGCCAGTCGCGCGAGACGTGATTCGCGGTGAAGGTCCACTCAAAGGTTTGATAACCCGCGGCGAAGTCATGTTTAAACCAGCGCGAGGGTGATTGCGCGTTTAATTCCGACCACGAAGGTGAACCCGCCGCGGCGATGGTGCCGTCTTCGGGACCTTCAACTGGGAATCGCGGCGCACCGTCGGGCCCTTCTACTGACTGCGGCTCCCATTGCACTGCGCCACAACCCGTATTGTCGCCTAGCTTGCAAAGCAAGGGACGCCCCGCCGGCTCTGAAATATAGCCATGCGCAATTGACTCGACAGCAACGCCGGTCGCCAGCAATCCGGTGACGACGGCGAGGGGCTTCAATTCAAAACCAAGTATTTTTCTGTTCATGGTGGATCTCCCTGTGATCTCAATTCGTGATGAAAGAGGGCAGTTGCGTGGTGCCCAGTGAGATTATTTTCACGAGGAGTGGTGGTTTAGCCGATGATCTGATGCGCCAAGTGGTTGACCGATTACGTCAGGCCACGCGCTCGAGGACGCCGTTTAGAGGCGCGAAAAAGTACGGTGAGGCGGCACACTAGGGCGCGACTCCCATGCCATCTCTCGCCGCGGGGGCAGAGACCAATTTGGCCTCACGGTGGCTTCGGAGGTGGTGCCGAGGGCAACGGATAAAAAAGCGGTCATTGCCCTCAAATATCGGGGAGCTGGCGCCTAGGGGGAATTGGTGATGTGGAAAATGTCGCCCTCGTCCGTAACGGCAACAATACTGCCATCATTGAGCACGCGTATATCCCGGACACGGCCAGTGACTTCAGGAAAAATCGATTCGTCCCGAGTCACCTTTTTGCCTTCCAGTTTTAGTCGGCGCATCTCGCCATTGATCAACGAGCCGAGCAGCAGGTCCCCTTGCAGCTCGGGGAACTGACTGCCCTGATAAATTGCCAAGCCCGATGGGCCAATGCTGGGTACCCAGTAGGTCAGGGGTTGTTCCATACCCTCGGCCTCGGTGAAAGGCGATATCACCGCTCCGCTGTAGTCGACGCCATAGGTGATGGCGGGCCAGCCATAGTTTTTACCCGCCACAATGTGATTCAGCTCATCGCCGCCCTTGGGGCCGTGCTCGAGCATCAGGACCCGGTCGGTGGCCGGGTCATAGATCAGCCCCTGAGGATTGCGATGCCCATAGCTGTATACCTTTGGCGCTGTATCCGGGAACGGATTATCCGGCGGTGGAGTGCCATCAGTATTGATGCGCAACAGCTTGCCTAACTCCCAGTCGAGATCCTGTGCGCGCTCACGATACTGGAAGCCCTCTCCCACGCTGATCAGCAACGAGCCATCGGGTAAAAACGCCATTTTCCCCCCGTAATGTGCCGGGCCCTCTTTTTCCGGAGATACCTCCAGCAAAGTTTTCAGCGACGTCAGATTGGCCCCGTCCAGAATGCCACTCACGACAGTGGTTCGATTGGCTGCTTTGCTACCCGCGGCAAAGCTTAGGTAAACGGTGCGGTTTTGCTGAAAATCGGGGTCTGGGAGCACCTCCAGCAGACCACCTTGGTTAGCTGAGTAAACCGTCGGTACGCCATTCAATGCAGACAGCGTGCCATCCGCGGCGAGAGTCAATAATCGCCCAGTTTTCTCGGTAACGAGGAAGGCATCCTCACCTATCTCGGCAATCGACCAGGGCTTATCGAGTCCCGACGCCAACGTGGTGACATCATATGCACGTGTCCCCGGAGCGAAAGCGCACGCCGCCAGGAGTCCCAGTATCAAAGGGGTCGTTGAGAGGAGGTTCCGCATGGGCCTTATCCTTATTTTTGAGCCAAGAAGGTTACGCTCCCGTACCATTGTCGGATCGGTTGCGAAGGGGTTTGTGACATGATGAGGGTTGTTCTCGCCTACACGGCGGGGGTCATGGTGGCCTTCGTCCTGGGAACCGCGATTGGCACGCAAATGGTGCTCCATTCGGTGCAATCGATGGGCCTGACGGTCAGTTGGAGCGCTAGACTCGCCGCGACTGGTAACGATTTCGTTGAGTTGAGTGCCAGCTTGCTTCCGTTGATGGCGCTATTTTTGATCGCCGGCTGGGCGCTGGCGGAGTGGCTGTCCCGCCGAGTGAGCCGATATCGTCATGCAACAACATTCGTGCTGACGGGTGCGGCTTGCATTTTGATCCTGCACCCTTTGCTGAATCTATTATTGTTCGGCATTGACCCGTTCGCGCCCGCGAGGACTTGGGTAGGCCTGGTGGCTCAAGGATGTGCGGGGGCTGTCGGAGGGCTGTGCTTTGCCAAAGTCCGATGGTCTCAGGTGGATCCGGTTCCGGCGGCCTAACGGGCAATAGGGGCCCCTTGGCACCATGGCCCCTGTTTGACCGAAGCCCTCTTCATGCCCCTGCGCTTGAACCGCATCAGTCTGCCAAAGTAGTCTCTTCCATGACACAGGCGTTGGTGCAGGCTATGCCCAGACAGGTAGCGCTCTATATTTTGACTTTCATTGGTGTGGCTGTGGCGGCAGCGCTCGTTGCGGAGTGCTGGTTGTCTGCAGTAACGCGAGTCTTGGGTTAAAAGTCGATTCGCCAACCGATTGCAGGGCCATGCTCTTTCATGTCGAATTTAAAGCGGTCGGCCCCGTCGCCATCTTCATAGTCAAAGTCCAGGTATCGGTAGCCAATATCAATGCTGGACCAATGATTAAAACGGTAAGAGAAAGATCCCGTGAGGATGGTTACCAGATCCGAGCCGACGCCGAAGCCGCCAATCTGGGCGGATCCTGTGAAAGACCAGTTGCCCCCGCCTATAGGAGTTTCATAAAGCACCCCGACGATGGGGTCCACCCAATCGTCTCCCATGCTGAGTCCGCGGGTTTCCCTTATTGGACCCGTGAGCGAAATGCTCCCAGCGATGTCGTTGTAAAGTGCGCCAGCCATAAGCTGGGTGGTGGGTGAGAGTCGATAGGTAGCTGAGACAATCGCTGTCGTTTGCTCGAGCTCGACTTCTCCAGATAGGGCCCCACGATCACCGCTGCCATCGGCTTTAAGGTCCATGTACACGATATCGACGAGTACGCCCCAGTGTTGGCCTTCTCCGCGGTACATACCGAGGAACGCGCTGTCGAGGTTGTCAAAGACATCCCCCGCACTTAAATCCACATCGGTGTCAAAAGGACCAACGCCACTGGTGCCGTCGAGCGTAGGGCCCAGCAGATAAATCAGCCCCTGGTTAGACCAACCTGATTCGGGCTGTGCCACCGCAGTTTGAGCAGTAAAAACGAGCGTGATCGCCAACCCCAGAGGCGCGAGGGGGGTTCGCGCGGCATCTATTTCTGCTTTCGAAGCGAAATTCATCTCTGATCTTCCTGAATAATCGGTGTCGCAAAACGATAGTGTAAGACCACACCATTCGAAAGCGCCAAATGTGACACGCGTTGTCTGAAATTCGCTCATCGCCCGATGCAATATCTTTCCGCTTGCCGACCCCGTCAGTTGCCTCGAGAACACATTAACCAGCTGCTCGGGTTACCTCAGCGCTGTGAAATGAAATTCTGCATCCTCTCCTGTTTGCGATTGTCGTCTACTGCGCTTGCATGCAGCACTGCTTTGCGGTCAGATGTTCAAAAACCCCACGCGAAGGAGTCCCCTGTGATTTATTACTCCCTGTTACAGCGCCACCGCGCTACGCTGAGTCATCTGTCAGGAGTTGCGTTGCTGAGTCTGTCGATAACCGCAGTGTCAGCGCCCGTGACATCGATTGATGATTTTTTTCAGGCCGATGGCATCAAGGCGACAACAGAAAACTACCCCACGCTTGAGACGTCGCGTCAGCTGCTCGCTGCGCAGGGCAGGGCCGCCGTGAATCAATTCGCCCACAATCGGAAGCTCACTCCCACTGACGATCAGCCCGTCGTACGGATGAACCGTGACACCTACTACAGCTTCGCCGTGGTGGATGTCTCAGCGGGCGCTTCGATCACCATTCCGCCGATTCCTGAGGGTAAGTACGTGTCGGTTCAGCCCGTCACAATGGATCATCGAATTCAGCCCATGTCCTACGGGAGTGGCACTTTTGAGCTGGCAACCCACTACGGCTCACACATGTATCTGATCGTTCGACTGGACAGCACCTTGAACGAGGCGGAGGCTAATGCGATTCAGGACAACATGGTCATTAACGCGGCAAGCGCCCAGCCATTCTCGGCGGAGCCCGTTAACCGTGAGAGCTTCGACGCCGCTGAGCTGTCGCTGCGTCAAAAGCTACCAGCGCTGGTAGCGACTCACGGCGCTAAAGTTGTGTACGGCATGTTTACGGCGCCTACGGATGATTCGCGCGGCCTGTACGACTTTGAAAAATATACGGTAGGCGCGGCTCTTGGGTGGGGTGGCGCACAGCTCCGCGATAATCTGTATGAAACCTCACCCAACTTTCCTGCAGAGGGGTGCCATTCGGCGACCTTTGAGGACCCCGATAATGGTGCTTTTTGGTCTTTCACTGTTTATGACGAAAATGGCTTTATGTTTGATGACGTCGCCCATATGAGCTCTGACATTGCCGCTCCCCATGAGGATGGCACTTACACCGTGAGCATGGGTTGCGGCGCTGATGCGGTGAACAATCTACCTATCAGCAACGAGACTGGGGTCTTCAACTTCACTGTGCGGCACTACATCCCCTCTGACCGGGTTAAGTTTGATGAGTACCGTCTGATGCCGCTGATGCAGAAGGTCGACTGAGTAAAGCTTATGTTGAAGGCCAAAACCGCAGGCAGTTTGGCCTAAAGTTGTGAGCGATGGGCTCGATTTATTTGAGCCCGTCGGCAACTTTTTGCTTCTGGCAGCTGGAGTGTCGCCAGCACCACCTAGCTGTTGAGTGCATCAGGGCGCTCGGAGGTATCAATTTACTGAGGGTCAGCGGCTAGCGAACAATCTCAAGCAGATCAGCCAGTAACGCGTCCATGTTGGCCCGCGATTCATCCAGTGTGAGACCCAGCCGGACAACAACCAACTCCTCTTCAGGCATCACCACAACAAACTGACCCGAGTTGCCGCCGGCGTGGAAGGTATTCTCCGGTGCGCTGGGGAAGCGACGCCGGTTTGTATTGAGCCAAAAGCCCATGCCATAAATGTCGCCATTAATGGCGGTCCCTGGCATTACAGCTTGTCTCTGCCACGATTGACTGATGATTGCGCTCCGACCGTGCCAGGCATCCAGCCACAGCTGCCCCATCCGAGCCCAATCACGCGCAGTGAGGTAGGCGTAGCTTGAGCCGACCTGCACTCCACTGGCATCCGGCTCCAGCACCATCTCTTGCAAACCCAAGGGCTCGCTGAAATTGACCCCGATCCAATCGAGATACGAGTCATCTGCAAGAGAATGCTGCCACATCAGTGAGGCGGTATTGATATCACCGCTGGAGTAGGCAAACTGCTCGCCCGGCGGGTAGGCATGCCCTTTCAGAGGTGCCGAGTAGCCCATGACCGGGTGTTGGTACAACATTGCGGTGACATCGTCTCCAGGAAAGTAGCGTTCGGAAAAATCAAAACCGCTCGACATGGAGAGCAAATGCCTCAGCGCCAAGCTTTCATCGATGCGATCCAAACCCTGAATTTGAAACCCCGCCCTCTGCAGCACTTCTTTCACAGAGTCATTCAGACTTAGCTGTCCCGCATCGATTTGGTATCCAATAAAAGTCGCCATGAGGCTTTTGTTCATTGACCACCCTTGCATCGGGTTGTCGACTGAGACGGGCGCTTGGTAGCGTTCGGCCACTAACACTCCCCTATGTATCACCAGCACAGCCAAAGTATGGCGGCCTCCTTCGGGAGGTTCTGCGAACGCATTATCGAGAGCGGTGCTAATTCTCGCGGCGGCGTCGCTTGCAAGGGCAGCCGCCGGTCGTCGCGTGCCCGTTGTGAATGACTCGCCCAGCGAGTCTCCTCTGGATGTGTCGGCGCTGTTTGCCGGCACTCTCTCACCGCTTTGGCTGAATGCCTCGTGCTGGAACGCCTCAGTAGCCCACAAGGTACAACCAGAGCCTTGTTTAAATTGCGCTGTCATCTCCTGACCCAACATGGATGCCGAAACCTTTCGCCGGCCAAGGTCTATCTCGTAATCCAGTAGCGCGGCCATTGGACCCACCGTCGCGAGCCTCGGGAGGACATCGGTATTCAGGACAAAGTGCTCGGGTAATCGCGCGACAAAGATGCCTGAGCAAAGCTGTTTAGCGGCATATCCTGCGCCAATGGCACCGGCATCCATGAGAAAACTCAGGCCTCGAAGCAAGAGTGCCAGACTCAAGGCGCCGACAATGAGCAATCCGAATCTTCGGTTATGTTTTGCGGCGGAGAAGGTTGTCGCCATGGTTGCGGGTCACTCGTAGGGCTCGGTGTCAGGATAATCCAGTTTGCCCCACTCAAGATGAAAAAACCGGCGGTGCGTTTCGGCTTTTTCTCAGCAGGTGCATTCTCAATTTCCTCCGATCGATACACGCCGCTGAATGTGCGAGCACGGACTGCTCAGGTGCTATAGGTCACCTTAAGAAAGCCGTGTCATAAAAATGCAATATTAATTTCACGGAAATGCAATATCTGAGTCACAAAACTGACACCTTCACGCCACACACTTGTCGCCAAACTGAAATGCAGCTTCTAGGAACCGATCGGAGTCCCCACTATGCGTCATCTGGTATCACGTTTGCGCTATGCACTGCCGTTGGGCGTGCTATGCACGTCCGTTGCTTTCACAGCCTCGGCGACCGATAAGGCCCTTCTCGATATTCTGTTTGGTAATGGCCTGATTACCGAGGCGCAATATGCTCAGTTAATGCAGCAAGAGACAGTCTCCAGCGCCGAGGTGCTGTCCAGCGTGTCATTGGCGCCCGCGCCAACCGCTTCATCAGCAGGAGAAGTGCGTGAAGAGGAGCTTGCGTCATCAGTGGCTCTGGATGAAAACGTACAGCGAGCGATTGACGATGCGGTGGCCAATGCCGTGATGGCTGAGTCGCCGATAGAGGCGAGTTATGGCTCAAAGGGTTTCCGCTTCGAGACAAGGGATGGCAACTGGCAGACCAATCTGCAGTGGCGAGCGCAGATGCGTTATAGCAACCCCTACGGTTCTGACCCGCGGCAAATTGCCAATTACGAGGACTCCAGTGGTTCTAGCTTCGAGCAACGCCGCCTGCGGATGAAGATTGGCGGCCACGGGTTTAAGCCCTGGATCAAATACTACTTCGAGGTAGACCTGCAACCCGCGCGCGATGTCGACGCGGATCCAATTTCATCCGGTGCCAGAGTGATCGATTGGCGCATTGATCTTGCCAAGTGGGATTGGGGTGGCATTCGTATGGGCCAGTGGAAAGTGGATCTCAACCGAGAGCGGGTGGACTCCTCGGGCCGGCAGCAGTTTGTAGAGCGATCTATTGTGAACCGTATCTTCACGATGGACCGTCAGGTAGGTGTTCAGCTCAGGGGCCGACTGTTTGAGGGCACGATGGCCGATATGCGTTACTACGCTGGCGTTTTTAACGGCGAGGGTCGCGGTGTGAAGAACAACTCCACCGATCACCTCTATATGGGGCGCTTGCAGTGGAATTTCTTGGGCCGTGATCTCGCGTGGAAACAGACTGATGTCGAGTACACCGATAAGCCAACAGGGTCCTTTGCCATAGCGGGCTTCACCAATACGGGGCCCTGTACGCGATGGTCCTCATCCGGCTGCGGTAATTTGGATGGCTTTACCAAGCCGATTTTCGCTGAGGAGGATCAGTTCAAGATCGAGCAAGCGGTGCAAGAATTTGCCTTTAAGTATCGTGGACTGTCAATTCAGCAAGAATGGCATCGTAAGTTTGTGACTGACCGCGTGATGGGAACCGAGAGTGATCTGACCGGTTTCTACGTACAGTCCGGTTATTTCTTCCACAACCTGATCAAGGGTTTCCCCGCGCCCTTGGAGCTCGCAGCGCGCTACGCGTATGTCAGCGAGCCCAACAAATCTGAGCGTTCACTTTACAACGAGCGGGAGGAATTCACGCTGGGCGCAAACTGGTTCTTCTCGGGACATAGCAACAAAATCACCGTTGATTTCTCACACCTCACTTTGGACGACGAGTTGCTCGGGTCGAATCACTCTGACAATCGTTTCAGGATCCAGTGGGATGTCTCATTCTGATGCCGACCCTCTTTGCGGAGGCGGCCATTGGGCCGCCAGCCGCATCAAGAAGTCGATATTCATATGATTGTCACAATTCTTCGTTAAGTTGGAAAAGTCTGAATAGAGGGATTCCGTCATGGAAGTTTTAGCGTCACACGGCTTTACCTTACTCGCGCTCGCCTGTGTTTTTGGTCTCTTTATGGCGTGGGGCATTGGCGCGAACGATGTCGCCAATGCGATGGGAACCTCGGTCGGCTCAAGAGCGTTGACCATGAAGCAGGCTATTTTGGTTGCCGCGGTATTTGAGTTTGCAGGCGCCTACCTTGCGGGCGGTGAAGTGACCTCGACGATTCGCAAGGGCATCATCGATCCCGAGGTGCTGACAGACTCCCCTGAGTTACTCGTATTCGGCATGCTTTCCGCCCTATTAGCTGCGGCAACTTGGTTGCTGGTTGCGAGTATGCGCGGATGGCCGGTGTCAACAACCCATTCTATTGTTGGGGCAATTGTGGGGTTCGCTGCAGTGGGTATCTCGGTAGAGGCGGTTGCCTGGGGCAAGGTGGGCACCATCGCCGCGAGCTGGGTGGTTTCACCGTTACTGGCAGGATCCATGTCATTTGCGCTCTTTATTTCTGTCAAGAATCTGATTCTTGATCATGAGAACACCTTTGATCGGGCGCGGCAGTATGTTCCCGTCTATATGTGGATGGTGGGCTTCATGATCAGCATGGTGACCTTACTCAAGGGTCTGAAGCACATCGGCATTGATTTTGATCTGGGGATGGGCTCCAAATTCACCAATGCCATGGTGGTCTCCGCAGCGGTGGGGTTGGTGGTGGCCTTTATTGGCTCCATATTACTGCGCCGTATCAAGGTCGACGGCGACATCAATAGCGTGGATAACGTCGAAAAAGTCTTCGGTATCCTGATGATTTTTACCGCCTGCGGCATGGCCTTTGCCCATGGCTCAAACGATGTGGCGAATGCGGTAGGCCCGCTGGCGGCTGTGGTCAGCACGGTGCAGTCGGGAGGGGTGATTGGTGCGAAATCAATCATGCCCTGGTGGGTGCTGGGTATTGGTGCGGCGGGCATTGTTGTGGGTCTGGCCACCTACGGGTGGAGAGTGATTCAGACCATCGGCAGGAAAATTACTGAGCTCACGCCCAGTCGGGGTTTTGCGGCGGAACTGGCCGCAGCCTCCACTGTGGTGCTGGCGTCTGCAACGGGGCTGCCTATCTCGACAACCCATACCTTGGTAGGTGCTGTACTGGGGGTGGGTTTAGCGCGGGGCGTGGAAGCACTTCATTTGCCAACGGTGGGGGCTATCATTACCTCATGGGTGGTCACGCTCCCCGCCGGTGCTGGTTTGGCGGTCATATTTTTCTATATCTTGTCCGCCCTATTTGGATGAGGCTGGGCTTGTAGCAACGGCTGGTTGGATTTTTGGCTAACTGGCGTCCAAGTTTAAATCAACAGGTGAGAGGAAAGATGCAATGGCTGTGAAACCCGCTTTATCTGACGTGCTCAGTAGCTCGCCGCTGGCGATCATGGAGCGGCACGCCGAAGCCTGCCTCAATTGCGTGGTGCGACTCGGTCCCTACTTCGAGGCGGCTCAAGGCGGTCATTGGGGGAAAGCTGAGAAGCTGCAGTTGGAAATTGCCAAGCTGGAGAGCATCGCAGACGAAATTAAAATGGACGTGCGTCGCAATCTACCCAGAGGCCTATGGATGTCGGTATCTCGGCCAGATCTCTTAGAGCTCGTTCGCATGCAGGATAAAATGGCCAACGAAACCAAAGATATTGCAGGACTGTCTCTGGGTCGGCAATTGGCTTTTCCGCCGAAAGTAGAAAAGTCTCTATTCAAGTTCATCGCAACAGTAACGGAAGCCGCTGAAAAAGCGGTCGAAGTGGTGTCTGCAACGAGAGAGTTATCCCGAACCGCCTTCGGCGCGCGTCAGGCCAAGGCGATCGTCACCAAGTGTCTGCTGGTCGAAAAAATTGAGCGTCGATCTGATGATTTGCAGTCCAGACTGAGAGCGAAATTACGTAAACACGAGGAGGAAATCTCCCCCGTGGACGCGATCTTTCTCTATCAGTTACTGACCAACATCGGCGAGATCGCTGACCACGCGGAGAAGGTCTCGCACCGAGCGCAGATTATTGCCGCGAGTTGATGCCTTACAAAGCTGTGAAGCGTAGCCCTATCTTCTGATAGCCGTGGGAGGCGAAGCTGGGGAGATGCCCAAGGTCACTTGCTGCCTCATCGAGGGTGATGTCCCCCAGCCGTCCTAGTAGTTCCTCAAAAGCAACCCGCGCCTCGATCCTCGCCAGCTCGGCTCCTGCGCAAAAATGGGGGCCAAAACCAAACCCCATGTGCGGCTTGGTGTTGGGCCGATCAATATCAAACTGCTCGGGGTTAGGGAAAACTTCTGGGTCCCAGTTGGCGCCCGCCCACATGGGTATCACCATACTGCCTTGCTTTACAGAAACGCCTTCGAGGTCGTCATCCCGCGTCGCACGCCGGTAGGTGCACTGAATCGGGGGGTCCCAGCGCAGAGCCTCCTCGACCATGGCCGGAATATCGGCTGGGTTGTTGCGCAAACGCGTCATCAACGCGTTATCGCCCAGAAGCACGAGCACCGCGTTACCGATCAGATTGGTCGTGGTTTCGTGGCCTGCCAGCAGAATTTGATCAATGATGGGCAGAAGTTCTTCGGTCGTTAGGGGGGACTCTCCGTCCACCTCGGTGTTCACCATAATGCTGAGCAGATCGTCGGTGGGCTGGCGCCGACGCTCCTCAATTCTGGGCACAAAATATTCGTGCAGTTCCACTACGGCGTGGGCTACTTCGCGGCGTCGCTCGTGGCTGAGCAAATCAATGTTGCCTGAGATCATTAAGTCGCCCCAGTGCTTGAAGGTCCAGATATCGGCACGATCCACGCCCAAGATATCTGCGATAACGGTAACCGGAAGCGGTACGGCAAATTCTGGAATTAAATCCACCGTTCCTCTATCAATGAAAGCGTCGATCAATTCTGTGGTGATCTGGCGGATTTGCGGTTCGAGTGCTCGTACGCTGCGCGGGCTCAAAGCTTTGCTGATCAACTTGCGATGACGAGTATGCTCCGGCGGATCGGCGGTGAACAGGGCGTTCACAATGGGGTGCGCGTTGGAGAGAATTTCCTCAACATCGTCCTGCACAGGCTCGCTGTTTATCCCCATATGCCGGGGGCCACGGTCATCTTCGGTAATTGCCGATGAGTAGACAGCGGTATTTTTTGCAAGTGCCGCGAGCGTGTCGTAGCCAGCCACAACGGTTCCGATATTTGGATCAATGGCGACCCCGTTTTTTTCATGAAGCTGCGCATACATTTTATAGGGGCACTCAATGTGGGCGGTGTCCAATAAATCGATTTCTGGTGCGGGGTCTTCAGTCATGGTGGTTTTCTTTAATGAGCAGCGGAATGAGCACCAGTATAAATAGAAAATGGACACTAAATCTGCGAGTGTG
>Ga0181569_10001839_pt1 | contig 16678 bp, 14 predicted proteins | sample 101ome_19_FD_132452 | JGI IMG/M metagenome (GOLD analysis project Ga0181569, IMG submission 132452) | Coastal salt marsh microbial communities from the Groves Creek Marsh, Skidaway Island, Georgia - 101405AT metaG (megahit assembly) | ecosystem: Environmental > Aquatic > Marine > Intertidal...
GTAAGTGCCGGTGCACCACCAAAAACGCCCGTAGCATTTCTCGGAGCGATATATTGAATCTCTGGTATGCGCTTTTTAAGCACATCGATGTCCGATAACTTTAGTTGAATACGTCTACCGGTTCGGAAACCCTTGTAAGGTTTACTCGTAGATTGAGACCAGGCAAAGAGTGAATTCATAGCAACCGACTCAAATTGACGCTCGAATCCGTTATCAAGACCCTTGGCTGCACCAGACATGGCGATATACACAAAGATTCCCCACAGTACCCCTATTACCGTAAGTACAGTGCGGACACGATTCTTATTAATCGAGCTAAAGATTTCCTCCCAGGTATCTGCTTTAAATAATAGCTTCATTATTCGTCTCTTAAAGCAACAATCGGTTTAATACGTGCTGCGCGCTTCGCAGGAACATAGCCCGCGACGGTCCCGAAAACAATTAACACAAGAGTTGCTCCAATAGCAAAACCCATGTCTATATAAGGATTCGTGATGAAATAGTCCTCGAGTCGATCCCCCAGATTTTGGAGGATGGCAACTCCCACCAGCATCCCAGAAAATCCTGATAAAGTGGTAATGGTTGTAGCTTCTAAAAGAATGCCACTAATAACAACCCGAGGAGTTGCCCCTAGGGCCTTACGAATACCAATCTCTTTGGTGCGTTCTTTAACCACAAAAATCATGATATTACTTACACCAATGATTCCTGCAATAATCGTACCTATAGCAAAGAACAGCGCTATAAAACCTAAAACCTGAGCGAACTGCTGATTTTGCTTCAGCTCATCGGCAATATTTCGAATAAAGATGCCGCTTCGATCTTCACGCGCGATTACCTTTTTATCCTTTAATAATTTTAAAATATTCTTCTCTAGTGCCATAGCACCTGCATAACCGATGGCCGGATTGAATCCAACAATAATCTGTTCAATACGATCAGTTCCTTTTTCGATGAGCTGCCTAGTAGTGTATGGGATGTATATAAAACGCTCCTCGTTATCTCCACCATCGTCTTGAAAAACTCCAATTACTTTAAAGGCGCTATCCCCTAGGGTGATATATTTTCCGATCGGGTCTTCTCCATTGAAGAGATCTTGCTCAACTAGTCTTCCGATAACCGCATATTTACCCTTTATCTTAAGATCGTTCTCATTGATAAAGCGCCCCTTCATCATGACCGTCTTTTCACTAAACTGATGCGCAGGAGCGACCGCTCTATTGGTGTAGTTATTTGACTCACCCTTGTAACGCACCAGATTTGATCTTGTGATACGAGGAGTAATATATTGCAGTAAAGGCTCAAAGTTTTCCTTGATATCAGTAAGGTCTGAGTTGTCGAAACGAATCGAACGATTCGACTTATAACCTTTGTAAGGCATCGAAGTACGACCAGGGAAAATGAAAAAGGTGTTCGTGGCATCGTCACCGAAGAATTCCTCAAAGGTATTTTGCAGGCCGTTGGTAAAACCTACCAAAATAACCACGATAAAAATCCCGATGGCCATAGTAAAGCCCGTAAGAAATGTCCGCAGCTTGTTCTTGCGGATCGTATCAAATATCTCTTTCCAGGTATCTCTATTGAACATAACTTGAGGCGAGCACCTGGTCTACTTTTTTATCCTCTACAATCACTCCATCCTTGAGATACACAATACGCTTACACATATGAGCAATATCCTCTTCATGAGTAACCACCAAAATGGTATTGCCCTCATCATTGATTTTTTGAATCAAGTCCATTACCTCATATGAGGTCTTACTGTCAAGTGCTCCCGTAGGCTCATCCGCTAACAACACTTTAGGCTGAGAGGCCATCGCTCTTGCAATGGCAACACGCTGCTTTTGACCTCCTGAAAGTTCGCTAGGCAAGTGTTCTGCCCAAGGTTTTAGGCCCACACGTTCAAGATAATCCAGTGCCATGGTATTGCGCTCCTTTCGAGGCATGCCTTGATAAAAGAGTGGCAAGGCAACATTATCCTTTGCGGATTTGTAATTGATAAGGTTGAACGATTGAAAGATGAACCCCAAAAATTTGTTACGGTATTCTGCCGCCTTAGTTTCGTTGAGGTCTTCGATAGGCACACCGTCAAGGGTATAGGTGCCTTCGTCGGCCTCATCTAACATTCCAAGAATATTGAGAAGCGTTGACTTTCCTGATCCAGAAGAACCCATAATAGCAACAAGCTCGCCCTTTTTAACAGAAAAGTTTATACCCTTTAAAACGTGAAGCGAATTGCTTCCCATTTTATACGATTTGTGAAGTTCCTTTATTTCAATCATTTAGAGTCGTCGGTTAGGCTCTTTTAAGAGACGACAAAGATGCGAATTTGTTACAGTAGTGGAGGAAAAAGTTATGTTAAATCATGCGTGGGCCTCCTCCTGTCTGACAATCACGAATCTTCGCTCGAGAGGAGTAATCTGAAGTGGTGGTGTTGATTTTGCTGTCATAAGAATTGATTTGAGGACAAACCTAAATGAGTTGTCCGCAAAACCCTTGCAGCTAATGAAAGACCTCGGTGTATTGATTATTGCTGAACACTTTAATTGAAACATCAACCTCTAAATCAAAGTTGTCGTCATAGCAGTAGGTTCTTCTAGAACGATCGTAAGAGATTTTAGCGTCAAAATCTTTTAATTGTTCTACCAAATGGTATACGAGTCGTTCACTGATTCCTAAACGTTGAGAGAGCTCATACGGAGACCCTGTACACTCTGATACAATGAGTCCATGGAGGCGCTCTAGGCGCTTCAAATTTTTAATACTGTTCATAATGAGATATTCTTGATTTCTTTCGAAACTATCTCACTATCAAATATTTAAAAAAAATGTTTAAGGGGATTTATAAAACCCTAAGCCAATTTAAAATGGGCTTATTCTTTCACCCTATCGGAACGCATTTTTCGATAGACGGCATAAAAAACACCAGCGACTAGCACATAGGGTAACGCCATTAAATACACAATACCGTTATTGATCCCTTCAGCCACTGAGGTGTCGGCTCCACTCTCTAATACCGCCCTACACATAGCACATTGACCGTAGCTAGAAAAATGGCTAAGAAGAAGTAAAAATAGAATGAGCTTAGTACGCATAGTAAGGTGAAATCATGAGGTAAACGACGACCCCTGTAACAGCGACGTATAACCAAATAGGAAAGGTATATCGGGCTAACTTTTTGTGTTCTTGATAGGCCCCTAAGAAACCCCTTAAATAGGTGTGAAGCACAAAAGGTATCACCACGATAGAAAGAACAATGTGCGAGATCAGGATGAAGAAGTACACCCCACGCATGATCCCCTCGCCGCCGTATGGCGTAGAATCAGAGGTCATATGGTAGGCCACATACATTGCAAGAAAAGCCAACGAACATGCGATGGCGACATTCATCAATGTATTGTGAAGCGAACGCTTTCCATTTTTAATCGCCCAAAGCGCAGCAATTAAAAGCACTGCAGTAACACCATTGATCGTGGCATAAATCGGCGGTAGAAAACTAAGTGGTTCAACATCTGGTATACGAACTCCAAACAAAACGGCCACTACAATCGGTATAAGAACTGAAACAATATTTATTGCGCGTTTTGCCTTCTTTGCGTTAATGCTTGCCATGCTATTCTTCAATTAAGCGATTAATATCTTCTATAAGTAAGCTAATTTGCTCTTCTTCTCCGTTCTCATCTGCACCTTCATCAATAGAGATAGTAGCTCTGTAATAAATGATAGGATTTCCAAAGCCATCTAAACTCGACCTAAGAAAACCTTCCTCGTCTATGAGGGCAAACAAGCCGGAATGCTCGAATCCTCCTGGCGCCTGCTCGTCTTCTTGAGCAATCATGAAGAATCCTTCTCGTGCTAGTGCATAAACCTCTTCAACCGGACCGTTTAACAAGTGCCATTGGGTGGTAGAGGCATTATACTTCTCTTTATATTTTGAGAGTCGCTCTACCGTATCGTAGCGCGGATTGATACTGATGGATACGAACTGAACGCGATCATTACCTTCAAAAATAGAAGCCAAATAGTTCATGTTTTCACTCATGATAGGACAAATGGTAGGGCAAGTAGTAAAGAAGAAGTCCAAGACGGTGATCTTTCCTTTGAGATTCTCTTGAGAAAAAACATCCCCATTATGATCTATAAACTCAAAATTAGGAATAGCTCTTGGGCCATTCGCACCCATGACATAGCTCAATTTGGCAGCCCCATACATTGCGTCTTGGCTCATGGTAATGCGGTTAGCATCGACCACCTTATCTTCTTTAAGTCGCTTTAGGATTGAAGGAATAACCAAGAATCCGAAGATCAAAACGATCACCGAAATCCAAATAAGGGTCATTTTTTTATTTTGCTTCCGTGCTGTAGGCATTGTTTTTCTTTAGGGCAAGACGGTATTCAGCCAAGATTACCTTCATATCGTCTTCCATTTTATTATTGAGCTCAGCTACCGATCTCATATCGTACCCGTATTTGATACCCTCATCTTCATCGTTTAAACGTCCTCTCAATGCAGCATTCTTATCTACGATAAAAACGTACGGACTCGAAACGTTACTATCAAGGCTAAGATCAGTTCCTATGCTGTTAAAAAGCGCTTCGATTTGAGTGTCAGTAGTAGTATAATTAATATATCTAGAGGTATCACTAATTTGTGCTAGCTCTGAGAGTATTGCTTCAACCGCTTCTTTCTGACCTTCACTACTTACCAAGATGGTCCGAAAATCGGTGAATTCTGAGAATCTTTTATAAATCTTTTGGTTGAAATTAAAGAGATAACCCTTGTTCTCATTGGCAGCATTACCCAGGAAGATCAATAGACTAATTTTACCCTTGAGAGGAGGAAATGTCTCCTCAATAGACCAGCTGATGTTTTCTTTAAGTAATGAGAGTCTGCCGAAATTTGTAACCCCAGAAGCGAAGAAGAGGTACACTACTAGGGGTAGTATAAACAGAACACCTAAGACAACAGGTTTTTTCATAGCATTTTAGCTTTGCAAAAATAAAAAAAGGCGGCCATAGTCTGGTCGCCTTTTCAATGAATCCTTCACTCGGAAGACTTCGATTAAAAGTCCCAAGTCATAAATGTCGTATTGAACATTTCGTATACGTAGTTCGCCTCAGAAAGCAATAGGGTAATCAGATACACAATCAAGAAAACAGGAGTCCATACAACTACCCTTCTCAGTGACGCGCGTTCGTCTCTAAGGTGCATGAAATCCCACGCAATGTAATAGGCCTTTACCAATGTTAAAATGATAAAGATCCAGTTTAACAATTTAGTACCTAACAAGCTACTCTTGGTTAAGAACTCAGGTTTTACAATACCTAGTCCTACCTCAATAGCGGTAACAACAGAAAGAAAAAGTAAAACGCCCCAAATCTTTTGTTGATTGTTTTTAAAGGTTACTAAGCCTCTAAATATTGTGAGTTTGTGTTCGTGTGCCATGTTTAAACAAGATAGAAAAAGGTGAATACAAATACCCAAACAAGGTCTACAAAGTGCCAGTAAAGACCAACCTTCTCAACCATTTCGTAATGTCCGCGTTTCTCATATGTTCCAATGAGTACATTGAAAAAGATGATGATGTTGATCATGACCCCTGAGAATACGTGGAAACCGTGGAAGCCTGTAATAAAGAAAAAGAAATCTGCAAAAAGTCTACTTCCATATTCGTTTCTGATCAGATTAGCTCCTTCTACAACGCGAACGGCATCATTAAGCTTAGCGATAGCTTCATCGCGTGACAGAACAGTTTTTTCTCCTTCTTCATTTAACCTTTCAGTTCTAATGGTAATTGCCTCATTTGCCATAAAGCCATTAGTCACCTCTTCTAAGCTATAGGTTGTTGGCTTTTCCCCACTCTCAAACCACACCCCTTGTGATGAAGAATGATACACGGCTGTTTCTGAAGGATCTTCAACAGCTAAATCTGCCAGAGCGACACGTTCTCCCGTATTGATATCAACAAACTGAAGGATACGACCACCCTTTGTTTCAAGAGCACCATAATCTCCCTTGATGAAGGTTGCCCATTCCCAGGCCTGAGAACCAACGAATATCGCTCCACCGATGATGGTTAAAAGCATATATAATACCACCTTCTTTTTATCCATTGAATGTCCAGCGTCAACTGCAAGTACCATAGTTACCGAAGACATAATAAGCACAAAAGTCATGAAGGCCACGTAGTACATCGGGAAGTTTCCATGAAAGAAAGGTACGTGGGTAAAAACCTCATCGGCTATTGGCCAAGTTTCAATAAACTTAAATCTTGAAAACCCGTAGGCGGCTAGAAAAGCAGAGAAAGTCAAGGCATCAGAAACGATGAAAAACCACATCATGAGTTTTCCATAACTCGCATTTAGTGGTTTCTGGTCTCCCCCTCCCCAGAGGTTTTCGTCAGCGTGTTGTGAGATTGAACTATCCATAATTAGGTGTTAACTGCGCAAAGGTAACGGTTTGCTTGATTTTCAAAAATAGGTTGAAAGAATTACTTTACGAAATGCATAAATAGAACCAAATAAAGCCATAGTAATCCTAGAAAGTGCCAAAAAGTTTCACCCAATTCGAACCCTAAAATAGCAGTCGGTGCATAGCGCTGTTTGAAGGTTTTATAAAACACCACCGCAAGTACAATAAGTCCGGCAAACAAGTGAATTAGGTGTACGAAGGCGATTAGAAAGATGTACGAAATTTTAATACTACTGGTAGGACCGGTAAAATAATAACCGTTGGCGATCATAGCGCTAAATCCCGTGAATTGAAGATAGACAAACGTGAGACCCAGTAAGGCTGTAAGTCCTAACAGACTTGCCGCAGCTTTATAATCTTCCCGTTGCAGTCTTCTTCGAGCGATGTAGAAAGTGATACTACTGATCAGAATAACTGCAGTTGAAATCCAAAAAGAAAAAGGAAGGTCGATTTCAGCAATCCAGTCTTTGCGTTTACTGCTCACAATATAGGCACTTGTCCATCCAGCAAATCCCATTACCAGACTGATCAAAGAAAACCATAACATCATTTTCTTCGCGCGTCTCTGTCTTTTGATTTCTTCGGCAACTTCCATTTTAAATTATTATGAGGTTAAAAAACGATCTACAACGAACGTAATTTGAATGAGCGTTAAATAAATGACACTCCTAAGCATGAGTGCTTTGGCGTGTCGCCCGTCTAGGGTTTGAAACAATTTCAAAGCAGGAATCAACATGTAGATTCCAAGTAAGAAAATGAATCCAGCAGCAACTATTGACAAGTGCAGTCTTCCGGTAAATCCGAAGACCGGAATTACAGCAGTGACCAAAGTCCAAATAGTATATACCACAATTTGAAAGGCCGTTTTCTTATCCCTAGATCCAGTGGGTAACATTTTGAATCCCCCTTTTGTATAATCTTCGTGCAGAATCCATCCCAAGGCCCAAAAATGAGGGAACTGCCAAAAAAACTGAATCATAAAAAGCGTACCAGCCTCTATACCAAACTGATTAGTAGCACCTACCCATCCTAGCATAAATGGGATGGCTCCCGGAAAAGCCCCTACAAATACCGAGAGAGGTGTTCTCGTTTTAAGCGGTGTGTAAAGGGCAACATAAAGTAAGACCGATAACATTCCGAACAAGGCCGTCTTTAGGTTGAGGACAAAGAGCATCGCTGCTCCCAAAAAGGTCAAGCTAAAGGCCACCACCAAAGCAAATGAAACAGTCATCCTTTCAGTAACCAAAGGCCTTGTTTGAGTGCGCTTCATTAGGGCATCTAGCCTTCTTTCAATTACCTGATTAAACGCATTTGAAGCCGAAACCAATGACATACCCCCAAAACCTAAAAAGAGTAAGTTCTTTAGGTCAATAGGGTCAGCTGCCAACAGATAACCAGCAACCGCAGAAAAGACTACGCTAATAGATAAGCGGACCTTGATCAAGACCTTTAATTCGGCCAAGAATTCGCTCAAAGAAGTAAACGCAAATCGATCCACTGTTATCATTCAAAGCGCAAAGATAAGCCCTATAAAAGCCATAAAACAAAAATCCGGACGTTGGTCCGGATTTAAATTTAGAAAAGCGTTTAACCTTATTGTAACCTAAAAGTAATTGGAATACTAAATGGTACCTTAACCGGTCTACCACGCTGCTTACCAGGAGTCATATCTGGAAGAAGTTCGATAATTCTCAAAGCTTCTGCCTCAAGATTCTTATCCGGACCTCTCATTCGGATTCCTCCGATACTTCCATCTCTTTGGATTACAAACATCACGTTTACACGGCCTTGAACTCCCATTTCTTGGGCAATTTCAGGGTATCTGAAGTGCTTGCGTATATGTTTTTGCATTTGTTCTTGAAAACAAGCTTTCTTATCGCTCGCCCCTTCACAACCCGGAAACACAGGTACGTCTTCAATAACGGCAAAAGGAACCGAAATATCTTCGTCAATTTCTTCAACCTCGACTTCTTCAATTTCGATTACCTCTTCTTCTTGAGAGGTTTCAGTAGACTCAATTACAGTCTCTTCAACTTCTTCTTCATCCTCAACAACCTCGATCACCTCAGGAGCAGCTGGAGGCGGTGGAGGCGGTGGAGTCTTAAGCTGCTCTGTCAAAGGAACTTCCTCATCTAATTGATCTTCAACATTTAAAGCAATGTCGTAGTTGACCGCCTCATCGTATTTTTTCCATTCGAGGCCACGCCAAACGACGAACATAGTAAAAGCCAATCCTATTGCGAAATACAATCCACTATTACGGTTTATATCGGCTTTTGGATTCTTTTTTGGTTCCATAGACTACATTTTGATGTTCGCTAATTTAAATATTAATTCGAAAAAGGAACTAATTATTTCGGCTTTTTGCATTTAACAAAACCCTTGATAAATAAGGATGCAATACAACACCAACTGCTACACCGAGCGCGTTGGCATAAAAGTCATTCCAATCTGCTTGCCTGTAGGTAGTTAACCACATTTGAGCGAATTCAATCATACCGCCATAAAATAGACTGTAAACGATCACCCAAAAGCGAAGGGTACCTTTGTTAACATCTTTAAAGCCTTCGATAAAGGCTTGGGCAAGCAATAGACTAAATCCTAAGTAGAAACAAAAGTGTACCACCTTGTCGAATCCTTCGAAGAATAATTGAGAAGAGGAAGCACTCTCAAAATTAATGAGGCTTAAGGTCGCAATGAGGGTAGCATAGAGCACAAAACCTATTCGATACAAATAGGTGCCGAGCCTTTTCATTTATGCAGAAACAAGTTCTTCGTAGGCTCCAGCATCTAAGAGTCCATCGTATTGTGAAGGATCACTCACCTCAACTTTTATCATCCAGCCCTTACCATAAGGATCGCTGTTCACAAGTTCAGGTTCTTGATCTAAGGCCTCATTCAATTCGATGATTTTACCACTCATAGGCAAAAAGAGATCTGAAACGGTTTTAACAGCCTCAACAGTACCAAACACCTCATCTTGATCAAGCGACTCATCGAGAGTTTCTACCTCTACATAAACAATATCACCTAGCTCTGATTGAGCGAAATCAGTAATGCCAATAATAGCGATAGACCCTTCTAACTTAACCCACTCGTGGTCTTTAGTGTATTTCAAATCTGCTAGAATATTCATGTCTCTTTTTCTTTTCGACAAATGTAAGGTTTTAGGTGACTTATTCTATGCTAATTGCCAAAACGGTATCGAAGGCTTAATCCCGCACGAAGCGTCATCTGAGGAAAGGCCGTAGAAACCTTAAATCGAGAAAAAGTATGATCGTAATAGGCCATAATGTTCAATTGATTGGTGAAGGCATAATCTGCAGTAAGACGACCCGAGAAACGCTCCTGGCCTGCAGTAACTTGAGGAGCCAAGGCCTCATCAAGAGCCCTCAAAATGGTTTCGTTTGTGCGATACGAAACATCACCTTTGAGGACCAAGTCACCTGTAAAGTACTGTCTGGTTCCGCCGAGCATCATACTCCATTTTAATTGCGAAAAACGCTTACCCATTCCTAGCACGAATTCTTGCCCCCTTATTTCTGTGAGAAGATTGTTTGAAAAACTAAAATTGAGCATTCGATCTAAGTGTATACTAGATTGAAACTGCCACAATCTCTTGGTTTCAAAATCCACACCAATCAAAGGATTAAATTGATCATTCAAAACAACTGATCCAATAATGTAGTCAGGTTTAACATCTAAATTTTCAGGGTTAAATAAGCCATCATTCTTAGCCAAGTTGTTCTGATATTGATTCACTGAATACGCAGAGCGATATCCGTGGTTCAGAGTAAATCGTGAAAATACCTCAGGTAGAATTTGATTCACAGAAAGCGTCCAATTTGGAAGTCCAAAACGATGAAAAGGTGAAAGTGATGTCGCATTGATATCTTTACCTGAATAGGCAGCGACTAAAGCGGTCAGCAAGACTTCTGGATGAAGTGAACTGTAGGCTGCAGGGAAGCCTTCAGCATCTACCTTACCATTATCTAATCCGTTCGCAACTGCAAGTCTTCTAGCCGCAGCAAGGCGCAGCGTTTTAAAGTCTTCGAACACAGCTGATTCTGAGGAAGAAGACGTAGCCTTAAAAATCGAACTAAGAAGTACCGCCGTGGTACTGTAACTTCCTTGTTCATTAGCAAGAAGCGATTCAAAACTTAGCCCTTGGCTACCGTTTATCACCCTAAACTGCTCTTGAATTCGATCGCTTTGGCGTTGCTGGTAATTCAAGTTGAGCGAAACTTTACTTCCAAAATTTATTGTAGCGTCTGTATTTACAGTAGTATTCGCGTCGAAAATAAAAGGGCTATTGAATTGTCCGAATTGTGTAAGATAACCCCGCTGGGCAGCCTCAAATCTAAGGTCTGAGCTAGGCCTACCGAAAGTGAGCATGGGATCCAATTCAAAAAATCCTCTATCGTTTACTATACGATTATATCCGGGCAAAGCAAGCCCTTCATTTTGGGTCCAATTGGATCTCACATTTACCGAAAAGCCTTCCCATTTCAGTCCTATTTTTTCAAAAAAACCGCTGACATTCAGGGCACCCGAAGCATTTATCGTGCTCGCCGTTTGTATGGTATTGACAGGTTCACCTGCCAATTGAAGGAGTGCATCAGATCCGCGTTGTGCATTAAAGCTACCTGTGTAATCTAACTGTGCCGATAAGAAATCAGTCCATGAGATGGCATTAAAGGGTAATGTATAAGAGGCCCTTATGGTTTGATTGTAGGTGTTGGGCTGGCCCCAATCTAAAAACGAACTCCAAACGGTAGCCGTTGAATTCGTTTCCTCTGAGGGCACAGGCACTATATTATTTTGCGTGGCATTCAATACTACAGAAAGACCTTCTAACGGATTTGCCGAAAGCGATCCCTGCCAATTGGTTCTGAAATTTTGCTGTAGGAGCATAGGAGGTGCAATAAACTCTACAGATGGATCGTAAAGCTGTCGGTATTGCTGCTGACTGTACAAGCGGTTAATTGCTGTCTGCAGAGAAGCGCCAACTACACTTCCGGCAAAGGCATAAGATAAATTCGCGTTTGCCGAAGAACGCTCTGAAAAGGCCGTTTCAAAATCACTTTGAAAGGTTTTAGAACTAGTGACAGAGGCTGAGAAATTTTCAAGATCAAAGAAATCTTCTTTGCTATCGGGCTTACGCTCGATACTTAATCCTTGGAGCGCAAAACTTTTGATCTCATTTCGCTGCTCAGCTTGTTCTTTAATCGCAGCCGCATCTTGTGAAGTAGAGGCTGCATTCATTCGATCCACCAGAGTGAGGTCTTCATAAACCGGATCGTATTCTGGTGTGCTTCGCGCATCAACCCATGAAAAACTAAAAGGCGCCCTTAATCGTAATCCTTGAGGAAGAAATCTACCTAAATTTGATTGGAGATTGAGATCAAAGCTCTGAGTATTATCTAAACCTCTCAGGTTAGGATTATCGTCGATAGCCCCAAAACCTACCGTCGACTTTGAATATCCTGATCCCACTCGAACCACATCAGAAAGACTCAATTGCGCACTAGCATTCATGGCCCATCCCCCTCTGTGATTGATTCCGCTCAAACGAAATTCATTGAACCATAACTCGGCATTAACCGCGGTAGGTGACCGCATATTCTTTACTCCAAGCATGGCCGAGCTAATACTTCCAATAGAAGGGTTCCCTTTAACGCGAACGGTGTAGCCTTCAAACTCTACGGTGTGATCTAGAGAACCACTTGACAGCTGAAGAGACTTTGCTCGACTGAGGTCTTTCAAATCTAAATCTAACGCATTATTATCAGGCCATATTTGTTCTGGATCAACAGCTCCATGAGGCGTAAACCTAATGGGCCATTCAATTTCATAAAAGTTCTCTGAATAATCAGTACCCATGCGTATGAACGCATTTATGACCTCCTCTTGAAGGTTATTCTCTGGTGACTCTGCATGAACAAAAAGCTTTAAGCGATCGTGCCTTCTCATATCAAACTGAACCCTTCTGAATACTGCCTTAGCCTCCTGAGGATTCAGGTTTTCAATGTAAACTCTTAACGACTGTTCGTTTTCTCGAACAATTGTATTTGTATTGTTCAAACGCTCGCGTACTACTCCTGGAGGAAGAACATAAGGTATAGGGCTTCTATTGCTGTTTTCTTCAATGTTGATAGCTCCAATTTCAAGTTGAGCCGTAGCGCCACTGGGAGGAGACGCATCTGCTTCTAGCGGTTTATCGTAAATCCTCCAACTACCTTGCACCAAATCAATCCCAGCAAACCTCAACACTACAGGGGTGTCAAAGTCTTTTAACACCATACGCATAAATGGAATCGATCTAAAGTCTTGAATTCCTCCAACCGCGTTAGTAAATTCTCGAAGCGGAATTTTATACTGTACCCAAACCGTTTTCGAGGGGTTATCAATGGTTCTTACCGTAGCAACATAAGGCGAATCCTCATTTACTACTGCTTGCAGGGGTATCTCATACTGAAAATAACTCTCGACCGTATTGGTTGCGAAGTCACGGTCGGCGTCCTCAACATCCGGTAATACACTTGATCCTCTATTAAAATCTGAAGCCTCAATCGGAGAATTTCCTTGGGTATTATTGAAGAATTTATAGCGATCGACGATAGATCCATCCGTTTCTAAATAGTTTTGATAATTGTCTCTAGCAGGATCTTCACTCGGTCCCGGATAGATCAAGGCTTCCTGTGCATCATCTATACCGTCTAATCCTAAATCCTGTGATGCTCTCAATGCGGGATCATTATCAAAATTGTAGATTAAGGCGTTTCTCAATGGAACCCTTCCGAAGGGTACCGTTGTTGCCTGTGCATCGAGACCATTCTCGAACTGAGCCGCCTGATCAGGGAGTATATCCTCTGATACATTTCCAAGGTCAATGACGAGCTTTCCAGAGACGTTAGACCCCGGTTCAACCGGATGCATCATCCAAAACTGCAGATACTCGATATTACTCTGCTCAAAATTAGTATTTGAGAAAGCCCGCATCGTTCCTCCCCAACGAGCAGAAGTAGCATTTGGATTGAAATCAAGAGCTGTATTATACGGTCCGGCTTCATTCGGAAAATAGGCTACATCGAGGGTACGCTGAACGGCGGTTTGACCCTGAATGACATCTGTTTCAGGGTAAACCTCATTAATGAAGACCCTCCGCATTCGATTGTCACCAAGCATAGCCTCCGTAATTCCAGCAGGCCTAGATCTGCCGTAAAAAAGCGGATCGATAGTATACCAAGCAAGACGTGCACGATCACGCATCGCCTCGACACCCGTCAAGCCATCAGGATGACTTGAAAGCACCCATTCTTTAGGATCGGTAAGATCTATGAATTGTTGAGTGTCTTCAAAATCGTCAATATAACTAGTAATTTCTTGATTGAATGAAGTGTTTGCAGGAGCGCTCGGAATCAGCGCTGCAACCTCTGCCTGAATAGCGATCTCAGAGGGAACCTCAGTGTCGATCGTCGGCCACTGATTAATCAGACGCGTTAAAAAGGGAACTTCTTTGCGGTACTTTAAGGTAGCCCCTATCATAGTATTATTAATAGGTTCAACCCCATACGCCGCTTTTTGAGTCAATGGCCGTTCCCTTAAATTCATCAATGCGCCACCAACTTGGAAGTTATCTGAAAACTCATGATCTACCGTTAAGCCAAAGAATCGCCTGGTCAATTGCCCAAGCTGTCCGGCATCTTCAGCGGTCACGTCAATAGGAACTCCAGAAGCCGCAATACTTGGATCTAGAAGGATGACCGAAGAAGTGGTGTAATCAACCTCATAATCAATACCCTCAGTGAGAAGTCGACCTCCTGCCCTCACCTGAACAGATCCGGGCACGGCATAGAGCACCCCAAGCGGGATACTACTTTGATCGTTCAATTGAGCACCTGCATACGAACCCTTAATGGCAAATCGATTTGCGCTCGCATCTTGGAGTGCTGCAGCTTTTGTCAATCCGTAAAGGCTTTGGTATACAAATTTCTGCTGGTTGGCATTATAAGTAGCCAGGTCTTCATAGAGCTCTTCACTCGAACTCCTAAGTGCTGCAAAAAGAAAAGATCCGAAAGGTTCTGTTTTTGTAAAAATGATCCTACCGTTTTCGGCATCTACAGTTACACCATCGACAAAATCAAAAAACCCATCTCCCTCTGCTGAGACATTATCATAAGCATCAAGGCGATCGAAATTGAAAATGCGCAAAAGACTTTGATCCTTAAAAGAATCTGGCCAAGGCAGATTCTCATCGGCGGGCGATAAAAAATTTCGAGGGCTAGGATCTTTATAAAGCAGTTGGAGCTGAAAATCAGCAGCTGTTAATCCAAAAGCACCGATGGCGTATATATTCTTCATCATCAGATCCCATATCGGATCCTCTACCCGTGTAATAGTACTTTTCAGGAGTTTTACTACCAGACTTTCTTCAGATCCGAGTCTGTTGTCATTAGAAAATTCTCCTACGGTATACACTTGACCGTTGTAGGTATACTGAAAGGCAACCGCAAGTACCTCATCGGTACTCAACGGTTGATTTAAAGACAGATATCCGAGTTGAGCATTGAAACTGTAGTGCACTCCAGCCTCAAGCTTTCTAGCGTTATTCAAATTTGTGAAATGTACGCCATTGGTAAGGCGCTGACCCAAGATGTCTAGCTCAGCTAAATTAGAGCGCGGGGCACGAATCGCTGCAGTAACTCCAGTCCCTCCAATTAAGGCAGGGTCTAAGGCGTTTACTCGGTTATCCGGAAGCGTGCTCGTCGAAGCGTAAAAAGACTCTGGCGCCTCAAATGAAACGTTTTCAGGCAAGGATTCTCCTAGATCCTGAAAGGCTACGATACTTCTAACGTTATCTGTTTGCTGTTGGCGGTTGGTCACCCAAACCTCCATTCGGGTAATCTGGACATTACTGGCAATGAAGGGATAGTTTTCTAAGGCCACATCGTATTGATCTCTAAAGTAATGCGCGAGAAAGAAATGGGTGTTTTCTTCATAGTCAATAGCGCTCAACTCAAAACGGTTTACTACGTTACCATTTTCTGAACGGACGCTGGTGCGCTGAGCCCGTTGTTCTCCATAAATTGCTGCAAGTCGGGTCCTTCCGAATTGAAACTCCGTCTTTACACCAAATACGTTTTGAGCACCCGACATCAGGGTGCTTTGAATCGGCAGACTTACATTTCCAAATTCAATAGAGCGCAACCAATCGTCTTCTTGAGGAGTATAGGTGAGCTTAAAAAGATTTTCGAAGCTAAAGGCCGACCTGCTATCGATGGCTGCGCTAACGGTTAAACGCTCTCCAATTTGTGCGTCGAGATTGAAATCAAATTGCTGATCGATATCGAGCAAGGTCGAGCGCTGATTACGCAATGCCAATCCAGGATTCTCTGTCCGCTGAACCAGAGCACCTGTATCAAAATTGAATTCTCCACTAGTAGCGACCGTTATGGTATTGCCCCCGAAGACCGATTCAAAAAAGTCAGAATTCACATAATAGGTGGGTAATAAGTCTTTTTTAGAAGCGTTAAGCGAATCATTCACTTTAGACAGAGCGTCGGTCTTGTCACGATAATTAGAGGCTATGGTTTGTCTTCTTACCGCTTCATAAAATGCAGTGACTGACAAATACATCGGATAACCCGAAGTTTGCTCAACCACTACCTGGCGCTTCACAAACCTTGTATTTACAGGATCGTACTCGTAAATCTCTTGAATAGGGTAAGGAGATAGAACTGGGAGTTCTTGGCTATAGGTATACTGTGAATAGGCTGCTAAGGCAACATAAATTACAGTAATAACCGCATGGATTCTCTTACCAATCAAAGTGCGTTTAAAGTGTTTTTGATCAATTCTTCAACCGTTGCCGATGGGTTTTCTTTTGCAAAGCGTTCAACAACCTTGAAGACGGCCTTTCTAGAAAAGCCTAAAACCTCTAAGGCTGCCATTGCTTCTTCGGCATGCGCTAGTTGAGAGGCATTTGCCATAACGACATTCGGTTGATCGTGCATAAGTAGGATGGCCTTATCACGAAGATCTAGTAATACGCGTTGTGCCGTTTTCTGCCCAATACCCTTGACAGACTGTATCTTCTGTACCTGCTCATTGACAATCGCTTCAAGAATCTCTTCTGGCGCCAACGAAGAAAGCATTGTTCTTGCCGTATTTGCTCCTATACCACTCACAGAAAGAAGCAACCGA
>Ga0181569_10001844_pt1 | contig 16669 bp, 10 predicted proteins | sample 101ome_19_FD_132452 | JGI IMG/M metagenome (GOLD analysis project Ga0181569, IMG submission 132452) | Coastal salt marsh microbial communities from the Groves Creek Marsh, Skidaway Island, Georgia - 101405AT metaG (megahit assembly) | ecosystem: Environmental > Aquatic > Marine > Intertidal...
CGGGTTTGTAATGAATGGTTTTTTTCGCGTCGGTTTTTTTCGCGTCGGTTCCAAAAAAAAATGAAGCACGTGTGCGAAGCGTGCTACAGAAAAGCGGCGCTACTAGCGAACCCGTTGTGTCTGGTAATCCAGGACGTGGTCTCGTCGTCGACGACGCGCGTGGTGGCGCGAGCGTTACGGTCGCGTCGCGTTGTTAGTTTTTCATCGAGTCCCGTCTTGAGTCACGACTCGTCACAAAAATAGTCGGACACATGCCGGATGGCGGTGTGGCTCGGTGATGGAGACGCCAGGTCGACTTCGTTCACGATCGCGGAACGAAAAATGTTGGCGATTTCTCGCTGGTTTAGTGGATTCGGATGGATACGTCTCGCGGTTCGATCGTGAACACCGCGACGACGCGCGCGGTGGCGCGAGCGTTACGGTCGCGTCGCGTTGTTAGTTTAGTTTTTATGTTCCAAGAAATTTAAAAAAGTTTGGTAGGCTTAAAAAAGATAAAATATGGATTGACAAAAGCATCGACGTGAAATCGATGAGCTCGCTCGTCAAGCGCTCGTCAAGCGCTCGCCGACACACAAAAATGAAGATCACACATCGTGTTGAGTCAATCGATCGTGAACACCGTGTTGAGTCAATCGATCGTGAACACCGCGACGACGCGCGTGGTGGCGCGAGCGTTACGGTCGCGTCGCGTTGTTAGTTTTTAGTTTTTATGTTCCAATGAATTAAAAAAGGTTTGATAAACTTAAAAAAGGTGAAATATAAAAAGTTAATGACTCTGCAGGGGATCGTGATCCTGCTTTACACTACACATGTTCATACATAATCGGACATATGACATATACTTAAAAGGAAATAAGCCTATAAAAAGTTCGTGACTCTGCAAGGGATCGAACCTTGAATCTCCGGTTTGCAACTCGAACTTTGTCGTTCGACGGAGTGCGTGTTATAGGGGTCGACGATGTATTTCCGTAGACCGGCGCCTTATCCATTGGGCCACAGAGCCGTCACTGTATGCGTCCAGGACGCGTTCATGATGTGCAAAGAGGGCAGCGATGTGGCGGACAGTCGGGACGTGGTCTGCGCACCACGCTTACGGGTCGCGATGCGACCGACGGGTGGATGGATTCGGGAGACGACGTCGTCGGCGCGTCGACGCCGTGAGGCGCGCGTCTCATGTCGAACGCGCATAGTCTCCTCGTCTCCTCGTCTCGCGTCACCGCGCGCGTGGTCGTCGAGATGACACAAAAGGGCAAAAAAGTGAGTGTCGACGCGCCGACGAGGAGTCGTTAATTAATTACAACGTAGTTTCGAGACAGACGCCTCACACGAGTTGACGCCGATCCTCACACGAACGCCTACTTGACGTACAGTTTCACCGTGCGATCGAACCCACCGGTCAGTAAACCGTCGCCGCACAGATCCAACGACGCAATCTTGAATCCCGCGTTGTTGTCTATTCTCTTGTTTAACGCGAAATCCCTTCCCGAGTAGACGTTCACGAACCCGTCGTAGCCCGAACTCGCGAAGAAGGCGCCGTCGGACGTCGTCTTCTCGTATCTCACGCACGAAATCAACCCTTGGTGACTGGCGCACGTGTACAGGCACTCTCCGTTCTTTCTCAAATCCCACGCCTTGACGGTTCTGTCGTCGCTCCCCGTGACGACGTGATAGCCGTTGGGGGAAAAGTCGACGCTCAGTATTTGTTTCACGTGACCTCTGAGGACGCTCAGAGACTTACCGCTGCGCAAATCCCACACGCGACCGACCGCGTCGAGACCGACGGACGCGGCGAGGGATCCGTCGGGGTGAAACGCGACGTCGTACACCTCCTTCGAGTGTCCCTCTTGGCACAAGAGCTCGTCCCCGGTCTCGACGTTCCACAATCGCCACGTCGCGTCGAAACCCGCGGTGGCGACGTACTTGTTCATGCCGTGAAAACAGATTTTTCCGCACCGCGCGGCGTGTCCCTTGAACTCTCTGACGCGAGAGCCGTCGCTCGCGTTCCAAATCGCCGCCGTGCCATCCGCGTGCGACGTCGCCAACAACGACGCCGCGGCGTCCACGCCCGTTATTCTGTGATCGGTCGCCCTGATGACGAGATCCGACGTCAACTTTCCAGATTGTACGTCGCACGTCCACCGCCTCGCCTCGCCGCTCCAACTCGCGCTCACCGCGCCTCGGCCCTCGTCGAAAAACTTCACCCCGCACACCGGTCGCGAGTGATCACCGATCTCCGAACACTGCGCCTGGAATCTCGACGTCGTCGCCACCGCCGCGTCCATTCGCGCCGTTCGCTCATCTCGCACCGACGACGTCCCGCCGCCGCCGCCGCCGCCGCCGCCGCGCGCTCTCGCCGCGCGTTCCGCCGCGTTTCGCCTCGCCGCCCTCGGCAACGACCACTCCGCCACCTCGATCCTCGCCTCGAGCAACATCTGCGTCCCTTCCGTGTAAAAGATCTCCCGCTGACGCTTCCCCATCCCTCCACACGCGCCCTCGTCCTCGTCCTCGCCGACGCCGACGCCGTCCTCGAGCTCGCCCCCGTCCCTCGCGTCCAACGCCGCCAACGCCGCGCGCAGACGTTCCCGACGATCCTCCGCCCGCTCCCCGAACAGCGTCACCGGTTCACGCATCTTCCGAAGCGCGCGGCGCACGTCCGCATCGTTCGTCGGCGCGTGCGTCGCGCGCAATCGTCGTCGAGACTCGAACGCGCGCACGAGCGCCTCGCGCTGTCTCTTCGCGATCGTCATCGCCGTCGACTCGTCGTCGGTCGCGGTTTCGTCGGCATCGCGCGCGTCGTCCTCGGCGTCCGAGTGCGCGCGCATGACTCTCGTCGTCGACGACGAGTGACGCGCGTCGACGAGTGACGCGCGTCGTCATTCGTCGCGCGCGCGTCATTTTCAATTCATTCATTCATGACGACGGCGCGTCGTTCGGACGCCGACGACGCCGAGGCGGCGTCTCGCGCGGTCGCGCTCGAAGAGATTCGACTCGCGATGACGCGCGCGTCCTCGTTCGCGGCGTCTCGCGCGCGCGACGACGAGGAGGGTGACGATGAAGATGCGTCTGGGACCGGCGGCGGCGGCGACGACGAGACGTGGGACGACGACGGCGAGACGTGGGACGACGACGAGACGTGGGACGACGACGACGACGACGACGACGACGACGACGACGACGCGCGGGCCTCGGACGCGATCGATGCGAAACTGGACGCGTTGGACGCGTTGGACGACATGCGCGCGCACCGAGGCGAGGACGCGGGGACGCGAGACGCGAGTCGGGCGCCGGGCGCGGCGACGACGCGTCTGACGAAACACGCGAGCGGGTGCGCGCGACCGAACGCGAACGGGGGTGTGAATAATAAGACGCGCGCGATATCGGCGGCGACGGGTACGGAACGGACGTATAAACGAGGACCGGGACGCGCGGCGCACGCGGGCGAACGCGAAACCCGCGGCGAGGGCGCGAATAGACACGGACGCGCGGTGAACGACGCGGTGCGAGAGGCGAGGAAGCGTCAGGATAAGCTCGGGGTGTTGAATAAGGATAAAGAGGATCGAGCGACGGTGGAACAGGCGCTGGATCCGCGGACGATGCTGATTTTGTTTAAAATGTTGAGTCGCGAGACGTTTACGGAGATTCACGGGTGCGTCTCCACGGGGAAGGAGGCGAACGTGTATCACGCGCGGAAAGCGCCGACGGAGGCGTCGCCCGAGGCGCGAGACTTTGCGGTCAAGGTGTATAAGACGTCCATCCTGGTGTTCAAGGACAGAGATCGGTACGTGAGTGGCGATTGGCGGTGGCGCAACGGGTACAGCAAGAAGAATCCGCGAAAAATGGTGCAGACGTGGGCGGAGAAGGAGATGCGAAACCTCATACGCCTGAAAGAGGCGGGTCTGCGCGTGCCCACGGTGGAGATGTTGCGTTCACACGTGTTGGTGATGGAATTCATCGGCACCGAGGACGGCGTCGCCGCGCCGAGATTGCGAGACGCCGACGTTTCGACGAAGAAGATGCGCTCCCTCTTCACCGAACTCATCGTCGACGTACGCACGATGTACCAAAAGTGTCGACTCGTGCACGCCGATCTGAGCGAGTACAACCTGTTGTTTCACGAGGGGCACATCTGGATCATCGACGTGTCGCAGAGCGTGGACCAGGACCATCCGAGGTGCTTGGAATTTTTACGCGAAGATTTACTCCACGTGATTCAATTCTTCGCCAAACGCGACGTCGCCGTGCCGACGGTTCGCGAACTCTTCGATTTCGTCACCGATCCCGCCATCAACGATGAAAACATAGAGGCGGTGTTGGAGGCTCTGAGCGAATCCGCGGAATCGCAGGCGGTGGAACTCAAGCGCGTCAACGCGCAGCTCAACGCGCTCAACTCGGCGGATCCCGACGCGTGCGTCGACGGCGCCCTCGGCGCGTCCGCGCCGGCGACGGCGTCGAGAAAAGATCAAATCGCCGGGGACGATGAGAACGTCATCGCACTCATGGAACGTCGCGCGGAACAGGAGATTCAGGCCAACGTGTTCCACCAGGCGTTTATCCCTCGCGCGCTCGACGAGGTGGACATGTTCGAGCGCGACCAGAGACGATTAATTCAGGGGAAAGGCGAGAGCGAGGGCATCTATTACCAAACCATCACCGGCATGGAGAGCGATCTGAGCGGCGTGCGCACGACACCGACGCTCCTGACGACGAAAAAGCTCGATGTCTGCGACGAGGAGGAGGAGGAAGACGACGAGGACGACGACGACGACGAAGACGACGAGGAAGACGACGAGGAAGACTCGGATGTAGACGCAGACGGTCGACGGCGGTTCGAGAAACCCGTGATCGATAAGGAGGCGGCCAAGGCGGAGCGCAAAGCCGCCGCGAAACTGCAGAAACAAGCCGCTGCGGAGAAGAGAAAGACCAAGGTTCCCAAAAAAGTGAAAAAGGCCAAGACGAAAAAGGGCAAAAAGTGAGAAAGGGCGAGAAGCGCCGCGAGAACCTTGGTCTTTCTCCGCACACGCGTAGAACTATATACTCGCTACTTGTAGAATGAATGAATGATGATTAATACAATGCATGAATACATACGCGCTAGAGTTTACTCGCGCTTACCTTTCCCGGCGGGGGCGCTCGACACGCCGCGGCGAAATCAGCCGGGACGCGTCGGCGCACGAAGCTCTCGAAATCTTCATACCTCGTGATTCCATCGCTCGGTCTCGACGACGGCGTCAACGCGAGCGGTTCACCGTTATACACCGCGCGCACGCCGAGCGTGCCGTCCGTCATGCGCCACGTCTCGAAGATTAACGAACTCGCGGTTCTCGGCCACTCGACGATTGCGGTCCCCAACGCGCCGAGCGCGGCGAAGATGGACATGAGCGTGCTGTCGTGACCCGAGTACAGGCTCAGTTTCACGTCTCCGGGCGCCACCATCTCCTCGCAAATCTCGCGTAATAATTGACTCCCGATCAACGGCGACGCCTCGGGACTGGCGAACGTGGCAAAGTGCCTCCGCTCCATGAGCGTCAACAGACGCGCCACCTCCTCCACCGTCACGCCGAGCGGAAGCGTCATCCCGTCCGCGAGATGATTCACTCGACACTGTAACGGATCCCACACCATGACGAGTCCGGCCGCTTTCCCGCGCGCCTCGGCGATGCCGTCTCGCAACGCCGCCAGATTTTTATTCGCGAACGCCTCGGCGTCCTCGCGCGCGTCCGGCGCCCACGACCGCGCGAACACCTCGTTCAATCGCGCGCACGCCGACCCCGGTTTCGGAAACATCGTCTCCCGCTCCTTCTCACGAACCTCGACGACGAGCGCGCCGTCGCTGTTTCCGATCTCGGAGGAGGGAGAAGAGGAGGAGGAGGAGACGGTTGGCCACCCGCCCGCCAACACGCTCTGCGCCGACGCCACGCACCTCGCCACCGCCGTGCTTCGCACCTTGACCTCACCTCGCGCGCGCGCCTCGTCGAAATTCGACGATAAAAACTTCAACTCACCTATCAACCAGTCCGCGATCACCTCTCGTCCGAGCGCGCGCATCTGCGCCGACCCGCGTCTCGTGAGCTCGCCCTCCCACGACTCCCCCTTGGCGTACAGCCCGCGAGCTTCCCACGCCGCGGGCACCCTCGCCCGCGCGCGAAGCGCGTCTCGCTCGCTCGGCGCGAGCAAAAGCTTTTTCCACGCCTCGACGTCTTCGTATCGCGGACACAAGCCGGTGATCGGGGTGCGATCGCCGTGTCTGAAGACGATTTGCACGCGCACGAGCGCTCGAGCGTCGCGAGGCTTTTCGACGACGCGCGCGCGCTCGGACGACGCGGACGACGACGACGTGGCGTCGGCGGTGGACGACGCGCTCACGAGCGATGCGGCGCCGACGACGGCGAGCGCCGTCGCGCGTCGCATCGCGCGCGAGGGTGTGCGGCTCATCATCAATGTTCAATTTAACTTTACACGCGCTTTTTCGTCGCGACGACGGACGCGATGGGAACGACGCTCGAGAGATGCGCGAACGCGACGGCGACGTGGACGAGACCGACATTTCCGGGCGCGGAGGCGCACGCGGCGACGCACCAGGCGATGGTTCGAGGGATCGGGCCGAGACGCGGCGGCGGCGACGAGAGCGAGAGCGACGGCGACGGAGCCCGACGCGCGAGGAGCGTCCCGGACGCGCACAGAGCGCTGATGGCGTCGACGACGCCGAGTGGATGAAGAATATCGCCGAACGCGCGACGTCTCGCGGTGTGCGAGGCGTGGTGGAACCAGGCGATGAGGGAAGGGAGGAGGGCGATCCACGCGCAGAGCGCCGAGAGTCGACGGCGCGCCGACTCGGACCGCGCCGCGCTCGCGATGGATGACGTCGATACGTACACCGCCAGAGAGGCGAGGATGGACTCCAGAGGACGCGCGCGAAGCACGCGCGGTGATGACGCGTGCGCGAGCGCGGTGAAGACGACGGCGCGAGGGATCGACGTCGGTTCCAACGCGGCGGCGATGACGCCCGCGAGCGCGCTCGGCGTGCGCTCCTGAATCGCCTCGTACGCGCGATTCGGCACGCCGAACGTTCGCGCGGAAGCGCGCTCGTTCGGTTCGCCCAGTGCATCGCCGAACGCTCGCGCGCGCTCCGCCGCGGTGAGTCTCTTCGATCGAGGAAACGCCTTCGCGTACCCGCTCGCCAACGCGTCGATCAACTGTTTACACCACGTCGCGCACCGATGATCGGTGGACGCACCCACGTTGGACGCCGTCGCCGCGCTCGCGCTCACCGCCAGACCCTCCGATACCCAATCGTCCACGTCACCCATCGCGCTCGAGCTCACCTGTCGATCTCGAGCGCCTCCCACGACGCTCACCGCCGCGACGCGCGTCCTCGCGCCGCTCGCCTCCCATCGCGCGCGCGCGCGTCTCTCGTACATCCACATCGAAAACGTCAGACTCACGGGATTCCACGCCACGGGCGCCGCCAGATTCACCACGCTCACGTCACCGTTTGCGCTCACGTCGCTCCCCGCGGCGTCCATCCCCGCGATCCCCCCCGCGCTGTGTCCCAAGAGCACCCACCCGACGACGTCCCGCCCGTCCTCGCGCCGCGCCGCGCGCAATCCTCGCAACGCCATCCGCACGCTCTCCCCTTGCCTCGCCAACAGCGCCGCGTTATACACGCTCAATTCTTCGTCGAAATCGAGCGCGTAGTGCTCGACGCGGCACCCACCGCGCGCGTCGTTCTCCCGCGTCCCGCTCCCCGCGCTTCGCGCCTGGCGGTGACTCCCCCCCGTCCCCGGGACGAACACGCTCACGACGACGCACGACGACGACGACGCGTCGCCGGGCGGTGACGAGACGTCGCGCTCGTCTCGATACGCCGTCAACGCGTGCGCGGAGGACGCTAATCGAATCTCCGGCACGTCGACGTACGACGGGTACATGTAACTCATGGCGCAACGGTTTTCGCCACCGTAGCGCGGGGACGAGACGACGGCCCACGCGACGGCGACGAGGCAAAGGACGAGACGACCGATGGCGTCGATGGACGTCGCGGCGCGCATGGTCGGTGACGGTGACGCGCGCGCGCGAGTGACGATGATGCGTGATGAGTGACCGCCGTCTGGGACGCGCGCGAGCGACGACGATGCGCGATGAGTGACCGCCGTCTGGGACGCGCGCGAGCGACGTACGCGATGAGTGACCGCCGTCTGGGACACGCGTGAGTGGCGTATATGAGTGACGTGTACAAACAAACAAATAAACAATGAATGGAGCGATCGATGCGCGCGCGGCGCGACGTGATGCGATGCGATGCTATGCGTGTCTCTCTCACGCGGTGGCGGCGGCGGCGGCGGCGGCGGCGGCGGCGGCGGCGGCGGCGCGCGACGCGCGAAGCGCCGCCTTTTCCCTCGCCTTGAGTTCTCTCTTTTCTTCTCTCGCCTTTTTCTTCGCCGCGCGCTCGGCGATCTCCATCTCTCGCGCCTCGGCGCGCGCCTTCGCCTCCGGTCCGCCCAAACCCGCGAGTAACTCGGCGCGCGTGAGGTACTTGCCATCCTTACCCCGCACTCTATTCTTGGCGTGCGCCGACCGCGACGCGTACTTGGCGACGCCTCGTCTCGAAACCTCCGTCGACGTCGACGACGACGCGTTCGCCGCCGCCGTTCTCGCCGCCTCCTTCGCCCTCGCTCTCCGTCGACGCAGGATGGCGTTGTACTGCTTGGCGTTCACGTACACCGCCGCGTCCGTCGACGGCAACAAGACTCTCGGATGGACGACGACGCCCGCCGCCGCGCCCACCGCGCTCCCCCCCGCGCCCCCCCCCGCCGCCGCCGGTACGGCTAACAACGCCTCGCCGAACGGATTCCCGCCGCTCGCCGCGCGTCCGTACGCGCTCGGATCGATCCCCACCCGCCCACTCGAGACGTGATTGTGATCGTGGTGGTGGTGTCCGAGAAGAAGACGGTGGTGTCGCGCCACCGCGTGCAGATGATGATGAGACTGCGCGTGCGCGTGATGACGCCGAGCCGCCGCCGCGTACGCGAACGCCGTCGGTCGCGTCGTCCCCGTCCCGCCCGACGTCGAGACGTCCCAGAACATCCCCGCGCGCGAATCGATCGCCGTCTGCGCGCTCATCTCCTCGACCACGACCACGATATCACGACCGCGTACTTGGCGACTCGTCTCAAATCAAATCAAATCAATCAATCAAATCAATCAATCGTTGGCCCCCTCCCCCGCGGTGCCTGCCACCGTCGTCGAACGAACGAACGAACGAACGAACGAACGAACGAACGAACGAACGAACGCGAACGATGGACGCCTCACTCGCGACACCGTCCGTTCGATCGACGCGACGACGACGCGACGACGACGCGACGACGCCTCCTTCGTCGCGAGACACTGCCGACGCGACGCGACGGTGCGCGACCACCGACCGGTTCGCGTCGACCTCCCCCTCGCGCACGGGGGGGGGACCCATCGACGAGTCTCGACCCCTCGATCGATCAATCAGTCGGTCGATCAATGGGTGCGCGCGTGGGGGGTGCGTGGTATGATTGTTTCGTACGACTGTTTCGTATGACTGTTTCGTATCGATGTATGAGGACGCGATCGACCCCTCGCCACGATCGATCGATCGACCCCTCGCGACGGACGAAATACTCGGCACGGTCCCTAAAGTGTACTCCATCGGTCCCTACAGTGTACGTAATAGGCCCGTGTGGGGATGTAGACGCGATCGACGCGTACGGGGTATACGTGGATTTTTCAGTGATCCGTCGTGTGTGATTGGAGACAAATGTGAAGAGTCATGACTCACCGACAGGGACCGAGTCGAGACGCCGGGAGACGAAGGTGCGAACTCGACCGGTCGCGCGCGCGAAGGGGCTCACGGATGGTGATGTGGATGTGGATTCGTGCGAGAGGACGACGCGCGTGACGTGTGGTCGTGCGGTCGCGGACGCGCGTGATTCCGTCGCGTGTGACGTCGCGTGTGACGTCGCGTGATTCATTCCATCGCGTGATTCCGTCGCGTGATTCCATCGCGCGCGGCGTCTCGTCGGATCGTTCGCGCTCGAGCTCGACGTGGCGTCGACCGACGTCGATCGTCGATCGGCGACGAAGCGTCGTCATGTCGTATAAGGATTTCGGACGCGGGGGGCCGTTGGAGGTGCGCACGCGCGGTCCGCCGTTCGGGTCGTACAAGGCGGAGGCGGGGATGAAGCGAAGCGATTCGATCGGGCTCATTCCAAAGTATTGGGACGACGAAGCCGAGTGGCGAGAGTACCACCCGAACGCGTTGGACGAGGACGGGGAGAAGAAGTTTGTAGAATTGGTTCGTGGGAAGCTACTGACGGTGTTTTTGGATTACGATGGGACGCTGACGCCCATCGTTCCCGAACCGGATCGCGCGTTTATGAGCGAGGAGACGCGAGACGCCGTGCGAGAGTGCGCGAAGAGGTACCCGACCGCCATCATCAGTGGACGATCGAGACATAAAGTGTCGCAATTCATCAAGTTGCAAGAGTTGTATTACGCGGGATCGCACGGATTGGACATCGTGGGACCGACGACGACGACGGACGGGGAACCGGTGGAGAAGAAGTTGGCGCACCAACCCGCGCAGTGGGCGCGAGACGTCATGGATCGCGTGACGAAGGAGTTGATCGAGAGGTGCGAGGACATCCCGGGAACGAACATCGAACACAACATGTTTTGCGTCTCGGCGCACTATCGAGCGGTGTCGGAGGAAATGAGGCCTCGGGTGGAGAAGATTGTCGACGAGATTTGCGACAGAGAGGAGTGTCTCATCAAGCACGACGGGAAGATGGTGTGGGAGATTCGACCGCGCGTCGCCTGGGACAAGGGGAAGGCGCTGACGTACCTGCGCAATGCGCTCCTTGAGGAATTAGAGGGTCAAGGATTCACCTCTGATCAAGTGTACACCATCTACATCGGCGACGACGTCACGGATGAGGACGCATTCATGGAGATAAACGAAGAGCTCGGGGATGAACTCGGCGTCGGTATTCTCGTGTCGAGCGCGCCCAAGGTGAGCGCCGCCAAGTTTAGCCTGCGAGAAACGTCCGAAGTGCTACAGTTTCTCACGAAACTTCACGAACTCGGCGATAAGGGTGAGATTCGGACGTTGGGAGAATGAAGGACGTCGACGGGTTTTCTTCTTCGCGCGCGCTCAATACTGAACTGAACTGAAATATATATACGCTGTACACAACCTGACGAGTCTGAGAACTATCGCCGCTACACGCGCTCGCAATCGTACTGTACAAAAATTTCGGAAGAGAGACGCTCCGTCCCCGTCTCTCGCGCTCACTCGTTCGCCGGCGCGTCGTTCGCGTTCTTCCTGTTGCGCTGGGAGACGCTTCGAACGAGCGACGCCACCTTTTCAAACGCGCTCGCGGCGGGACCCGCATTCGATTGCGTCGAGGATTTGGGCTTGGGTATCGTCTTTGTCGGTTTCGGGATCTTCGACTCGGACGATTTCGCGGCGTCCTTTGACTGCGGTCGACCGAGCTTGGAGGCGCTCTTCGCGAGCGAGGCGACTCGATGCACCGCGTCGCCCACGGCGTGTTGCACCTTGGCGACGGGATTTTCCTCATCGGCGGTGGATTTGACGCGCTCGAGTTCGGCTTCGAGCTTTTCAATCTTTTCGCGAAGCTCATCCGCGGTCGCCTCGGCGCGATTCTTCATGCGTCGACACGCCTCTTCTCTCCACCGCGCGCCGATTTCGAGCGACTTTGCGTGTTCAATCTCCTTGGCGGCGTCTTCGCGCACTTTTTTCATCTGTCCGTTGTGATCGACCGCCATTTGCTTCATCTTAACCTCCTTGACCGACTTACGACGGTTCATGAGCGTTTCGGCCGCGCCCTTCTGATCGGCGATGGTCTTTTCGGCGAGCGCCAACTGTTGGCGAAGCTCGACGAGTTTCGCTCGAATTTTACTCGCCTCCTCATCCGCACGAGCCTTGGCCGCGGTCACCCTCTCCAAATTGAGCGTCAATTCGGCGATCTTGGGTTGACGCGCGAACCACGCGATGACCGCCGGAAGGACAAACTTACCAATCTCCACGACGACGCGACCGACGCCGACCGACGCCGGCGCGGCGACGACGACGCGCCTCTCCTTTTTCGGTTGTTTCTCCTTTTTGGGTATCTCCTTGGACTTGGCCGGCGCGCGCTCGACGGCATCATCCGACGGCTTTTTCACCGCCGCCTCCTTCTCGCGCCTCTTTTCCATCGTCGCCGCCTCTCGCCGCGCATCCTTCTCGGCGCGCTTTTGTTCCGCCTTGGCTCGTCGCAACGCCTCCTCGGCGCGTCCGAGCGCGCGTCGCTCCTCCGCGCTCGCGTCGCGACTCGCCATCCCTTTCGCCCGCATATCGCGCACCGCGCGCTCTCGCTCTCTCGACACCTCATTCGCCAGCGCCACGACCTCGTTTTCAAACAAAACCTCGGTGGATTTCTTCTCCAACGTCGCGTACGGATTCGGCCCAAATCCGCCGCTCGCCGCGCCCGCCTTCGCCGCCGCCCTCCCCCCGCGCCGCGTCTCCGCGCGTCGACGCTCGTACGACGCCGTCGTCGTCTCCACCGCCTCACGCACACCGTTCATCGCCCCTCTCTCCGTCCTTTTCACCGCGCGTTTCGCGTCTCGCCCCTCCGCCCACGTCCCCGTCATCGACCCTAAGATGCTCTTCGCCTCGGCGTACCGAGACGCCGCCGATCCCATCGCGGCCGCCGCGGCGAGTCCGACGAGCGAGACATCACCGCTCGCATTGGAAGACACGGAAGACAAAGACGACGACGCGCGTCCACGACCGCGTTCGGCGCGCATGACGAGCGCGCGCGAAATGGTCGATCGCTCGCGTCGTCAAATCCGACACGAAGAGATGCGCGAACGCGTGGATGTCCCGCGCGCGTCTTCGTTCGATCGATCGCGACGTCGCGACGTCGCGCGCGCGAACGAACGAACGAACGAACGAAGACACGCGCGCCGTCCTCGCGCGCCGTCTCACGTCTTTCCGACAGACGACGCCTCTCGCGGTGTTCGTTGTGACGAACCGACGCGCGTCGTCGTTCCCCCGCCTCGAGAACCGTGGGTGTGTGTCTACACGGTCGTGTGAAGGCGTAAACTACGTGGGTGTGGTTTTTTTATATCTCGTGACGAGTCATGATTCGTGAAACGAGACCATGGGTGGGGGTCTGGGAGTCGGACATGTGGGTGTCGGTCGAATTCACGAATTCACGAATTCGTGTCGGCGGTCGCGCGACAATTCGATTCGATCGAGGACCGTCGACGCGACGACGACGACGGCGACGACGATGGTATCGATGGTGTCGATGTCGTCGATGGTGTCGATGGTGTCGATGGTGTCGACGTCGTCGATCGGTGGACATCGGACGCGCGCGCGAGGATCGAACGGTCGAACGGTGGGGCCGAGACCGGGTCGTCGGGCGCGCGCGGCGGTGGTGGCGGCGGCGCGCGGCGGCGGCGCGCGAGTCGGTGGTGCGCGCGCGGGCGCGGTGCGTCGACGCGCGAGGGGGGGGGTGTCGGCGTCGACGGCGCGAGGGGTGTGGGGGACGACGGGGACGAGGGACGGCGCGAGACGCGCGAAGGCGACGCCGGCGGCGGTCGAGGGACGCGGCGGCGAAGAGGGGAGGAGTGGTGACGACGCGAACGCGAGGGTTCAGAAAAACGATGCGTTCGAACGACTCGTGCGGTTCGTCGCGGTGCGCGCGCGCGCGGCGTGGATCGCGCTGGTGGTGGTGGTGGTCGCGGCGGCGGCGAAGCCGCCGAGCGCCGCCGCCGCGAAAGCGAACGCCGAGACGCCGCGGACGGCGACGGTGTCGTCCGGAATCGTGCACAATATTCACGAACTCAAGACGTACGTGCGCACGGCGTCGACGGACGCGATGCGAACGACGCTTCGCACGGTCGGTCGCGCGATCGAGACGGTTGAGGCGAAGACGCAAGAGGATTGGCACATCGAGGACGCGTGGGTGCTCTTCGCGTGGAACTGGCTCACGCGTCACGGACGTCGAAAGGCGTTCGACGCGATCGAGAGCGCGAAAAACAAGATGAACCCGTCTCGCGCGCCGAGGGCGTTTGAGCGGAGCATTTTGCATTGGTTGATTGGTCCCATGCAAGTGTTTCAGGGACTCTTCATCTTGGGGTACTCTTTCGACGTTGGCTGCGACATGATCGATCAGCTCTCGACCGAGTGGGACATTCCGGAGTACATCAAGCTCGGATGGGATAAGGGTTCGTACACTTTCGCCATGGGTATCCTCGGCGTTATGTCGATTCAACACTTTGGACCGAGACTGCTCAGAAACGTGTTCCCGTCGTTGTGTCAAGACGCCTCGGTGCAACTCGTCATCACGCGTCTCACCTCTGCCGTCGTCGTCATCGCCACGCTCATGGCGACCCTGGCCGCGTTCGGCATTCCTGCGCAGGTTTTGTTCTCGTTCGGAGGGCTCGGAGGTTTGGCGTTCGGTTTGGCGGCTAAAGATTTCATCAGTAACCTCATCGGCGGTTTGGTGCTCGCGGTGATGCGTCCGTTCAAGGTGGGAGAGAAAATTTTCCTCACCGGTGGCGGTGGTAAGTATCGCGACTCCAAGGAGAAGAACGTGAGCGACTATAAAGTCGAAGAGATCGGATGGTACCAGACGAGACTCATACCGAAGGATGGTAAAGTCACCACCATCCCGAATGGTTATTTCCTCGGCGCCAACGTCATCAACAGTTCGCGCGAACCTAACGAGTGGGTCGGACCGGCGATTCGCGTCGCCATTCCCGACTACGAAGGGGTCGAAGCGATGACAAATGAAATCAGAGAGTACCTCAACGCGTGTCCAGACGTGAACTCGTCGTACAAGCGACCCGAGTGTTGGCTGAAGAAGATTGAGCCGGATCACCTCCTCGTGCAAATCGACATGTTCATGCACGGAGACACACACTACGGAGAGAAACGTTTCAAGTTGAAGCGTCAAGAGCTTCTCATCAATTTGATCAGAATCGTGAAGAAGCACTGTCCGAACTCACCGGCCGTACCGATCGAAATCGACGGTTACAGAGCCGCGTGACGAAACTAACTAAAAACGTCATCGATGACGTTACTGTAACAACTAAAAGGAACAAGGACCGAAGGAAGGAAGGAACACACTGTATTAATGTAATATGAATATCATCACTCCACTATGCGTACAAATTTTCCGCGCGCGTCGGCGCGAGTCGAGCCTTAAAGTCGCACGCCAACTCCACGCCGAGCAGAGCGCTCGCGTGCGCCGCCGCCTCTCGCGCCGCGCCGACGTCGGCGCCGCCGTACATGGCGCGCACCGGCTCGCTCTCCGGAATTGCGACGACGCGCGCGCGTATCCCGAACATTTCACACGCGTTCAACAGCGCTGACGCACCGTTCGAACGCAACAACACTCCGACCGGCAACGCGCGAGGCGCCGGCGGCCACGTCGGCGGCGACTCGGCGCGCAGCGCCGTCGTGTCCAACCCGTACGTCGTCACCGCGTCGATCGCCCCCAACGACATCTCCGCCTCGCTCGTCTCGTGTTCTGAACACGACGTGACGATCAAAACATCGCTCGTCTTCGATACCGCGCCGTCTCGCGACACGACGCCGCTCGCCCGCAAAATTTCTCTCGCCCACGCCCTGGCGCACGCCGGAGACGCGTCCGCCTCCGTCGTCGCCACCGTCATTTTCCCTCGCCCGTCCACCGACCCTTCGTACACCGTCGTCCACGACGCATCGTTCGCGCCTCCGAATCCCGCGTTCGAGACGTCCGCGTCGCCCGCGACCACCGTCCCCGCGCGCGAGAGCGCCGCCGCCTCCGCGCACGCGCGCGCCAGCGTCCCGCCCGCCTCGCTCCCGACGCTCACCACCACCACCACCGACGCGTTCGCCGCCGCCGCGTTCGACGCACCACCGTCGAAATCACCGCGCACGTACGCCCGCGCGCGTCGACTCGCCTCGTACGCGCCCGAATTCGCCCCCTCGCGCTCCGCGCGCGCATCCACGCGCGAGCGCGCGAAATCCACGCCCTCATCCACGAGATCGAGCGGCGACGTCCACGCGCTCATGCCCGACGCTCGATCGACGACGAACGGTCGCGCCGCGAGCGTCACCGATCGCGCGCGCGCTCGACCGCCGCGCGCGTCGCTTTCGCGGTCGCTTTCGCGCCCGCGCACGTCCGTCGTCGTCGAACGCACGGCGCTTCTCTCCATCGTTGACTTTGTGCCCCATAATTTTACCGCGTAGATGCCATATATAAAAAGTATGCACTGTGCGTCGCGACGATGACGAATCACAATGCGTCGCGTGTCCCCACGAGGCGGCGCGCGACGACGTAGACGCTGCGCGATCGAGCGATCGATCGACCGGGTGGCTTAGTTGGTTATAGCATCGTGTTTACACCGCGAAGGTCGTCGGTTCGAACCCGGCCCTGGTCACGAACTTTTTATAGGCTTATTTCCTTTTAAGTATATGTCACATGTCCGATTATGTATAAAAATGTGTAGTGCAAAGCAGGAGCACGATTTACGCGGGAGAGAGCTAGGCTGAGACGCGTCGAGCGCGGTGTTGACTTGTCACAACTTTACGCCATCCTCTGCTCTTATTACATCCGCTCTTTTTTGCGCGTCTTTTTTGCGCGTC
>Ga0181569_10001845_pt1 | contig 16666 bp, 13 predicted proteins | sample 101ome_19_FD_132452 | JGI IMG/M metagenome (GOLD analysis project Ga0181569, IMG submission 132452) | Coastal salt marsh microbial communities from the Groves Creek Marsh, Skidaway Island, Georgia - 101405AT metaG (megahit assembly) | ecosystem: Environmental > Aquatic > Marine > Intertidal...
ATTGTCGTTAAAGATGGCCAGATGATGAACGAAACACCCCTTCGTTACACCGATGAATTTGTTCGCCATAAAACCCTTGATTGTTTGGGTGATCTGCGACTGGCTGGATATAGTCTTATTGGCCATGTCACAGCTAATCGCCCTGGCCACCGAATGAACTCCGAACTTCTAAAAGCCTTATTTTCTGACCCTGACGCTTTGATCCTAGTCACTAAGTCTGAATTGAGCGAAGCGATGGAAAAAGTCGCTTAGGCCTTTGTTAAAGATTTTTTGAATGTTTTCCCTGAATGTGCTTTGATTGCGCCCGTCATCATCGTAAGGTATACAAGGCTTATCTTTGAGGAATGGAGTGTGTCCTTGCGTCAACAGCTCAAGAAAAATGTATTGCTAGTCTGGCTCGGTTGTCTTTTGATCCTTGCGGGATGTGCCAGTGGCCAAGACGACCTTGAACAAGTGGAACGCCCTGCCGAGGAGCTTTACAACGAAGCCCTTGATACCGCGGTAAATGGAGATCCCCATAAAGCTGCCCCCCTCTTTGACGAGGTTGAGCGACAGCACCCCTATTCCATGTGGGCAACCCGATCACAATTAATGGCCGCGTGGGCGCTTTATCAGAGCAATGATTACGGCGCCGCTATTGCCGCGCTTAACCGGTTTATTGAACTTAATCCGGCGCATCCAGATGTGGATTATGCTTATTATCTTCGTGGGCAATCTTATTATGAACAGATCGTCGATGTTGAACGTGACGCTAGTATGACGGTTGAAGCTAAACTGGCCTTTGAGGCCTTGCTGAACCGTTTTCCGAACAGCACATATGCTCGTGACGCGCAATTAAAAATAGACCTAACTTTGAGCCATTTGGCAGGGAAAGAAATGGCCGTGGGCAGATTCTATCTCAAAGCTGGTCATTATGATGCTGCCCTGCGCCGGTTTGCTAAAGTCATTGACGAATACGAAACCTCAAATCAAGTACCTGAAGCGCTATACCGAATGGTAGAAGGCTATCTGGCTTTAGGATTAGATATCGAAGCAGAACGCTCTGCTGCGGTGCTGCAATATAATTTCCCGACTTCAGTTTGGACAGAACGTATGGCGTATCTAATCGAAAACCCATCTGAGGATTATAATCCCTCATTGTTAAGGTCAATTTATGGCCGGGCAACTTCTTGGTTTTAATTCATGCTGACGCTTCTCGCTGTTCGCAATGTTGTGCTGATTGAAGCGCTTGATCTGGAATTCCGATCAGGCTTGACCGTACTGACAGGCGAAACTGGGGCAGGAAAATCTATTCTTCTGGATGCGTTAGGCCTTGCTCTTGGAAGCCGTGCTAATTTTGGCCTCATCGGGCCTGCTGGAAATAGCGCCGAGGTAACAGCCATCTTTACCCCGCACCCACACCATCCTGTCTGGGATAAATTAGAGGCGGCAGGCATTGACGCCAACAGCGATGAGCATCATGAGTTGATCATGCGGCGGCGGTTGCGTGATGGGAAATCAACAGCACTAATTAATGATACGCCCGTTGGGCTTAATGTGATGCGAGAATGCGGTGATGCCTTGGTTGAGATTCAAGGCCAATTTGAAGGCCGGGGATTGCTGGATTTAAGCACGCATGGTGTATTATTAGACCGTTTCGCAAACCACAATGATCTGTTACTTGCCTGCCGCAACACTTGGCAAGGATGGCAAGACGCCGCCACCCAGTATGAGACCGCTGCCGCTGCCCGAAAAGACGCCGAAGCTAATGCCGCTTGGCTCAAAGAAGCGGTTGAACAGCTTGATCAGCTTGCTCCTGAGGACAATGAAGAAAGCAAGCTGATGGAAGAACGCGATGTGCTGGCAAATGTCACCCGAATTGCTGATGCACTCAGCCAAGTAGATCATCTGATCAATGGGGATTCTGGCGCCCTCAGCCAGATTGCCCAATCTAGCCGCCAAATCAGTCGCATAAGTGATGTTGCTGGTTCTCTGACTAATGATATCGAAGCCGCGCTTGAACGGGCAGAGGTAGAAATCAGTGAGGTGGAAAGAGCCTTATCAACCGCCCAAGCTAATCTTGAGGGTGATCCTAATCGTATGATCGCTGTGGATGACCGTTTGCATGACTTGCGCCAACAAGCCCGAAAGCATGAGGTTGAGGCAGATAATTTACTGGCCTTGCATGATGATCTGCGCCAGCGCCTTGCTTCATTAGAAGACAAAGCCGGGGATTTAGGCAAATTAGCCAAAGCACGCGATGATGCTGCCGCAATGTATAACGCTGCTAGAGAGGCGATTAGCCTTTCACGCCAGAGTGCGGCCAGCAAGCTAGATGCCCTGATCATGGCGGAACTGCCGCCGCTTAAACTAGAACAAGCACGGTTTATCACCAAGGTTACGCCAATGTCAGAACAGCATTATGGCCCACGCGGGGGTGATGCTATCCGGTTTGAGGCTAGCACTAATCCTGGCATGGCCGAAGCGGCGATTGACCAGATCGCATCAGGAGGAGAATTAGCCCGTTTTCTTTTAGCGCTTAAAGTGGTGTTAGCAGATAGTGAAGCCCCAGCAACGCTTATCTTTGATGAGGTGGACGCCGGAGTTGGCGGCGCAGTGGCGTCATCCGTGGGAAGTCGCCTAGCCCGGCTGGGTGAGCAAACCCAATCTATCGTTATTACCCACTCCCCCCAAGTGGCCGCTAGAGGCAAGCATCATTACCGGATCAGTAAATCCGTAGCAGAAAACGGGGCTATATCAACAACCGCCATGCTGGATCAGGATGAGCGTGTTGAGGAATTAAGCCGGATGCTGGCAGGTGAGAAGATCACAGATGAAGCCAAGGCCGCGGCGCGGCGTTTGTTGGAAGGTTAAGATGGTCATTTCGTCTAAACCTGTTACGGATTTAACAGAGGATGAAGCACGTGCCGAGCTGGAACAACTGGCTCTTGATATCCATTATCATAACAAACGCTATCATAGCGAAGATGCCCCAGAGATCGCAGACGCTGATTTTGATCTGATGGTCAGACGCAATCAGGATATTGAAACTATCTTTCCGCATCTTATCCGACTAGATAGCCCATCACATCAGGTTGGTGCCGCCCCTGGCGCGCAATTCACTAAACACCGTCACCATGTGCCGATGCTATCCCTATCCAATGCCTTTGACGATGCTGAGGCCAGAGATTTTGATCATCGCGTGAAACGCTTTCTTAATCTGTCCCCTGAGGAAAACTTCGCCTATTCGGTTGAACCAAAAATAGATGGATTGTCCATTTCCCTTCGCTATGAAAACCAGCAATTAGTTGCTGGCATTACGCGCGGTGATGGAATTGAGGGCGAAGAGGTCACAGCCAATATCCGCACCATCAGCGATATTCCCCAACAGTTGCAGAATTGTGATCTAGAGATTGCCGAAGTTCGTGGTGAGATTTTCATGACAAAAGCGGATTTTCAGGCGTTAAATATGGCACAAGAGAAAAAAGGCGGCAAAGTTTTTGCTAATCCTAGAAATGCGGCCGCCGGATCGCTTCGCCAAAAAGACGCAAGCATTACCGCTGATCGTCCTCTGCGTTTTTTTGCTTATGCTGCTGGTGAAATGAGCGCATGGAAGGTTACCAGCCACCATGACTATCTCGATCAGCTCAAACGCTGGGGTTTTACAATCAACCCTTATTCTCATAGGGCAGAAACCATAGCAGAAGCACTTGAGCATTATCGGGTCATTGAATCTGCTCGCCCTGATCTGGACTATGACATTGATGGCGTTGTCTATAAAGTCGATCGTCTGGATTATCAAAATCGGTTAGGACAAGTCAGCCGTTCACCGCGCTGGGCCATTGCCCACAAATTCCCTGCAGAAAAGGCGGAAACCCGCATTCTTGGCATTGATATTCAAGTGGGACGAACCGGCGCTCTTACGCCCGTGGCAAGGCTTGCGCCGGTCACTGTTGGCGGTGTTGTGGTATCTAACGCCACGCTTCACAACGAAGATTATATCAAAGACAAAGATATCCGCGTTGGTGATTTGGTTCAGATACAGCGCGCGGGGGATGTTATCCCCCAAGTCTTAAGCGTGAATGCTTCAATCCGTAATGGACAAGAAACTCCTTTTGTCTATCCAAAGCTTTGCCCGTCTTGCGGATCGCCTGCGATAAGGCCTGAAGGTGAAGCGGTACGGCGATGTGTGGGGCAACTGTCCTGTCCGGCCCAATTGCTGGAACGCTTAAGACATTTTGTTAGCCGTGATGCCTTTGATATCGAAGGCTTAGGGGCAAAAATAATCGCAGAATTGCATCAAGATAATCTGCTGAAAGAGCCTGCCGATATCTTTCGCTTATCAGAACATAAAGCTGCTTTGTCTAAACGGGCAGGTTGGGGTGAAGTCTCTGTTAATAATCTTCTGGCAGCAATTGAGCAAAGGCGACAAATCCCGCTTGAACGGTTGATTTACGCCCTTGGCATTCGTCAAATTGGTCAAGCCACAGGGCTTTTGCTAGCCAGGCATTTTGGGTCAATAGATCAGTTAATGGCAACCGCAGAAGCAGCTATTGGCCAAGATAATGCAGCATGGGAAGAGTTCATTGGTATTGATCAGATCGGGGATAGCATGGCGCAAGATCTGATCCGATTTTTCCATGATGATCATAATCGCCTTGCCTTGATGAGGTTGTTGGATCAAATCACAGTGATCCCACCAGAAGCGGTTGCCACCAATAGTCCCGTTGCAGGAAAAACGGTTGTTTTTACTGGCACCCTTTCACAGATGAGCCGAGCCGAAGCCAAAGCCAAAGCTGAATTGCTAGGCGCTAAAGTCGCCGGTTCTGTTTCAGCAAAAACCGATTATGTCGTCATCGGTGCTGACGCCGGAAGCAAAGCTCGGAAAGCCGCAGAATTAGGACTCACCATATTAGATGAGGATGCTTGGATTGCCCTAACCCAAGCCTCATCAAGCGAATAGCCTGACCCTAAACTACAGCTTTATTTTTTAGAGATTGATGCAGTAGCTGCGTTTAGCCATGCCATCACATGATCACGTTCTGCCCTGTCATCAATCTTGGCGATTAAGGGGGCGATGTTTTCCTTAACCTCATGGTGGTAGCGGTTAATCCATTGCCATTCATCATCTGATAACAGATCAACCCTGATCAACCGGCGGTCAAAAGGCACTAGGGTCAGATGCTCAAAACCAAGGTCACTCTTAGTATCGTCATCATTGGCTATGACTAATAAGAGGTTTTCTAACCTAATACCAAAAGCCCCATCACGATAATACCCTGGTTCATTTGACAGCACCATTCCTGCTTCGATTTTTACCTGCCCACGCGGTGAGATATTTGCTGGGCCTTCATGAACGCTCAAACAGCATCCTACCCCATGGCCTGTGCCATGAGCAAAATCCAATCCAACATTCCATAAAGGTTGACGCGCAATCGCATCAAGTTGCACCCCTGTTATGCCTTGGGGAAAGCTCTGTTGATCAAGGGCGATATGCGCTTTTAATACTGATGTATAACAAAACGCCGCCTCCTCTGGGGCATTGTTAATGGTCTGACCGATGAAAACGGTGCGTGTAATATCTGTAGTTGCGTCATGATATTGCCCACCGGAATCCACCAGATATAGGTTATTTGGGGCAAGTAAAGCGTTAGTCCGTTCTGTGGCACGGTAATGCACAATCGCACCATGTTCCCCGCAAGCAGAAATGGTTCCAAAACTATCACCTAGATAGCCACTGACTTGACGCCGGAAGGATTGCAATTTTTTCGCCGCCGCCATCTCAGTTAGATGTCCATCAGATGCGGCATCATCTAGCCATGCCAAAAAGCGTATCATTGCCACCGCATCCCTTTGATGGGCTGACCGAAATCCGTCTGCTTCAACCGTATTTTTAATGGCTTTTAATGGGGTGATAGGCCCCGGTTTACTGAGCAGTTTTGCCCCTGCGTTTGACAAGCTATCGCTTATTACAAAAGGGCAATGCGCAGGATCAACCCAGACAGTCTGACCATAATATTGCTGTAATGACGGCATCAAATCTTTTGCAGGCCTGATTGTGATATGAGCTTTGCTTACTTCAGCTAACGCCTTAGGGTCATGGAAAATCGTGATGTCGCCTAGCGCGCTTATGATCGCAAAGGCAAGCATCACAGGCGTGTTTTCCAAATCCGACGCACGAATATTCAAGAGCCAAGCTAATTCAGTTGGATCACTAATCAGCAGGCAATCTGCCCCTGCCGACGCCATTTGATCTGTTACTGCGGCGATTTTATCTCTGCGTTCACAGCCGTGATAGGCTTTATCAACATTCCATGCCGAGCTGATATGGGGGACAGGTTTATCCTGCCAAATAGCATCAATGAGGTTTTCAGCTGTTGGAACTAAACTGAGGCGACTATTACCCTTGGTTGCCAATTCCTGATTAAGGCGTTCATGGGCAGATACCGTCATTAACATAGGGTCAAAGCCAATCTTGCCGCCGTTGTCATCACCAATATGTTTCAACAGCCAATCTGTTACACTCTCGCGTGGGGTGACATGGCACTGCCATTGAGAATCAGTTTGATCCGTCATTTGCAAGCGATAACGCCCATCACTGAATAACGCGGCATAGTCTGGGGTAACTACTGCTAGCCCTGCTGATCCGGTGAAGCCGCTGATCCATGCTAGCCTTTCATCTGCTGGCTGCACCTCTTCACCACAAAATGCATCGCTTCGCGGAATTATCACCGCATCCAGATGATGAGTATTGAGACATTTTCTGAGTGCTATTAAACGATCAACTGATACGGTCATGCCTCTTTTTCCTTATAGCTCTCACCCTAATTGCCCATTATGCATTAGGTTTTTCCATCAGCAAAGTCATCCAATCCCCAAGCGGCATACTTTCAATATGCGTAAGTCCGACCTGTTGATGAGCATGGATCACTTCTTCAGCATGAGCCAGATTTAGGCCAGATAAAATCACCTTCCCGCCGGGTTTTAATGCTGCCGCCGCATCCTTTGCCATAGCGATTAAGGGTGATGGCAGGATGTTTGCGAGAATAAGATCATAAGGGCCATTGTCTTTTACCAAATCAGCGTCATAGCCATCTGAAAGCCCGCAGGATATTGCTTGATCAACATCATTGCGCTGACAATTTTCTTGCATCACGTTTACCGCCACGGGATCATTATCAACCGCAACAATATTGCAATTTGCATTAATCTTTGCCGCCGCAATTGCCAGAATGCCACTGCCTGCGCCGATATCTGCGATGTTCCATTTCTGTTCTTTGGGCAAAATCTGTTCAAGAAAAAGAATACAGCCATGCGTAGTGGCGTGATTTCCAGACCCAAACGCCAATCCAGCGTCAAGGTGAATGCCAATTTTTCCATCTGGCACGGGATCACTGACATGACTGCCAAAGACCCAGAAACGACCAATCTCAAGCGGCTTCAAATCCATCCAGTTTTTTTGAAGCCAGTCAATATCCGGCACAAGGCTGATCACCAATGATGAGGCCGTGATCGCAAAATGCGACTCAAGGTCATGAATAGTGTCAGATATCCGGCTCTGATCTGGTTTTTGGCGGGTTATGATGATCATATCCCAAGGGTGATCATCATGCTCACGATTAACACTAATGGTTTCCCCATCACAGGCCGCCATCAGCATCTCTCCAGCAAGATCATGATTGCCAATAAGATTAAGACGGATTTGCCAGACCGTATCTGTCATGATTTTTTCACCCGTTCCACAAAACCTGCCACCACTTTTTTATCGCCAGCCTTATCAAAGGCAATGGTTAATCTATCGCCTTCTATGGCAATGATGTTACCGTTTCCGAATTTCTGATGAAAAACCCGATCACCAATCGAATAATCGCTTTGCCCGGTCAGAGCGGATGTGCCTTCGGCAGGTGCCCATGATGGTACAAATCCGCCTTTCCGGCGTTCCTGAAGGCGCGCCCAACCCGGACCATATCCGCTTGAAGCTGTGGGAATGGGCATATGATCAAAGGTAACAGGCTTGGCGGTGCCACTTGCCATGCCATGCTCAGTTTCCTCAATCAAATGTTCATCTGGCAATTCTGATAGAAATCGTGATGGAATACCGCTTTGCCAAAGACCATGAATACGGCGGCTTGCGGCGTAAGATATAAAAATCTGTTTTCGTGCACGAGTAATGCCGACATAGGCTAGACGACGTTCTTCTTCTAAGCCGCTTGCGCCTTTTTCATCCATGGTTCGCTGTGATGGAAATGCGCCTTCCTCCCAGCATGGCAGGAACACAACATCAAACTCCAACCCCTTAGCCGCATGCAAGGTCATCAGCATGACCTCACCCCCAGCATTCGTATTGTCGCCGTCCATGACCAAGGAAATATGCTCAAGAAACCCTGGCAAATCCTCAAAACTATCCATGGCGGTGACCAATTCTTTGAGATTTTCTAATCTTCCTTCAGCATCCGGTGTTTTTTCCTTTTGCCACATCGTGGTGTAACCAGATTCATCAAGTACCTTCATGACCAATTCGGTGTGGGGAATTTCTTCTAACTGCCCTCGCCAGGTGATAACCATATTCACAAACTCAGCCAGATGCTTACGCGCAGCAGGTTTTAAGGTCGTATCACTTAGCATATTCTCTGCCGCCGCCAGCATGGGTAAGCCTTGTTGCCGTGCTGAAGCGCGAATAGTGGTAATGGTTTTGGCACCTAACCCACGGGTTGGGGTATTAACAATGCGTTCAAAGGCCAAATCATCAGCAGGCTGAACAATCAGGCGCAGATAGGCGATAGCATCGCGGATTTCCTGACGCTCATCGAACTTTGCCCCAACCACCTGATATGGAATTCCTAAGCGAATAAACACATCTTCAAACTCGCGTGTTTGGTAACCCGCGCGCACTAGTACTGCCATGTTATCAAGCGGAACTTTGTCATGCCGTGCAAGGGATTCAATGCGATCGGCTACTGCTCTTGCCTCACTGGCGCCATCCCAAAACCCATTAACGCGAACTTTTTCGCCATGCTGATCATCAGTGTAGAGCGTTTTGCCCAAACGCGTTTCGTTATGGGAAATCAGCCCCGAGGCAGCACCAAGAATATGCCCTGTGGAACGGTAATTTTCTTCAAGTCTAATGGTTTCGGCTTCTGAATAAATTTCAGCAAAGCGGAGCATATTAGCAACTTCTGCCCCGCGCCATCCATAGATGGATTGGTCATCATCCCCAACACAACACAGATTGCGTGATTTCTGAACCAACAGGCTGATCCACAAATATTGCGCCACATTGGTGTCTTGATATTCATCCACCATGACATGCGTGATGCGATGATGATAGTCTGCAAGAATATCTGGATAATGATTGAATAGCGTTAAGTTATGCAAAAGCAGATCACCAAAATCACAGGCATTTAGCTCAAGCAACCGCTGTTGATATTGGGCATAAAGGTCTGCGCCGCTGCCCTCAACCAAATTGCTAGCATCAGCAAGGCTTACCTTATCAGGGGTAAGGCCCTTATCTTTCCAACGACTGATCATGGCTAATACCATGCGCGGAGGGTGGCGTTTCACATCAATATGATTAGCTTCCATCACCTGTTTGATCAAACGCAACTGATCATCGGTATCAAGAATGGTAAAATTGGCTTTTAATCCCACAGCTTCGGCATGGCGCCGCAAAATTCGGGCGGCAAGCGCATGGAATGTCCCAAACCATACCTGTTCCACCATAGGTCCAATCATATTGGACACCCGATCTTTCATCTCGCGCGCCGCTTTGTTGGTAAAGGTTACGGCAAGGATATTCCATGGTTTTGCCTTGCCTGTGGAAATCAGATTTGCAAGACGGCTCGTCAAGACACGGGTTTTTCCTGTCCCGGCACCAGAAAGAACCAGTAAAGGGCCGTCACTATGCTCTACCGCCTTTTTTTGCGGTGCATTTAACCCCTGAAGCCAAGGCAGGGTATTGGGCTCATCTTTAGGAAGAAAACTTTCTGTTTGCATCCTCGATTCCTAGCATGATGCGCCATTTATGAACAGACCGCCTGATATGAAAATACCAATATTCTAAGCGTTTTGGCATTATCATAAGCAGGAGTTCCCTTTTTTTCATCTGTGCATTAGAATATTAAGATGTTTAGGATGATTAGAAATATGACATTTGCCATTTTACTGGCAAGTTTATCAGCCTGTGCGAGCGCACCTGATGAATTAGGTGTTGCTAACAGCGAACCATACGAAGATTTTAACCGTAATATGTTCGCCTTCAATCTGAAAGTGGACGATATCGTTGTTGAACCTGCTGCCAAGGGCTATCTCAAATTACCGCAGGTCAGTCAGGATATGCTGACAAACTTTTCTGAGTGGACAAGTTTGCCGTCAACAAGTTTGAACTCTGCCCTTCAGGGGGACGCTGAAAACTCAGCGCTTGGGGTCTTAAGTTTTCTGGTCAACGGATTAACCCTTGGCATGGCTGATCTGACCGACGACACCGATGATCCGGTTCAGACCAATTTTGACGATACTTTGCGTAGCTATGATGTTCCCCAAGGGCATTATGTGGTCTTACCTTTGCTTGGCCCCGGTTCAACACGCTCCCACTCAGCATGGTTGGTCGATACTGTGACCAATCCTTTACGGTTTGCCTCTACACCAGCAGCTTCAACCATCAATACCTTATCGACACCTGTTCGTGTCGTTTCGTTCCGTGGAAATCATTTTGATTTGATCAATAATGTGAAATATGGCTCACTTGACCCGTATTCACGGACACGATCAATGTATTTGCAATATGATGCTAATTCTGTCGACGTTGATGATCAGAGCAAGGATGACCCATTTAATGCTTTTATTCAGTCACAAGAATAACCCTTGTCACTTAGGTGACCAATCTCGCCCAATTTTGCAGCGCGTGATCGGACAAGGCGGCTTTCTGATTTGGCTTTATGCGGTTTTATTAGGAGGAATGAGCTTGCCAGCTTATGCCAATTCCGACCGTCTGGATGAGGGCGTTGCCATGATTAACAATCTGGTTTCGTCTATTCAAGACATTGCCGAACAACAATCTTCGACCATTGAAGTTCACGATCAGACAAACCAAATTATTGATCAATATTTTGATTATGAAAGTGTTGCTAGTTTTACCATTGGCCCATATTGGCGCAAAGCCACGCCCGAGCAAAAGCAAAACTATCTCAAAACCTTTCGTGAAGTTTTAATCGTTCAAGTGGCCAATAATTTTGATTATTTCAGGACACTCGAATATCGCCATGTGAGTGCAGCGAATAAAGGGGAAGATTGGATTATTATTGATGGTATTATTCATGATACCACTAACACCTATCCCGACGCTCAGATAGCGTGGCGGATCAGAAACATCGCTGGCAAGCCTTTGACCATTTTTGATCTGAGTGTTGAGAATGTGTCAATGCTAATCACCCAAAAAGATGAAAACATGGCTATCATCCGTCAGAACGCTGGGAATATTGACGCATTAATTGACCTGTTGAGTGAACGCAGTAACGAATTGCGAATGGCACGGAACAATAGTGAGTCTTAACGCGATATCGGTTTATATTTGATGCGTGTCGGTTGATCTGCCTCTGCCCCGAGACGCCGCTTGCGGTCTTCTTCGTAGGACTGCCAGTTTCCTTCAAACCATTCCACATGGCTATCCCCTTCGAACGCGAGAATATGCGTGGCAATTCGGTCAAGAAACCAGCGATCGTGGGTAATCACAACCGCACAGCCGCCAAACTCAAGCAGGGCTTCTTCTAATGAGCGTAAGGTGTCCACATCAAGATCGTTAGTCGGCTCATCAAGCAGGAGCAAGTTACAGCCAGATTTCAGCATCCGTGCCAAGTGAACCCGATTTCGCTCACCACCTGACAACTGGCCAACACGCTTTTGCTGATCTGTGCCTTTGAAGTTAAATTGACCTACATAGGCGCGAGAAGACACCGTCCTCTTGCCAAGCACAATTTCATCAAGCCCATCTGAAATGACTTCCCATACGGTTTTATCCGCGGGTAAGGCATCACGCGACTGATCCACATAGGCCATGACCACTGTTTCCCCGATTTTTAATTCCCCTTGATCGGGGGTATCCTGACCTGTGATCATACGGAAAAGGGTGGTTTTCCCTGCGCCATTTGGCCCAACGACACCAACAATCCCGCCAGGCGGCAAGCGAAACTCTAAATCATCAATCAGTAATTTTTCACCATAGGCTTTGCTAATATGTTTGCCTTCTAAGACAATATTGCCAAGCCTTGGGCCTGGTGGAATAGAAATACGTGCAGTTTCGCTGACGCTTTCATGCTGGTCTTCCAACAGTTGTTCATATGCAGTCAAGCGTGCCTTAGATTTGGCTTGCCTTGCTCGTGGCGCAGAACGCACCCATTCCAATTCTCTTGAAAGGGTTTTGATCCGCGCCTCTTCGGTTCGGCCTTCTTGTTCCAAGCGTTTCTGTTTTTGTTCAAGCCAGCTGGAATAATTGCCTTTGAACGGAATCCCTTGCCCCCGATCTAATTCCAATATCCAGCCTGCCACTTCGTCAAGAAAGTAGCGGTCGTGGGTAATAGTGACAACGGTTCCGGGGAAATCCTGGAGAAACCGCTGCAGCCACGCAACAGATTCGGCATCCAGATGGTTTGTAGGTTCATCCAAAAGCAACATATCAGGAGCACTAAGCAAAAGCTGACACAGTGCGACACGGCGCTTTTCCCCACCTGAAAGATTGGTGACTTCCCAATCTGACGGCGGCAAACGCAAAGCGTCCATGGCAATGGCTGCGGTTCGTTCAAGGTCCCACGCATTCGCGTTATCAATTTTTTCCTGTAATTCGCCTTGTTCTTCGATCAAAGCGTTCATTTCATCATCGGTCATCTCTTCGGCGAAACGTGCGCTGATTTCGTTAAACCGATCCACCAGCACCTTTTTTTCACCCATGCCAAGCAGGACATTTTCCAAAACGGTAAGGGAATTATCTAATTCGGGTTCCTGCGCTAGATAGCCAACCTTGAGCCCATCCGCTGACCATGCCTCACCTTGGAAATCAGTTTCAATCCCTGCCATGATGCGCAACAGGGTAGATTTACCAGCACCATTAATGCCCAACACACCAATTTTTGCACCGGGCATAAAAGATAGCGAAATATCCTTTAACACCTCTTTTCCCCCAGGCCAAGATTTGCTGAGGTGGCTCATCACATAGACATATTGGGGATTTGACATGGTCTTCTCACAATGAATTTCAGAACAGTTTAGTAATTACCCCATCATCTAGCATGAAACGCCTTCCTGATCCATAGGCTGAACCGCATTAGTCTTCTTTCTCTTTTGACGAGACGGCATAAGATAGGATATGGATAAATGATAGGTATTCGCACCACAAAAGGGGATTTTGCTGTGATCTATTGGCCCGTGGGTCTTATCCTATTAGACAGTGCCGTTGCCGTGGCGATGTGGATTTGCATTGGCAGGTTTTTGCTGTCGGTTGCCCTGCCTGATCAATCCCCTTTTATTGTGATGCGCTGGCTGGTTCAAGCTAGCACCCCTTTAATTCATCTGACCAATAGGGTTTGCCCTCACCAGATCACAGAAAAACTGCGGCCTCTTTATGCTGGGTTTGTTTTTCTGGTTATCCGCTTTTATGTTTTCCCCCTAAGCTTTGGTTACGAAGTCGCAGGGTTGGGGGATTTTCCGCTAGAGGATACGCTTTTGCACCTCATCAGATAATTCCGCCAATCGTTTTATTCGAGCCGGAATTGGGGTTGATCTGATGGGGTAAGCTGCAGGATCACATTCATTTCTTTGCGATCAGGCGATACCCTAATCACACTAATGCCGCCTTTACCATCATCAAAGCTGAGGATTACGGCGCCATCTTCGGCCATCCGGCTATTGATCATGGTTAACCCTGATGGATAATGGATCACCGCCGTTTGGTCAGAGGACGAGGGCAAATTGCCAATATTGACCGCAAGCCCATAGAACAAAAGCCCTATCCCCACCACAATCAGCACAGACATAATGGCCACTGCCATTTTGACAGGTCTTAGCCATGCCGGTTCTGGCATGGGGGAAAAGGCGTCGCTGTGATCCCCTGTTGAGGTGCCAGGATTGGGGTTAGCCTGCTGATTTGGCTGGCGATTTGGTTCGCTTACGTGCATATTCCCTCACATGAATGATAATCTGACTCTATTGACACTTACCGTAGGCGACGAAGCGAAGCAAGATCGCATTGATCGTTGGCTGGCAGAAACCTGCGCCGATCATCATACTGTTTTTCTTCAAACAGCGGAGGATGAAGCGGCATCTCCTTATGCAGGCTTGTCTAGGTCAAGACTCAAAACCCTAATCTTAGATGGGCAATTGCGCATTAATGGCGTGATCAGCAACAACCCTTCGCTTAATATTCAGCCGGGAATGGTCTGCGAGCTAACCTTGCCTGAACCGGTTTCTGCCATACCGCAAGCAGAGGATATTCCACTTGATGTCCTGTTTGAAGATGAGCATCTGATCATTATCAACAAACCAGCAGGGATGGTGGTTCATCCAGCACCCGGGTCAATGCAAGGCACATTGGTTAACGCTCTTATTGCCCATTGCGGCGACAGTTTAACCGGCATTGGCGGTGAGATGCGCCCCGGGATCGTGCATCGGTTGGATAAGGACACCAGCGGGGTTATGGTTGCGGCAAAAACAGCAATGACACATCAAAGGCTGTCAGTAATGTTTGCCGAACATGATCTGACCCGGCAATATACCGCGCTAGTTTGGGGGCTATTAAAGGAACGCAACGCCACAATTGATGCCCCGATAGGGCGCAACACTCGTGACCGAAAAAAAATGGCCGTTCTCGCCAAGGGGCGTGACGCCATTACCCACATTCATGCAGCAAGGGTATTGCCGCCCCTAGCATCGGTGGTGGAATGTGTTCTGGAAACCGGCCGCACGCATCAAATAAGGGTGCATATGGCGCATATCGGGCATGGCGTAATTGGTGATCCATCCTATGGGAGAGCAATGCGAGCAAGCCAGATGCCAGACCAAGCCCTGCGTGATGCTCTGGCAGGATTACGCGCGTTTCCCCGCCAAGCTCTCCATGCCAGCCATCTTGGCTTTGAACATCCTATCACAGGGGAAGCCCTAGGTTTTGACACCCCACTTCCTGCGGATATGGAAGCGTTGATCAAACAGCTTGAAGACGCCATCGCTAAACGCGGCAAAGCCAAATCTCATACCTGACAGAAGATTGCTCTAGCCTTAATCCGGTCATAATGCGCGGTTATAATTTAAATAATTGCGTTGTGACCCTCTTTTATTGCCTTAAGTTTTGACTATATCAAAGATGAGAACACCAGAGAAAACCATGACCACTGCAAAACTTCCAGCCACCTTAGGCAACCTGACACCTGATGGAAATCTGTCACGCTATCTGGATGAGATTAAGCGCTTTCCCATGCTGTCTGCCGAAGATGAATACACCTTGGCAAAGGACTGGAAAGATAATGGCAATCTTGAATCTGCGCATCAGCTAGTCACAAGCCATTTACGGCTTGTGGCAAAAATTGCCATGGGTTATCGCGGCTATGGCCTGCCTATGGGCGAACTGATTGCCGAAGGCAATCTGGGAATGATGCATGCCGTCAAACGGTTTGAGCCAGAAAAAGGCTTTCGGCTCTCTACCTATGCGATGTGGTGGATTAAGGCTAGCATTCAGGAATATATCCTGCGGTCATGGTCATTGGTAAAAATTGGCACCACCGCTGCCCAGAAAAAGCTGTTTTTCAATCTTCGCCGTCTTAAGGGTGAAATCAAAGCACTAGAAGATGGCGATATGCGCCCTGATCAGGTGAAACATATTGCAGATACGCTAGATGTTCCCGAGGTTGAGGTCGTCAATATGAACCGCCGCATGGGTGGCGGCGACCAATCGCTGAATGCCACCATCGGCAGTGAGGGTGATGCTGGGGAATGGCAAGACTGGCTCGTAGATGAAAATGACAATCAGGAAGTGACCTTTGCTGAAGCAGAAGAATACGGCAGCCGCCGGCAGCTGCTAGTAGAGGCGTTAGCAGACCTGAATGACCGTGAGGCAGATATTATCCGCGCAAGACGGTTGTCTGATAACCCGTCAACTCTAGAAGACTTGTCACAGCAATATGGGGTTAGCCGCGAGCGCATCCGCCAGATTGAGGCACGCGCCTTTGAAAAGCTTCAGCTTGGGGTGAAAACCCGCGCTATTGAACAAAAGCTGATTGATGACGAATCTTAACTCGTTAATATTTTTAACCTTTTGAAATTAGTCTGCCTGTTGTGTGCACGGGATCACTTTTATCAGAGGGCGCAATAAGCAGCAGAAACAAAGGCTGACACCAACCCCATTTTAACCGGGGAAAAAATCATGCGGTTTTAAGCCGGGAATATTAAAAAACAACACCTCAGAATGAAATAATACATCCTGATAAATATCTTTGGGCAAAGATAGGATAGAGGAAATGGGCGGAAAAGCACCCGTGAGAAACGCCTGCCAACGCCGGCTCTTGATAGTCTGATTAAGCCGAAATCCATAGGGCGCGAACATCACTATAGGAACATCCCGACCAAAGAGGGAAAGAGTTTTCTTAAACCAAACCTCAGGCAAAAGCGGCCGCGAGCCGTATTCTCCCTTCATCATCAACTTAGTTTTCGG
>Ga0181569_10001861_pt1 | contig 16629 bp, 16 predicted proteins | sample 101ome_19_FD_132452 | JGI IMG/M metagenome (GOLD analysis project Ga0181569, IMG submission 132452) | Coastal salt marsh microbial communities from the Groves Creek Marsh, Skidaway Island, Georgia - 101405AT metaG (megahit assembly) | ecosystem: Environmental > Aquatic > Marine > Intertidal...
CTGATACACATCTAGAAAATTTAGCCCCATAGTTGTTTGGCGTAATAATATCTGGCCTGGCTGAGGGGTAGGAGTGGGTCTGTCACGAAGTTCCAGCACATCTGCATCTCCAGGTGTTGCTGCACAAATAAATTTTCCCATTTTGACTTTCTCCATCACGCATTAAGCTGAACGATTTAAAATAAATTAACTGATCCAAAGTTAGCATAGTTGAAGTCTTTGTGAAGAATATTTCATGCACATATCCAGATTAATCAGCAAGCAAGCAGATAGTCCATCTTTATATCAATAGCGCTTGTCATGGCTGGTAAATCAAGATATTCAAAACCAGATAGACAATTCATCATGAGTACCAAAGGAAAGCTGAAAATGCTGTCATCACTTAGCCAGCGCACTGAACAAATGCAGCCAAGCCTTATTCGTGCCATTGCAGATAAAGCGATGATGCAGGAAAATGTCATTCCGCTGATGTTTGGTGAAGGGTGCTGGCCAACATCACAAATAGCCATCTCTGCGCTTCAAGACGCCCTTGCATCGCATGATCATTTCTATCATCCCAATAGCGGCAAACCATCTTTACGCCAGACAATCGCCGACTATCAGACTGGCTTATATAACCAGCAGATTTCTAGCCAGAATATTACGGTTACCGCATCTGGCATGCAGGCACTTGCCCTCACTGCACAGGCACTTATCAGTCCTGGCGACAAGGTAGTCTATATTGATCCTGTCTGGCCAAATCTGGCTGAAGTGTTCAAAATTTCAGGGGCTGAAACATATGCGCTGTCGCTATATGCTGATAAGGGTCGCTGGCAGCTTGATCTTGACCGGCTATTATCACTGCTCGATGACAGCATCAAGGCTGTGCTGATCAATTCACCAAATAATCCTACCGGATGGGTGATGACACAAGAAGAACAGCTCGCATTGCTGGCCCATTGCCGGCAGCATGGTATCTGGATTTTAACAGACGAGGTCTATGCGCGGCTGTGCAGAGGCAAACAGGTTGCCCCCTCTTTTCTGCATATTGCAGACCCTCAGGACAGAATTATTTCAATCAATAGCTTTTCAAAAGCATGGTCAATGACAGGCTGGCGGCTTGGCTGGATTTCTGCCCCTGCCAAGATGGAAGCTGTACTGGCAAGCCTGACAGAATTTAACATTGCCTGCCCTGCTGGTAGCATTCAGTCTGCCGGTGAAGCAATGATTAAACATGGTGAAGAAGAGGTGCAGCTTCTACAACGCCGGATAGATACCGGCTACCAGATCATCAAGGCCAGACTTGGCAATCACCCGCGTATATCTTTTATCGAGCCTGATGGGGCATTTTATGTACTATTTGGCATTGACGGATTTAATAACAGCCTTGAGCTAGCGCTTAAAATTCTGGAAAAAGGACAGGTCGGTCTAGCACCGGGCGCGGCCTTTGGTTCTGCTGCTGAAGGTCATCTCAGGCTATGTTATGCTCAAGAACCAGACCGCCTCACACAAGCCTGCGACAGGCTGGATGCTGTGCTGAAGAATTTATAAATTCTGGGCAGTTCACACCTTTAGGTGCTTTAGGTGCGCGCCTTTTCAAATGCTGCCCACGCAGCCTCGAAAGCGGCAAAATCAAACCCTTCTTTTGAGGCTGGCTCAAGAATAAGCTTTTCACAGGCGATCAGCTTTTCAATGGCCTGTTCTAGCTTGTCATGGACTGATTCAGGTATTACCAGCGCGCCATGCCTGTCAGCATGTATCAGATCATTCGGGCTTACAATCATGCCAAATAGCTGAACCGGCGTGTCAAAATCGGTGACATGGACAAACGCATGGCTAGGCCCTACCGCGCCTGCAATAACCGGAAAACCTGTTGGCAAATCATCCAGATCACGCACCAGACCGTTAGTGACAACCCCTTCAATGCCAAAGCCTTTATGAATTGTGGTATTGACCTCTCCCCAGAATGCGCCACAGGCATTTGGCCCATCTTCATCCTGAACCACCACAATCGAAGGTCGTACCCCTTCGGCAACATATCTATAATAATCCATGCGGCGCTTTGCAACGACATCCGCAGGGTCTTCTGGCGGTGCCATCGCTGAAACTTTTGCAGTAAGCGCATAGCCCACCAGTGATGGGGCATCTTTTTCGGAAATGAAAATTGTCTGGCGCGTGAAATTGGCAAATCCGCGCGTGCCCTGCGCGACTTCAATGGCGTTACAAACAGTGGGTGTGTCTGTCTGACGCAGCAGTGCGAAAAGTTTATCTGAAATCACGCCCGTACCTCCCTGAATACAATCCTATAAGAGGCATCTTGTCTGGTTTTTCACGACAACATCCACTCTCATCCCCTATGTTGGTGATTTGCGCGCCTGATGTCAAATTTTTAGCGCATTCACGCTAGCCTGCTGTCCAGCCGCCATCTACCAGAAGCGAGGTGCCAGTGATAAGCGACGCCGCATCTGATGCCATAAACACCACAGCCCCCATAATATCTTCGACCTCGCCTACCCTGCCAAGCTTGATTTTCTCTTCAATCCATTTGATCCGTTCTGGCTGGTTAAAGGTTGATTCTGTCAGGGCGGTACGGATAAAGGTCGGGCAGATGGTGTTGATACGCACCTTATGCGGCCCCCATTCTATTGCCATCGCCTTGGTAAAGCCTTCAACAGCAGATTTGGTCGCACAATAGACAGACCGTTCAATCCCCCCAACATGCGCCATTTGAGACGAGATGGTGATAATCGAGCCGGCAATCTGCTGATCTATCATCTTCTGCGCAGTATAAGAGGCCAGAAAATAGGCAGATTTCAGATTTACATCCACCACCGCATCAAAATCTTCTGTTCTGGTATCAAGCGCAGGGCCGTGACGGGCAATCCCTGCCGAATTTACCACCACATCAAAGGCTGGCTGACCATCAAGCCACCGTTTCAGCGCGTCAATATCTGTTACATCAAGCGGCACAGCAGTGATATTCAACCCTGCTTCGCGCGCCTCTGAGGCCAGTGTTTCGAGCTTATCTGCCGAGCGCGCCATCGCGAACACCTCTGCGCCAGCCTGCGCACAGCCGGCCGCACAGCCAAACCCGATACCTGAAGATGCCCCCGTCACAAGCGCACGTTTACCATCTAGTCTGAAAGAAGGGGTCTGGGGTAATGCCATAATGATACCTATTATCTATCTGTTACATCTGTTATGCAAAAAAAAATCAGCCGTTCAGGACGGATCGCGTGCTGGCTGGCCATAGCCTACATTCTGGCCACCATATCTGCGCACTCGCACATTGCATTGTTCGGCATGGCCAACAAAACCTTCCAGCATGCATAGCCGGCTACCATAAGCGCCTATCTTTGCCGCCGCCTCATCTGTGGTGACGCGCTGATAGCTATGGGTTTTAAGATATTTGCCCACCCACAGCCCGCCTGTATAGCGGCCAGCTTTTTTAGTTGGCAATGTGTGATTGGTGCCAATCACTTTGTCACCATTGGCAACATTGGTTCTTGGCCCCAGAAATAGCGCGCCATAGCATGTCATATGCTCTAAAAACCAGTCATCTCTGTCTGTCATTACCTGAATATGTTCTGAGGCTATTTCATCTGCAACAGCCAGCATCTCATCATAGCTATCACACACAATCACTTCGCCATAATCACGCCAGCTTGCAGAAGCTGTCTCAGCAGTTGGCAGAATTTTTAGAATCCTGTCAATTTCTGCCAGCGTATCTGTAGCCAGCTTTTGTGAATTTGTAACCAGCACAGCAGGGCTGTTATAGCCATGTTCTGCCTGACCTAGCAGGTCTGTTGCGCATAATTCGGCATCTACCGTGTCATCTGCTATCACCATCGTTTCGGTAGGCCCTGCGAATAGATCAATCCCAACCCGCCCATAAAGCTGACGTTTTGCTTCGGCAACATAGGCATTTCCGGGCCCTACTAGCATATGAACAGGCTCAATTGTCTCAGTGCCGAGTGCCATTGCGCCTACCGCCTGAATACCGCCTAGCACCATAATTTCATGTGCCCCGCCAAGATGCATGGCTGCGATTACCGCAGGGTTAGGCTCGCCCCTGAAAGGCGGGGTGGCGGCCAGAATTCGCGGCACACCTGCTTCACTAGCTGTCGCTACCGACATATGGGCAGAGGCGACCATCGGGAATTTTCCGCCCGGCACATAACAGCCCACAGACTGCACAGGGATATGTTTATGCCCAAGCACCACACCGGGCAGGGTTTCAATTTCGACATCACGCATTGATTCGCGCTGGATTCTGGCAAAATTCCGCACCTGTTCCTGCGCAAATTTAATATCATCCATATCGCTATCTGATACCTTGTTCATCAGGGCTTCGATCTCGCCTGCACTCAAGGTAAATGACGCAGGGCTGTAGCTATCGAATTTTTCTGACAGAGCGCGGACTGCGCTGTCACCATTGGCTTCAATATCTGCAAGAATTTTTTCAACATTGGCACGGATGGCTGCATCATCTTCTACACGTTGTGCCTGTGCTATCCCTGATTTTAAGTATTTTACTGTCATGATATGTGCGTCTTTCTGCCTGATTATCTGTTAATTCATTAGAGCGTTCAGGATAAATCTGAAGAAATCCTGCCTGCAAGTATTTTTGAAAGCTGTTCTGCCTGTCCAGCAATTGTGCCAGCACCAACTACATCTCCGCAACTTCCCTTTGTTGCTGCCCCAAGCGCAAATAGATTATCATAGGCTTTAGCATCGGGGCGATACACTGCCAGCGCTCTGGTTACCTCAGGACTTTGCCCAAAGGCGCAAGCGCGAATCACATTATCTGTAATTAATCTCTCAAAAAACAGATCTGATGCTACGCCTGAACAATTTACCGCCATATCTGATGATAGCACCTTGCCAGAGGCCAGCCTTATCTTAATCCTGCCTCCCTCTTCGGTTAGGCTGATAACCCTGTCTTTAATGATTGATAATTGCCCACTTGCCAGCATCGCTTGGGCAGCGGTAAAATTTTGCGGGGCAGAACGATATCTGGCAAGCGACCACCAGCTTCCAGCCTGCTTCAAAAGCCGGCATTTATCATTTTCTGTCAATTCTCGCCATTTATCGGATAGCTCTATACGCAGGGACTCGAACATCTCCTGCCAGCCTGTCTGTGTCCAGTCATGGCCAGCCTGTTTTAGGTGGGTTCTCATATAGCTTAGAAATCTGCTGGCTGTTAGCGGTTCTTCTGGCCATTTTATCGCAGGACGTGTCTGCCAGTCTGTCTGTGCAGGCGGCAAGATACCATGTGGCGAGACCAGCATGATTCTTGCTCGATGGCCTGCCTGTGCGGCAGCATAGATCCCGTCCATCGCTGTCAGCCCGCCCCCTATCAGACATAGCGCATCATCTGCCTCAAGCCTGTCCAGCCAACTGCCATCCCATGGGTTAACAACCAGCTTGGGATTAACAGCCAGCTTGCCAGAGGTGTGACTGCCAGACTGTTTGGTGTGATCGGCTAGATTGACAGCGCATGGCCATCTTGGCACCGGATTGCCTGTCGCCAGCACAATATTTCTGGCCATCAACATGTCTCCGGCACGATGCAGAATATGCCAGAGCTCACCCTGCTGGCGAAGGGTTATCGCTGTTGTGCTAATCTGCGCTGGCAGGCCCTTTGTGCAGATACGCTCAAGCGTTTCTGTCATATAGCGCGCAAAATCAGACCTTCGATAAAAATTTCCTTCAGGCTGGCTGGCCTGTTTATCAGATATATTTGTTGCTGCCCATTTTCCAAAATCATCTGGCCTATCTGAAAATAATTTCATGATATCAGAACGCACATTCAGCCTGAAATGCGGATTATCTGTGCCAAAGGCCGCCCCACTACCAAAGGCGCGCGTACCGCTATCTTCTGAGAGAATGGTGATAGAGCTGGCAATTTCAGGGGCTGATTTACATAGATGGATAGTTAGCGCCGCCGCACTAAAACCACCACCAATAATCACCAATGGGATTATCTGGTTTGAATCTGCTGGCGTGTGGTTATTGTTTGGCATATGCATGGGCTAGCTTGAGCGATGATGATAAGAGCTATCATTGTGCCTTGCCGATGGGCGGGTGGCAATATATACCCCTGCGCTGGCAAGACAGAAGCCGGCAATATCCTGTATGGTAAGAAATTCATCTAGCACCAGCCATGCCATCAGCGCAGATACTGGCGGCACCAGAAAAAACAGCGTAGCGGTCTGGCTGGCAGAGCCTGATTTAATCAAGATCATCAATATGGTAAAAGCACCAAACGAAACCGCGATAATCTGCCAACTCATCGACAAGATAAAGGGCAGAGTAAGGTTTATCTGTGCATCTTCAAACAACAGCACCATTGCCAGATGAAATAGGCCAGCACCGATGGCCTGATAAAAATTGCTAACCGAAAGCGGCATATTTGAGGGCTGTTTTTTCGTCCATAGCGTACCTGCCGACACAGCCATCAATGCGATGATGGTAGAGATAAATCCGATGGCCGGAATATCTTTTCCAACATCAATGCCGATAACAAGTGCTGCGCCTGAAAAGCCTAGCCCGATACCTAGCCAGCCCCATCTGGTAAGCCGTTCGCCCAGCACAGGGCCAGCCAGCACAGCGGTAAGGATAGGCTGAAGCGAAACAATCAGCGCAGATAGACCAGCCGACATGCCTTCGGATTGCGCAAAAAATACCCCGCCAAGATATAGCCCATGAAACAGCACCCCTGTCCCAAGCGCATAGATTAATTCTGATGCTGATACAGAAAATTTATCTCTCAGATATAGTCCGACCAGCCCAAACCCGCTTGCCACAATCACAAATCTTACCCCAAGCGAGGCAAAGGGTGTGCCGTCTGTCACGATTATCTTGCCGCTGATGAACGCAGACGACCATAACAGCACAAATAATAAGGGAAAGGTTCTAGTCACGCTGTGTATCTTTCAGATAAAACAGATCAGCCTGTCCTTCTGTCTGTTCCTGCACCATCATATTCTGTGCAACCAGATAATTAAGATGGGCACGCGCTTCACCAGAGGCAAAATATAGCTCGTGATCTGAAAATCTGCGTCCAAACAGAACATTGATGGCATCTGATGTGCTGAGCGGTGCAGTTCTGGCTGCCTCGATCAATAATGCCAGCCTGTCCTGATGATGGGCGATAAGCTGGCGCGCTCGTCTACCAGCGTGGGCAAATGGCCAGTCATGGCCAGGAAAGACCTTCACCTTATCATCCAGAAGCTGCATTTCTTCAAGATATATCAGATAGGCTGATAGCAAATCATCATCCCTATCCCTGATATCGGCTGAAATATTTGGCGAGATTCGTGGCAATAAAAAATCTACACCAATATAGAGCTGACGTGCTGTATCCATCAGGCTGATATGTGCATCCGAATGGCCTCTATCTATCCTGATTACCCAGTTTCCGGCAGGGGTGGTAATGGTTTCACCAGCCGAGAGATAGGCAATATCCGAAAATGGCGCAGACATCCGCCGATAGCGGGACCCGCCGGTTGCTGTTGCCTGAATATGTTCATCTTCGAGACCAAATGCACGATAATGGTCTGCACTTACCTTGCCATATTCGGCATCGGTCAGCGCATATAGCCAGCGCGCATGCTCAGCCTCAGCTTCTGTCATTTCCATTTTGAGACCAAAGCGGCGGGCAAGCTCGCCCGCATAGCCAATATGATCGACATGATGATGAGTGACAATCAGACGTGATATCTGCTTGCCAGCTAGCGGGCCATCAAACAATGCCTGCCAGCATTGAGCTGTCTTAGCCGTGTTTACCCCTGCATCGATCAGGCACAGCCCTTCGCCTGTATCAATGATATACAGGTTGATATGGTTCAGCCGGAAAGGTAGTTCAAATCGCGCCCAGTATAAATCTTCCGCCAGCCGGCAAAGCTGGCCAGCTGCCGGCACCTCTATATCAAGCTGTTGCATCAGGCAGGCGAGGTCAATGTGATCTCAATCTCTCCCAGCCCCTCAATGCCGCCTTTGATGACATCACCAGCAACAACCGCGCCAACACCAGAAGGAGTGCCAGTGAAGATCAGATCGCCACGCTTAAGTGTTACAGACTGGCTGCAGAATGATATAATTTCAGCCACATTCCAAGTCAGATCAGATAAGCACGCATCTTGCTTTATCTCGTCATTTACAGACAACCAGATACGGCCCTTTGAAAATTCTTTCTGAGCATCAGGAATATCTTTCATGGCCAGCATAGGGGCAAGTGGTGCAGAATTATCAAATGCCTTGCCCCAATCCCATGGGCGGCCTTTCTCACGATGCGCGATCTGCTGGTCACGTCTGGTAAAATCAATGCCTACCCCTGCGCCCCAGATATGATCCATTGCTTGATCTACAGCGATATTTGCGCCATCTTTGCCTATTCCCAGCACCAGCTCAATCTCATAATGAAAATTGCTGGTAATCGGTGGATAGGGAATATGCGAGCCTGTTTGCACCAGCGCATCAGCAGGTTTGGTAAAGAAAAACGGCGGCTCTCTGTCATCAAACCCCATCTCACGAGCATGGGCAGCATAATTGCGCCCAACACAAAAAATCCGCCTTACAGGAAAGCTACGATCATCACCTTGAATTTCTGCTTTTGCCTGAGGTTGGGGGGGGAAAATATATTCTGACATCACACATCCTTACCATGATAAGAGTTAATATCCATAACATTAGACACAGCTTTTTGCTTTTGCAACATGCTGAATGTGCGTAAGGCAAAACAGTTCTACATCCTGGCTGTCTGGTATGAAATAAAACTTCCCGCACCAATGATAAGCACCATTCCGGCAATGTCAGAAAGGCTAAGAAGATTGCCCCAAATCAGCCATCCGGTAATCCCTGCTGAAATCAGATAGCTATATTCAAATACCACAAGATAGCTTGCATCCGCAGACTGGTAGGCAACTGTCAGCATCCATACCGAAATAATGGTCAGCACTGCCATAACCATTATCCAGAACAGATTAGAAATTGAGATGGCACTAAATCCTGCCATCATAAAGCGGGTATTATCTGTGATTTCCAATGGCGACAGGCTGAACCAGCTTGCTACTGCCAGACCAGCAAGCCCAAGTCCTGTAAAATAGAATAAAGAAAGACACATCGGGCTTTCATCTGCGCAATAGCGGTTGGTGATGAGTATGCTGCCAGCATAAAATGCGCCTGCAATAACCGGAAGAAGATGAAGTAGATCAAAATCTTCCATATCAGGCCGCAAGACCAGCCAGACTCCTGCACTGCCAAGCGCCACTGCCACTATCCGTCTTTTTCCGGGCAGAATACGATAAAAGATAGCCAGCAATATCAGCACAAAAATTGGTGAGGTAAATAGCCCTGCCCCCGCAACAGCAGAAGGTAGAAACGATAGCACAGAGAAAAATAGCATCATCGCCATAATAATGGCCGCGCTTCTGGCAAGCACCAGCCACCAGCGCTTTGGCCATAATCCAAGTCCGGTCTTGCGTGCAATCAAAATCACCCCGATTACTGCGATGATCGACCTCAGAAAATGAAACTGCCCAAGCCCAGTATCATTTGAGATGAGCGGCACAAGTGAATCTGATACCCCCAGCATAGAAATACCGCTGGCAAGCAGAATCCCGCTTTTCAACGGTGCTGATAATGAAGATGGCAATAATTTAAACAGAATTGAGCGTTGCATAGCTTTAGCATTAGCCCAATCATGGAAAAATAAAAATAGAAATTATAACGCGTCTGATTTTCTAGGCGCTGTTACCGCTGTGGTCATCCACCAGCCAGCTTTAATTTCGGCGGTGACATCATCTTTGGCTGTTTTCCGCAAATCCCATAAATACAGATAGCCATTACCATCGCGACCGCGCAAATCAACTCTGAATCTGGCGGTATTGTCATCTTTTTCGATAAGCTCGTATGAATAGCCTTTATGGCCGACCATCGGCGCATAGGCCGGATAGGTGAATAATCTGGCAAATCTGCCTATCGGGCCTGTGACGCGACGGTTATCTGGATGGGCAAATATCCAGACCTGTTCTATACCTGAAATATCATCTTTGCTGGCCTGAAGGCCAAGTAGCTGGATTTCTATCACCTGTTCAGGCGAATAGGTACTGTCGGGCTGAATCAGCCGGTCACCATCTGCGCGCGCTACAGACAGCATCATTAGCCCGAGATAAATTAAAAAGACAATCAGCGTTCTCATAGCTGTATTTACGCTAGATCTCTCTAGCTGGATGACAAAAGCGGAATAAGCGCGCGCAAGTCAGAGCCAATATGATGTGGCCTGCCAGCAAGCCTTTCAAGCGGCATGCCAGCACGGTTTGCCCATAGGCTATGATAGCCAAAATGCGCCGCAGCCGCCGCATCCCAGCCATTTGAAGAGGCAAATAAAATCTCGCCAGCTTTGGCACCATACCGATCACAGCCAAGCTGGTAAATCTCAGAAGATGGTTTGTAAATCTGCACATCTTCCACAGAAATCATTGCATCAAAGCTGTCAATCAGCCCTGCATTGGTGAAAGCATCAGCCAGCATCTCATGATTGCCATTAGACAGAATAGCTGCAGGTAAACCTGCTGATTTTATCTCAGCCAGCACTTGTGTGACCTCTTCATAGGCATCTAGCTGACGATATAAATCAAGCAACGCATCGCGCAAATCAGCATCTTCCAGCTTTAACGCTTCAAGCGTATAGTCAAGCGCATCACAGGTGATCTGCCAAAATGGAATATAGTCACCAGACAAGGAACGAAGCCAGCTATAATTAAGCTGGCGCGCACGCCATAATGCCGCCAGTTCAGGCCATTTGTCAGCCAGCACCGGAAATCTGCCAGATGAAGCCAGTTTGGCTGCCGCAGAATCAACATCCAGAATTGTACCATACGCATCAAATAGAACAGCTTTATATGTCATATCTTGCTATTTATCCTTTCTGACCATGTTTCCAATTCAGGGCAATTTTCGGGGGTCTTTACGTATTATTACCGACGAGCGTTGGGCAATGATGATGCTGATGACAATCATCACAAGCGCAACCAGCTTATTTAGCTCAACTGGTTCATCCAGAACCAGCCACCCTATCAGCACAGCGACCACCGGAATAAGATAGCCCACATTTGATGTGAAGCCTGCCCCTGCACTGTAAATCAGCATATATCTTAATGAAAATGCAAGCCCTGTCGAGACAAATCCAAGCCAGAAAAGGGCTGCCCACACATCAAGGCTAAAAGCACTAATATCCGGATTTTCAATGATGATCGCAAGCGGCACAGCGATGAGTGATGAAATCACAAAGCTGGCACCAGCTATCACCGGCGGCGATAGATGCGATAATGGCCTGACAGATAAATTCGAACTAGCATAACAGGACGCCGCGCCTATCAGGGCTAATTGTGCCCATATCAGACTTGCGCCCATCTGTCTGATGCCATCTATAAACAGCAATGCCACACCACCCATACCCAGAACGACACCGCCAAACCGCTGTAATGACAATTTTTCGTCACCTGTTATAAAATGCCCGCCCAGAACAGTTATTAGCGGGCCCGATGCCATTAATAATCCAGCCAGAGATGAGGTAACATGCAATTCCGCCCAGCTGATCAGTAAAAATGGTGCCATTGTGCCGGTAATCCCAACAAAAACCAGCCTGAAGGTGAATAGCTGTTTTAATGGCGGCAATAATGACGGTCTAAATCCCAGATAGATACCAACCGCCAGCAATGCCAAAACTGAACGCACGCCCGCTACGGTAAAGGGCCCTGTGCCTTCAACAGCAATTTTAATCGCCCCAAACGCAGACCCCCATATCACAGAGAGCGCCAATAAGATTATCAAATCCCGAATAGTGGTGTTTTTTGTTTCAAACTCATTCATCATAATTCTACCAACAAAACAGCGCTCAACACGACCAGAAGCGCTCCGGCCCATGCGGCAGCTGGCGGGCATTTACCTGTGCGATACCAGACAAACGGCAGAATCAATACAGGGCTGGTAGCAGATAGAATGGTCACATCAGCTACATTGCCTGTTTTCAGGGCCTGTAATAATAATGCAACCCCAAATGATAGTCCGAAAAACCCGTTAGCAAGAATCATCCAGCCAGTAGTACTGTCAGGCATAAGCGCCATGCTTTTGCGGGCTGGATCAAAAGGCAGGCTTAGCCAGAATATCACTGCACCAGCTGCCACCCGCACCAGACTGACCATCAGCGGATCCATATCTGCCTGCATGACTGGACGTAATAATAATACCCCTGCTGCCTGTCCAATTGCCGCCAGCAATCCAGCACCTACGCCTATCCAAAGAGGCGGGGTAATATCTTCCCAGACATGCAGCAAATCATGGCGCTTGCCATAAATGACTGCCAGACAAATCCCGATAAATCCAAATAGCACGGCAAAGATGGTACTAATAGACAGAGTTTCATCTAGCACCAGCCAGCCTAGACAGGCAGCGATCGGTGCATTGGCCGCAAATAAGATACCTGTGCGTCTAGGCCCCAACCTGCGCATGGACACAAATAAGAAATAGTCGCCAAGCACGACCCCGATAATGGAAGATAGCAAAATTGGCAGCAAAAATTCAGGCGGTAATGCCCATGATGCATCTGTCACAACCATCATGATACATAACAGGATAGTGGCGGCCAGCATCCGCAACCGGTTGAAATGAACCGAACCAAGCTTTCTGGCAGGCCCATGACCAAACAGGCTTGCTAATGTCCAGCTTAGTGCCGCACCACTCGCAAATAGATATGCTGTCATTGCCGCGTTGATGCTAATGCCTGATCGATATCAGCCCATAAATCAGCCTTATCTTCTAGCCCAACCGATAATCTGATAAATCCATCTGTAATGCCTAGCTCATCACGCTCAGCTTGAGATAAATTAGCATGGGTAGTGCTAGCCGGATGGCAGGCAAGTGATTTTGAATCACCTAGATTATTGGAAATATCAATCAGCATCAGCGCATCAAGAAAGGCAAATGCGGCCTCTCTTCCTCCGTCAAGCTCAAATGCAAGAAGCGAGCTGAAATCAGTCATCTGTTTTTTGGCAAGCTCAAATTGAGGGTGCGAGGGATGGCCCGGATAGCGCAAAGATTTAATCCGGCCATCTTGTGCCAGCCTGTCTGCAATATAGTGGCTATTTTCTGTCTGGGCTTCGACTCTCAGATGCAAGGTTTCAAGTGATTTTAATGCAATCCACGCATTAAAAGGGCTCATAGCAGCACCTGTCTGCCGGTAGAAAGGCAGAAAAATTTCTTCTACAAATTCCCTGCTTCCCAACACAGCACCGCCCAGCATTCTGCCCTGCCCATCAATATGCTTTGTCGTTGAATAGGTTACAATATCTGCACCAAGTGCCAATGGCGACTGGTAAATCGGCGTAGCAAACACATTATCAACCACCAGCTTTGCCCCTGCGTCATGCGCTAATTTAGCAACCGCCTCAATATCAACAATATCAAGCAGCGGATTAGATGGTGATTCAAGAAATACCAGCTTTGCAGGGCTGGATAGGGCGTCCTGCCATGCCTGCATATCACGCCCGTCAACCAGACTGCACTTAACCCCCCAGCGCGGTAGAATTTTTGTCACAATCGCGAAACATGCGCCGAATAAGGCACGGCTAGCAACAATTCTGTCGCCTGCCTGAAGCTGGCATGCCAGCGCTGAAAAAATAGCAGACATGCCTGTTGCACAGACACGGCATGCCTCTGCTCCTTCTAGGGCTGCCAGCCGCATTTCAAGCATTGATAAGGTCGGATTGCCATAGCGGGAATAGACATATCTGTCTGTATCCCCTGAAAATGCGTCCGCCGCTTCTTTTGCCGAGCTATATACATAGCCCGAATTCAGATAGAGCGCTTCTGATGTTTCATCAAATTCGCTTCTCATTTGCCCTGCTCTGACAGCAAGCGTGCGCGGCTGGAAGCTAGCCGGCTTAAATTTATCTGACATACGCTATATTTCTCCAGAAATAAAATAGCAGGAGTTAGGATGATATATCTGCATAGGGATTAGCCATGTGTCTTCACTATCACTGCAACAAAGAACATCACTGTTATAGCTGAGAGCCTTTAATCACGTCAAATATTTGTGTATCTAGGGGCGCTTCAGCAGGGATTTATCCCTTTGGGGCATGTTTTGCCAGAATGCGCTGTAATGTACGGCGATGCATTTTTAGACGCCTTGCGGTTTCAGAGACATTGCGATCACATTGTTCGAACACACGCTGGATATGCTCCCAGCGAACCCTGTCTGCGCTCATCGGATCATCAGGCGGTTCAGGGGGCTGGCCTTCAACCTGAATCAATGCACGTTCAATTTCATCTGGATTGGCAGGCTTTGGCAAATAATCAAGTGCCCCTGCTTTTACCGCCGCTACAGCTGTTGCAATATTGCCAAATCCGGTCAGCATGACTATCCGGCAAGATGGCTTTACAGATTGCAGAAGGTTAACAATTTCCAGCCCGTTGCCATCTTCCAGCTTTAGATCAAGCACCGCATAGGAAGGTGCAGAAATATCAATCAGGTTTCTGGCTTCTGCAACTGTCGCAGCCATATCAACTGAAAAGCCGCGCATTTCCATTGAACGTGCCAACGTGCGGCGCAAGGCGTTGTCATCATCAAGAATAAGAAGCGTCTTTTCCATTGCTACCTAAAAGCCAAATCCTATAATTTATATGCCAGCCGTCATGATGTAGGGCCATCTGTTCTATCTTCAACAGTGTTTGATAAATCAAACTCGAACTATCATAATCCATCTAGCGGAATTTGGATATGCACAATTGCACCTGTTTCATCCCCATTGCTGGCTGTCATCCGGCCGCCCAATGTTTCTATCAATGTCTTTGCCAGAAATAATCCCAGCCCTTTATGGCCTGATACCCCTTCTCTGGAAGAATTCCATGGCTGGCCGAACCGGCTCAGAATAGACGGTGTGAAACCAGGACCATCATCTTCAATCGTGATATCAATATCTGTCTTGGTCCAGCCTACATCCATCACAATAGATGAAAATGCAAAATCATGCGCATTATCTAGCAATGTTTCAAGTGCATATTTAAGCTGGGTATGCGGGATAATATCCGGCTCAGGACTATTATCAAGCGCTTCAAATGTAAGGGACAGCCTATCGTTAAAGCTGTCAATTTTAGCTCCAAGCTGGGCCTGAATCACATGGCTTACAGGACGCGCAGCATCTAATGACAAATTTTCTGTCATCAAATCCCTGTTTAGCTCGCCCAAAATAACCTTGCATCGTTGCGCCTGAATGCCAAGCTGATGAACATCGTCTGTAATGGAATGCTGATCTTTAATAAATGCGCTTAGTCTGGCAGGCAGGTCATGGCTGATAACAGAAATGGTATTTAGGGGCGAGCCTAGCTTATGCGCAGCGGCGGCGGCAAGCGTACCTAAAGTTGTTGCCTGCTGTTCACGTTCCAGCATCAACTGGGTGGCGGCTAGCACCGCATTGGTGCGTCTGGCTTCATCTGCCAGCCACCAGACATAAAATCCGATAAACATCGTAGAGACTACCAGCCCTGATAAAATGCCCAGAATATAAATATCAGGCAATATCAGCCCTTGTTCATAATATGGCAGGGGAAGATGAAACTGGCTAAGCAGACAGGCACATAAAATCACGACACATACCAGCAACAGCGTTGATCTGAAATCAAGCACTGCCGCAGACACTACCACAGGCGCAAGAAACAGAATCGCAAATGGGTTAATTAATCCACCTGTCAGATATAGCAAAGCCGCTAGTTGCAGCACATCAAACATTAATGCAGCCAGAATTTCCTTGCGTCTTGGGCGAGTCTGGCGGCCGCTTCGCCAGCTTTGGAAAATATTGGTTGCCACGCCCACCAGAATAACGCCAACCGCCTGACTAAACGGAACGTCAAAGTCAAATATTCCGGCCACCGCCACCAGCGCCACAAACTGGCCAGTCAGGGCAAGCCATCTAATTGCAATCAACGCTTTTGGATCAACCGGTGAGCCAGTGCGTATTTGCTCACCTGAAGATAGATCAGGAACAGTGCGTCTGGTTATTTCCTCAGACATCCAGATTAGAGACTTTTAACGCATTTTCCTGAATAAAGTTGCGCCGTTCTTCAACTGCCTCTCCCATCAATGTTGAAAAGGCCAGATTGGCTTCTTCATCATCATCTATGCGTACCTGAAGGAATGTGCGCTGATTTGGATCAAGTGTTGTTTCCCATAATTGTTCAGGGTTCATCTCGCCCAGCCCTTTATAGCGGGCAATTTGTGCGCCCTTACGACCTTGACCCATAGTCCATTCAACCAGCGCAGATGGCCCTGATAGCCCGATTTGCGCACTAGCTGACATCATCTGAACAGTGCGTTCAAAAATATCCTGAAGCTCTGCTGTATCCTTATCAAGTCGGCGCGCTTCTGAGGTATCGACAAGTTTGGAATCTAGCTGATAGCTCTCTGTCACCCCGCGCAATTTCCGCGTTATGGTCATCACAGGATGTTGCGCATCTGAACTCGCTTCGACCTGCCAGCCTCTTTCAAGCGGGTCTGAGATCTGATCAAGGCGCTTTGCAAGATAGTCTGCAGCATCCTGATTGCCAAGCAATTCACTATTCAGCAAGCCTGATATTGCGGCCTGTTCA
>Ga0181569_10001865_pt1 | contig 16613 bp, 13 predicted proteins | sample 101ome_19_FD_132452 | JGI IMG/M metagenome (GOLD analysis project Ga0181569, IMG submission 132452) | Coastal salt marsh microbial communities from the Groves Creek Marsh, Skidaway Island, Georgia - 101405AT metaG (megahit assembly) | ecosystem: Environmental > Aquatic > Marine > Intertidal...
AAAATAAACTAATTACAATTATTGATAATAGTTTTTCTTCACCTATGAACTGTAATCCCGCAAATTGGGGGATAGATATAGTAATTCATTCAGCTACCAAATATATTGGTGGGCATGCTAATGCTATGGGTGGAATAATTTGTAGTAGTAACAAAATTATTGATGATATATATAACTCGGAATTTAAGTTGTTAGGAGGGGTCCTTTCTCCATTTCACTCCTGGTTATTTATAAATGGTTTAAGAACACTTAAAATAAGAATGAATTATGTGAGTGAATCAACACCTAAAGTTGTTAAGTTTCTAGAAGATCATAGCAAGGTAAAAAAAGTGTTTTATCCACACTCAGAAAATTATGATCAAAAAGAACTAGTAAAAAAATATATAAAAAAACCTTGTGGTCAATTTACAATTGAACTAAATACAGAAAATGATAAAAAGATTGAAAAATTCTGCAATAATTTAAAATATTTTAAAATGGCAGCCTCGTGGGGAGGTCATGAGTCTCTAATATTTCCTGAAATTGCAAGATATAATTTAGAAAGTAAATACTACTCAAAAACCGAACTTCTACCTAAAAATTATATAAGGTTTTATATAGGACTTGAAGACACTGATGAAATTATTAAAGACATATCAGAAGCTCTGAGTAAAATTTAATAAACAATAGTTACGGATCCTTTATATTCAGATTTTGTATACTTTATGTAGTAATAATATACGCCTGGAGACCTGTCACCTCCATCCCATTCAAAATATTTATCATTTGTTTTAAAAACCTCGACACCGGTCCTATCTACAAAAATTATTGTTTCAAAATTATCATCACAACCATCAATTGGTAAATTCTGAGAAGGTTCATTTAAATTAGTTAACTTGAAAACATCATTAATACCATCACCGTTTGGACTAAATGCATTAGGAGGAGTAAATATGCTCCAGTCTACTTCAGGCTTTTCTAGTAAAAACTTAATTGTTTTTTTTGTGTTTGCAAAATAAGGACAATTATTATCAGTTACACTAAATGTAAGGTTATATCCTTTAGGCCCAAAATCTGAACTTAAAAAATCGCAGGTTGGATTCCAAATTAATTTACTTGACACCTCACCCGCACCAGAAGATTGATTAAACTGAAAATCACCTGGTAAACCCTCAGATATTAATTCTAATAATATCAAGTCATTATCTGCATCTGAAGCTGATATATCTACCTCAAAAGTTTGATTAGGCGTAATTACATATTCTGTTTCATTATGAATTACTGGGTTGCTATTTTCATCAATATTTATTTTTAAAACTAGCTGAATAGTATCTGCATTAGTTTCTTGACAATAATCAATATCTTCAGTTATAAAATTAATTTTATATTCATTTATATTGTTATATGGAAAATTAACACATTCTAAATCTATATAAAATTGACCCTCAATATTTCCAGTTTGAAAATTATTTGATGAGAAAATACCATTAATATCATCTAGACTAAAACCAACTCCCTGAGCACTCATAACTAATGTGTCATTATCTAAGTCTTCAGAAAAGAAATTCATAGAAAATGAACCAGATAAATTAGTTTCAAACTCAAAAATAGAAAAATTTGTACGGGAATTGACAGAATCAGTTATCTCTTTATCTGTAGTAAGCTTTGGTCCTGTATTATCTGGTAATTCAACAGTTAGATCATAAAAGATTGTATCCTGATTAAGTATGTCACAGGTATCAAGATCATCTAAAATAATACCCAATAAAAAATTATTTTTATCCGAATAATCAAATTGTCTACAGTATGTATCAATATTAAGGAAGGATGAAATTGATCCAGCCTCACTCTCAAGAGATGTGAAAGAAATTCCGTAATCCTCAATGTCATATTCTGGTTTTTTTGGTATAATAAAATAATCCATACTTAGACTATCTAAATCATTATCTTTCCCAATAATCTCTTTTGAGAAATTTGAATTCCAGTTTAATGTAACATAATTTGTATCATTTTCATTAATAAAGTAGGGATCTTCATTTGTTGGTGGTTCAACAATAATAGTTACTCTAACTGTATCTCTTTGTGGTAGTGGACAAGCATCATCAGCTGCAATTAAATCAATAAGATATGGTGTATTTTGTACATAAGGACAATCCGACACACAAACCTCAACTTTTAAAGTATCTCCTGATGAATTTATAGAACCTTCACTAAAAGAAAAGATATCATCAAGATTACTTCCTTTTCCAAAATTAACGGGTATTGCGTTTAGTGATACATTTGTTCCAATATCATCTGTGACATACAAATCAAAGCATTTGGGCTGAGAAGCTACATAGATAATTGTATCATCCTCCTTATAAAAGTCAAGTTGACCAGGTACTTTAACTAATGCTTCAGGTGGATCAGGTGGGTTACACCCATCAACAACTAACATTTGAAAATCTCTTCGAGATTCTCCAATCTTAGAACCATTTCTATACTCTTCAGCCTTTACTGAAAAAACATATAATCCTACTTCTGTAGGAGTAACTGTAATAAAACCTTTATTAGATATTGATAATGATGGATTACCGGGTATCATATTTTCTAGATTATATCCAGGTGCAAAATCGACAATCGGATGCGGTGGCGGAGTTGTTTCAGGTAATGCAACAATATTAAAATCATTTATTTGATGATCGTCGAGAGGCGCGGCAAGAGAGTAAACAATTGAATCACCATCATCATCAGTTCCTGCGAAATCAATATAGAATAGTTGATTAACACATGCATAATCACTTAGAGGAGGAAATAATCTAGGAGATGAATTAATAAATGGATTTCCATCCCCATCAACAACAGGAGGAAAGTACAGGGTATATGTCATCCCATTCCATCCTGGGTTAATTAAATTCTTAGTTTCCCAATTTCTACAACATCTCTCCCATACAATTACATAACCATCAGGATCATTAAATAATTCTGGATCCAGTGTGATTTCATGGGAATATTCTACTTTTAGAGTACATAAAAATCCAAGTGCACAATCTGGATTCGTATATGGTACAAACTCTTGATTGGTAATGAACATAGTCCCATCACGCATAAATGCTCCATCAGATTTTCTAAAAATAGAATAAACTATAAATTCATCGGGACCTGGATTTGCAGTTTGCGCACAGTCAAAGTATTGAACTAACTTTACTTCATAAGTAAATGAATTCTCATCACCAATATGAATCATCTCAATTTCACCTCCTACAATATGATTTGAGAAAGAGAAATTATATGATATTAGAGAAAGAAATATAATTTTTAGTAGCCTTAGCATAAATTTGCATAAATATAGTAAGTTTATTGAGACTATGGATAATAAGAATATTGAATTAAGTAATAAAGAAATTGGCATGATTACTTCAGATTTTGTGAAAGTATCAGACCAATTAAAAAATACTTGTAGTAAAATCATTGAAAAAAAATTTTCAGATTTTCCAGTCATTATTATGTCAAAAGATGAGATAAAACTTGGAACTCTTTTGATAGATGTCAATGAAATAAAGGAAAATGAATGGAAATATTTTGCTACCTATCTAGAATTTTTAAATAGTAAGAAAATAATCAGTAATATTGATACCTTTAAAGAGAAGTATAAAAATCACGATGAATATTGCTGTTTATTAACAGTAATAAATAATAATTCTAAGATAATCTTTATTCCTTATCCAGAAGATTGAATTAAATTTGTAATATGTCTGATATTTTAAATACCGATAATTATAATTTTTTATTCAATTCAATAGTTGAATATTCTCCTAAAATATTACTCGGAATATTTTTTCTTTTTTTTGGACTAAGATTAATTAAAAAATCAATTTCTGTTCTTGATAACTTCTTAAAATCAAGACAAATTGATGAATCTTTAAGACCATTTTTTAAATCTCTTTTATCTATAACCTTACAAGTAGCTCTAATAATTTCTGTTCTCTCTATGATTGGAGTTGAAATGACTTCGTTTTTGGCAATACTCGGAGCTGCAGGATTAGCAGTTGGATTAGCTTTGAAAGATACCTTACAAAACTTCGCAGCTGGAGTTATGATACTTTTTTTCAAACCATTTAAAGTAGGTGATTTTATAGAATATGAAGGCACACAAGGAACTGTAAAAGAAATTCAAATTTTTAATTCGATATTAACAACCGTTGATAACAGAAGAGTAATAATTCCTAATGGAATACTTCAAACATCTTTAGTAACTAATTACTCCTCAGAAGATATAAGAAGAGTAATATGGACTTTTTCAATTGCTTACGGAGACGATTTTAATAAAGCTAAATCCTTACTTCTAAAATGGATTAAAGAAGACGAAAGAATTTTAGACGATATGGAGCCTATGGTTGTTATTTCTGAGTTAGCAGATAGCTCTGTTAATATCATGGTCCGTGTTTGGGTAAAATCTGAAAACTTTTTAAATGTAAAATTTGATTATAATGAAAAGGTATATAATGAGTTCCCAAAAAATAATCTTAATATCCCTTTCCCTCAATTAGACGTAAACATTAATAAATGAGATTTATTTTAATATTAGTTGTTTTCTTGGTGGCTTCACCAAGTTGTAATTCGCAGGATAAGAAAGAAGACTATTGGAAAAAAAAATTAACCAAGGAACAATATCATATCCTTAGAGAAAAGGGAACTGAGAGAGCATTCACTGGAAAATATTGGAATAATAAGAAGGAAGGAGAATATAAGTGTGCAGGTTGTGGTCAAAGCCTTTTCACTTCTGATACAAAATATGATTCAGGTACTGGATGGCCATGTTTCTTTGATGTTGAAGATAAGCAATACGTGAATTTTGTTGATGATAATAGTTATGGAATGAAACGAATTGAAGTTATTTGCTCGAATTGTGAAGGACACTTAGGTCATATCTTTAATGATGGTCCAAACCCAACAGGACTAAGGTATTGTATAAATTCAGCATCACTGAATTTTATCGAAAAAAAAGATAAATGAAAGAAATATTTTTGGTTGGAGTTGGTGGAATGATTGGTTCCATTTCCAGAATGATTATTTTAAAACTAAATATTTATAATATTAGTTTACCATTAAATACTTTTCTAGTAAATATCATTGGGTGTTTTATAGTTGGCATCTTAATTAAATATTCAGCGGGAGTTTCTAAAGAAATTGCAGAATATTTAAATTATTTTCTAATTATAGGCTTTTGTGGGGGATTTACTACTTTTTCAGCATACTCAGTTGATTCATTAAATCTACTTAATGAAGATAAAATTATTATGTTTTTAATATATTCTGTACTGAGCTCAGTAATAGGTATTTTATTTTGTTATCTTGGAATGAACATAGTCAAATAATGAATAAAAAATTAGAAACACTTCATAAAAAACTACTTACTAACCAAAAAAAAGTAAATAATTCATCTAAAAATGAAAGAATTAGGAAACTAAAAAAACTAAAGAAAAATATTTTTGAGTTTAGAGATGAAATAAAGCTTGCTCTAAAAAAAGACTTTAAAAAAAATCCTACTGAAGTAGATTTAACCGAAATATTTCCAGTTATCTCAGAGATAAACCATACAGTTAATAATTTAGGAAAATGGATGAAAAATCAATATGTGAAAACTCCTATAACTTTAATTGGATCAAAATCTTATATAAAATACGAAGCTAAAGGAGTTGTCTTAATTATCACGCCTTGGAATTTTCCCATAAACTTGACATTCATATCATTAATAAATGCGATATCAGCAGGAAATTCAGTCTTAATTAAACCATCAGAAATTACATCTGAGACATCTTTAGTTATAAAAAAAATAATTGAGAACACTTTTAATGAAAATGAAGTTTCAGTAGCATTAGGAGGAGTTGATGTTGCACAAGATCTTCTTAAATTAAAATTTAATCACATACTATTTATAGGCTCGCCTACTATTGGAAAAAAAGTTATGGAGGCCGCATCAAAACATCTTTCATCATTAACCCTCGAACTTGGTGGAAAATCTCCAACAATTATTGATAAGGGTTGTAATCTAAATAAAGCAGCAAAAAGAGTGATTTGGGCAAAACTTATAAATAATGGTCAAGTATGCATAGCACCAGATTATATTCTTGTTCATAAAGATATTAAAGGTAAATTCGTAGAATACCTTATAAAAAATATTAAGAATCTTTACACTAAAGACTCATTTAACTCTTCATCTTACTGTAGAATAGTAAATAATCATCATTTTAAAAGATTGAAATCTTTGCTAGAAAATGCAGAAAAAAACGGCTCAAAAATAATATATGGAGGTGAATCAAATTCAAAAGATAATTTTATTGAACCTACTATTATTGAAAATATAAGTAGTAAATCAAATATTTACAATGAAGAAATTTTTGGTCCTATTTTACCTGTATTTTCATATGAAAAAATTGAGGACGCTATTTCTTTTATCAATGAAAAAGAAAAACCCCTAGCTCTTTACATTTTTAGTAGAGACAATAGAAATATAAATAAAATATTGAATGAAACTTCTTCAGGAGGTGTTTGTATTAATCATAACACATTACATTATTCAAATTATAATCTTCCTTTTGGTGGAATAAATAATAGTGGTTTTGGAAGATGTCATGGCGAATATGGTTTTAGGGAATTATCAAATAAAAAAAGTGTTTTCAAACAGTTTTCTCCATTTAGCCCTACAGATCTTTTAACTCCACCCTACAACTCTTTCAAACAGAAAATTATTGATATAATTATAAAATATCTTTAGAGGTCTTCTCTAATTTTTCTGCTAATATCTCTTTGCTTAATATCCTCTCTTTTATCATATTCTTTCTTTCCTTTACCTAATCCTATTTCAATTTTAGCAAAACCTCTTTCATTAATAAATAATTTTATTGGGATTAAAGAAAATTTTTTCTCTGTAACCTTCTTTTTAATTTGGTGTATTTCTTTTTTATTTAATAGCAGTTTTCTATCTCTATCTGTTTGATGATTATTTATATTTCCATATTTGTACTCATTGATAACCATTCCCTTTAAATAAATTTCATCATTATCAATTATACAATAAGAATTTGAAAAATTGACTGAAGAATCTTTAATAGATTTTATCTCTGTCCCTCTCAACACTAAACCAGCAATATACTTGTCAGAAAACTGATAATTAAAATTTGCCTTTTTATTATTAATTAAAACTTTTTTATCAGACATTTTAAATAATATTTTTTGAATATGGAACAATATTAAAATCTGAAAACTTCTTATCACTATACATATAATGAGCATAATTTGCAATCATTGCTGCATTATCAGTGCAATATTCCATCTCAGGAATATGTACCTCAAGGTTATGTTTTTCAGATAGTTTATTTATCTCTTTTCTTAATGATGAATTTGCTGCAACACCACCACATATTGAGATGTCTTTAACTCTATATTTTTTAATCGCTAAAGTGAATTTATCTAATAACATTTCAACAAGTTTTTTTTGAACAGATGCACAAATATCATTTAAATTAATTTTAATAAAATCACTATTTTCTTTTACATTATCATTAATAAAATAAAGGAATGATGTTTTAATTCCGCTAAAAGAAAAATCTAGATCAGGGACCCAAGTATTTGGAAATAAAAACATATTTTCATCACCTTTTGTAGAATATTTATCAATTAGAGGACCACCTGGATAATCCAAACCAAGTATTTTTGCGCACTTATCGAAAGCTTCACCAACTGCATCATCTCTTGTCTCTCCTACAACCTCCATATCATCATAAGATTTAACTAAAATGATTTGGGTATGACCCCCACTAACTAATAATGATAAAAATGGATAATTAAAATCTTTCTTATTAATAGTGTGTGAGAATGCGTGAGCTTTTAAATGATTTACACCTATTAATGGGATCCCCAACGAATAACCAAATGATTTCGCAAAAGTAGAACCTACCAGTAGAGAACCCAATAAACCTGGTCCAATAGTAAATGCAATTGCATCTAAATCTGACTTTGCTACTCCAGCTTCTGACAATGCTGAATCTACAATATATATTATATTTTTTTGATGAGATCTAGAAGCTATCTCAGGTACAACACCACCTAATTTTTTATGATCCAGCTGAGAAGATATTATATTAGACTCAATTTTTCCATCAGAGATTATTGATGCAGATGTATCATCACATGATGTCTCGATTGCTAATATTGTTTTATTCATATTACAAAAATATATATACTTTTGCGATGTAAGTCGTCTTATCGCTTCATATTTTGAAGAGGAAAGTCCGGACAATACAGAGCATTATACTTCTTAACTGGAAGGTCTCTTTTGAGAACAGATAGTGCAACAGAAAATAAACCGCCAATTTGGTAAGGGTGAAAAGGTAAGGTAAGAGCTTACCGATTAAATAGTGATATTTAATGCATTGTAAACCTTATAAATTGAAAGATCAAGTAATTCGATAGTTTTAAACTAATAGTTGCTCGCTATAATTCGAATGGGTAGATCGATTGAACTTGGTAGCGATATCAAGTCTAGATAAATGATAAGAATCTGATTATATCAGATACAGAATCCGGCTTATAGACTTACAATTTTTTATGAAACGGTGTTATTGATTTCAGTATTATCTGGAGTAGTATGTACCGAAGAATATGTTGGACACAACTTCCTCTCACAAGATGAAAAAACAATTATTAAGACAACTAGTAATTTTTTCACAATATTATCTGTTCCGTAAAGATACAAAACTTTCTTTACTTTACTATAAACTTATACTTTCATGAAAAAAAACTACCTTAAAAATGAAAAAAGTTATTATTTGCAACAGCATGCCTCGAATCCCATAAATTGGTTTCCATGGGGAGAAAAAGCTATAGAAAAAGCTAAAAAAGAGAATAAAATTATAATTCTCAGTATAGGTTATTCAAGTTGTCACTGGTGTCATGTAATGGAAAAAGAGACATTTCAAAATGAAATTATTGCCAAACAAATGAATAAAAACTTTATATCAATAAAAGTTGATAGAGAGGAAAGACCAGATATAGATAATATTTACATGGATGCTATTCAGTTTATGGGTATTCAAGGTGGATGGCCTCTTAATATATTCCTTTTACCAAATCTTAAACCTTTTTATGGAGGAACATATTTTAACCCTAATCAATGGTTTGGTATATTAAATAGTATTTCTGATGCATATGATAAAAATCAAGATGAATTTATTAAATCTTCTGAGAAGTTTACAGAGGATTTAAAAAAATCAAACGAAGATAGATATGGATCTGATAATCAGTATTCTATTAAATCTCTAGTTTATGAACTTAAATTAAAATTTGATTATGAATATGGTGGAATAAATAAAGTTCAAAAATTTCCTATGTCTAATATGTGGAACTCTCTTTTATACTATTCTATATCTAACAAAGAAAAAGATATTTATAATCATATAATTTATACGGTAGATAAAATAATTGAAGGAGGAATATATGATCAAATTAAAGGTGGATTTTTCAGATATTCAACAGATAATAAATGGGAAATTCCTCATTTTGAGAAGATGCTTTATGATAATGGATTAATTCTAGAATTATTATCTAATATCTATTCCATAACAAAGGATAAAAAATATCAACATACAATTGATGATACTTTTGAATGGATAGTTAATGATATGACTGGTGAAGATGGAAGTTTTTATTCGTCAATTGATGCAGACTCAGAAGGTGAAGAGGGAAAGTTTTACTTATGGGATTATAATGAATTAAAAAAAATCTTAAATAAAAATGAATTTTTATATGCAAAGAAAGTATTTAATATATCTAAAAATAAAGATTTTGGAAACCAAATAATTTTAAAAAGAAGGTTTGAAAAAAATGATAATATTGATTTATTCAAAAAAATAAAACAAAAACTTATAATAGCTAGAAAATCAAGGGTTCATCCAGTAATAGACAAAAAAATAATTTTATCATGGAATTCTATATTACTAAAAGGATTAATTTGCTGTTATCAGTCGTTAGGTAATAAGAAATATCTTGAATTAGCTTTAAAAAATGCAGATTTTTTGATAAAAAATTTTCTTAATAAGAAAAATTTAAAAAGAATTTTTCAAAGTGAAATAAATGCTTTCATTGATGATTACGCACATACAATAAGTGCTTTTATAAAACTATATGAAGTAACAAAAAATAAAAGATATTTAGATATTGCTAGGAATTTGATAGAAGATTCAATTAAACTTTTTTATAATGAGGATGAGAAGCTATTTAACTTTAATGGAAGAAGAAATGAGAAATTAATAGCTAATAAAATAGAAATTTTTGATAATGTAATACCTTCTTCTAATTCCGTGATGTTTAATAATCTTCTACTTTTAGGAAAATATTATGATGATAAATTATATCAAAATATATACAATGGAATGTCTTCCGAATTGAAGAAGTTTTTAAATAACTATGAATATCTGTCAAATTGGATATATACGAATCAAATTAATCAAACAGGAATTAATGAAATTCAAATAATAAATAATAAGAAAGAAAAAAATAATATTCTTAAAGAAATTAACTCCTGGTATGCTCCAAATAAAATATTATCTATTAACTCATTAAAAAATTTAAAGTCAGATAAAAAACCAAGTTTTATCATATGTCGTAACTATGTTTGTAGTGAGCCTTTAAATAATTTAAAATCTCTAAAAAATAAAATAATTGCAAAACTAGAAAGTTAGATAGTTATGAAACATTTTTCTTTATTAATAATAGCCCTAATTTTTCTCTCATGTGCCGATGATAATAATATTTCAACTACACCTTCAATTTCATATGAAAAGTTAGAATTTAAAAAAAGTGAAAATAGTTTTAATCAGGACTCTCTAATTCTTACAATTAATTTTATAGATGGTGATGGAGACTTAGGATTATCTAATGATGAAAATAATTATCCGTATCACCCTTATAATGCTATCATTGATCAAGATTTTAACTGGGTTACGCTGGGATCAACAAATGTAACTCCCCCACTTTATATATATGAGCCAAATGGAGTTTACTACCTATATAATAATGAAGATAACAGACCATCGTTTAATTGTGAAAATTACATAATAGACACAGTGAATTCGACTTCTAAGCTAGATACATTCTACATCCAAAAAAATGAAAATAATAAAAACATATTCATAGAATTCTATAAAAAAGAAGATAATGAGTTTAAACTAATAGATTGGAAAAGAATTTTTGATGAGGAGTACGGTTGTGGAATAGATTTTAATTCCAGATTCCCTCCACTAAATATTTCAAATTCATCCCAATTATTATCTGGAAAATTAAGATATGGAATGGTTTCTTACGGTTTTGAGATGATTTTAAAAAATGATATTTTCAAATTACGGATTTATATTAAGGACAGAAGATTAAATACTAGTAACATAATCGAAACACCAGAAGTGACTTTAGAAGAAATTCTTTCTGAATAATTTATCTAAGAGGAGGATAAGCTTTTGGATCTAGTTCATTAAATAAATCATACACCTTATCAAAAATCAATTCACAGTTAGGCTTTGAAAAATAATCACCATCAGTACTATATGCTGGTCTATGGTCTTTTGAGTGAATAGTAATTGGTTTAGAATCTAAATAAAAGTAAGCATCCTGGTTTTCAAGAACTGATTGCATCATATAAGCACTAGCACCTCCAGAAACATCTTCATCAGCAAATACGACTCTATTTGTTTTCTTAATTGATTCAAGGATTATACCTTTTTTATCAAATGGCAGTAAAGTTCTAACATCAATAACTTCACATGAAATTCCAATTTGAGATAGTTGTATTGCTGCCTCAGAAACAATTCTACACATTGAACCATAAGTAACAATTGTGATATCATTACCTTTCATTAAAACTTCAGGTATACCAAATTCAACCCTGACTTGATCAAGATTATTTGGTAAATTTTCTTTTAATCTGTAGGCATTAAGAGGTTCAATAATTATACCAGGTTCATCAGACTGAAGCAATGTGTTATACATTCCTGATGCGTCAACAAAATTTCTTGGAACTAAGACATTTATACCTCTAAGGCTATTAATTAAAGTTCCCATTGGAGATCCAGAGTGCCATATTCCTTCAAGTCTGTGGCCTCTTGTTCTAATGATTACTGGAGCTTTTTGTCCTCCTTTTGTTCTATAGTGTAAGGTAGATAAATCATCTGACAACGTTTGAATTGCCCAATAAACATAGTCTAAATACTGAATTTCAACAATAGGCCTAAGGCCTCTCATAGCAGCTCCAATACCTTGACCAATTATAGACGATTCTCTAATACCTGTGTCAGTAATTCTTAACTTTCCGAATTTTTCTTGAATTCCTGCAAAACCTTGATTTACACCACCAATCATACCAACATCTTCTCCTACTGCAAAAACTAAAGGATTATTTTTAAAAGTTATATTGAAAAAATTATTTATAATTTCTCTTCCATCTATTAATTTCGGTTTTTTATCATAAGTAGGTTTAATTTCTCCTATATTCTTAACTGATTTATCTGACTCACTGTAAAGATGAGAGCTATACTGATCTTTGTATTTTATTTCTAATTCATTTATTAGATTTAAGAGATAAGGTTTAGCTAAATTATTTTCAGTTCTAATAATTCTTTGTACAAATTTTAAAGATTTAAAAATGTCGGCTTTAATAGGTTGTAATGTATTTGATAATTCATCTCTTACCTGAATAATTTCTTTTTTATTTTTTGGACTATTTTGTGCTACCCTTGTAATTATAGTCATAGCATCACCAAAGTCATCTTCTATATTTTTTCTGTAGTCTTTCCAGGATTTATCTCTTATTTTTTTAACTCTTTCCTCTGCCTTTTTCTCAATATTATCTAAAGTTACTTTATCTGATATCTTATTTTTCAGTATCCACTCTCTCATTTTTTTGATACAACAAAAATCTTCCTCCCACTTTAATCTTTCATTTGATTTATACCTTTCATGCGATCCTGAAGTAGTATGACCTTGTGGTTGTGTTACTTCCTTTACGTGAATAATTGATGGAACATGATCTTCACGAGCAACCTTAACTGCTTTTGAATAAGCCTTTAAAAGCCCTTCATAATCCCATGCTTTAACAGTTATCAACTCAAATCCATTTTCATTTTTTGATGATCTTTGAAAGCCAGATAAAACTTTTGATAAATCATTTCTCGTTGTATGATATTCTGAGGGTACTGATATACCATAACCATCATCCCATATTGACATAACAACTGGAATCTGAAGAACACCACAAGCATTAATTGATTCCCAAAAATGTCCTTCTGATGTACTTGCATCACCTATTGTCCCAAAAATGACCTCGTTGCCATTGATTGAAAAATTATGCATTTGTCCTAGATCTTTGTTTTCTCTATATAATTTAGAAGCATAACCTAAACCAACAATTCTCGGCATTTGTCCGGAAACACATGAAACGTCACTTGCTGAATTTTTCATATCTGTTAACGTCTTCCAATTACCAGAAGAATTCAACATTCTTGTCCCAAAATGACAGTTCATTTGTCTTCCACCTGAATGAGGATCAAAATTAATATCAGTATGAGCATAAAGTTGAGCAAAAAATTGATTAGCATTTAACTGATCAATTGCCATCATAAAAGTTTGGTCTCTATAATATCCACTTCTAAAGTCACCATTTCTAAAAAATTTTGACATGGCAATTTGAGGTAGCTCTTTTCCATCACCAAATACTCCAAACTTTGCTCTACCTATAAAAACCTCTTTCCTACCAATAAGGCTAAGGTTTCTACTTTCATTAATTAAGTAGTAGTCGTTAAGTATTTCCTCTTTTGAAATTTTAAGAGATTTATCTATAAAAAGATTTGATTCAATCATAAGTGAATATGTCAGCAAATATACTAAAAATGAATATTAAATAATATAAAAATTTTTAAATTATATGATATTTATAATATGTTATTTTACAAATAATAGAATTATATTTTATAAAGATAAATAATACAAAATATTATTCTGAATTTTATCGTAAATATAAAATTAAAAAAAACACTTAAAGTTTATAAAATATCTCTAAATGATAGATATTTGCACATATGAAAATAGGTGTTCCCAAAGAAATAAAAAATAATGAATTTAGAGTAGCCATAACTCCTTATGGAGTTAAAGAATTAATTTCTCATGGTCATGAGGTTTTTGTTGAAAAAAATGCTGGTGCTAATTCAAGTTTTCTTGATAAGGATTATAAAAATGAGGGGGCAATTATCTTAGATGATAATAAATCAATTTTTGATATATCGGATTTAATTCTCAAAGTTAAAGAGCCAATTGAAGAGGAATACTCATTAATTAAAGAAAATCAAATTGTATTTACTTATTTTCATTTTGCATCACATAAGCCATTACTTGACGCAATGATTAAAAGCAATTCAGTGTGTATTGCATATGAAACAGTAGAAGACAATAATGGATCATTACCACTATTAGTACCAATGTCAGAAGTTGCAGGCAGAATGGCAACTCAAGAAGGAGCAAAATATCTTGAAAAGCCTATGGGAGGAAGAGGCATTTTACTTGGGGGTGTAAGTGGAGTTGAACCTGCTAATGTATTAATTATTGGAGGAGGGATATCAGGAACTGAAGCAGCTAAAATGGCTGTAGGACTACAAGCAAATGTCACAATATTAGACACAAGTGAAAAGAGATTAAATGAATTAAATGAATTATTTGATAATAAAATCAATTGTTTAATTTCAACAAAAGAAATTATTGAAAATGAAGCAAAGAATGCTGACCTAATTATAGGAGCAGTATTAATAGCAGGAGCTAAAGCACCCAAATTAATATCAAAAGAAATGCTTAAGTCACTTAAGCCAGGTTGTGTAATGGTAGATATCGCTATTGATCAGGGTGGATGTTTTGAAACATCAACTCCCACAACTCATCAAGACCCTATTTTTATAATAGATAATGTGGTTCACTATTGTGTAGCTAATATGCCAGGTGCGGTACCATTTACCTCTACAAAAGCACTTACTAACAGAACATTACCATATCTTCTAGAAATTGCAAATAAAGGATGGATTAAAGCTTCAAAAGATAACAATGAAATAAAGACTGGAGTAAATGTTATAAATGGAAAAGTAGTAAATGAAAACGTATCAAAAGCATTCGGAGTAGAATTTCATAACATCAACTCATTAATTTAATAACTAAATTCAGGGATTGAACTTCTAAATTTAAAAGTTTCTTTTTCCCAGTCATATTCACAAACAATATGATTCATTCCATTAGAAACCATCAAATATCTGCTTCTATATATTTTATTATACATCGCAGATTGATTTAAGTGAGATTTATTCAATTTCATTTTATAAGACTTACATTCAACGATCATATAATGAGTCATATCATTATTGTAAATCAAGATATCAGACCTCTTTTTTAAATTATTATATTTTAAGGAAGACTCGGTTTTAATTAAACCCTTTGGGTAATTAAGATCATTTATAAAATAACTAACCAAATTTTGTCTTACCCATTCCTCAGGAGTTAATACAAGATGTTTTTTTCTAATTAAGTCAAAAATATAATTTTTAGAATTAATGCTTTTAATTTCTATATTCTGTTCAGGTATATTTAAATCTACCATTAAAAATTATTTTTTAATTTTTGTGAAAATTAAAAAAGTTAAACCTAATATAAAAAATAAAGTTAGAGCAAGAACACTCGATCTCATACTTCCTGTAACTTGTTCAATATAGCCGTAGGAAAAAGTTCCAATTACAACTGATATATTATATGAAATTCCATAAAAATTAAAGAAAGATGCAGTATCGCCTATTTCCTTTGGCAGTAGCTTTGAAAAAGTAGATCTTGATAAAGATTGAATTCCTCCCATCAATATACCAACTGCTGCTGCAAGAATATAAAATTTAGTTTCATCTGTTACATAATAGGCCGTTATACAAACTATAATCCAACAGATATTCATTGTTATCAGAGAAAATTTATTTCCTCTCAATCTTGAAACATAAGCAAAGAAATAAGCTCCAAAAATTGCAATTAGTTGTATAATTAAAATTGTAAAAATTAATTTATTTTGATCAAGATTTATCTCTTTATCTCCAAAATAGGAAGCAACTAACATGATTGTTTGAACTCCCATGCTATAGAAGAAATATGATAATAAATAAAGTTTTAAATTTTTTACTCCTTTAATATAATTCCATACTTTAAAAAGTTCTTTAGCACCATATGTTAATATAGTTTTATTAAGAATAATTTTTTTTGGCTTCTCTTCTAAATAATGTAATGTTATTTGAGCGAATAAAATCCACCAAATTCCAACTAATAAAAAAGTGAACTTAGTTGCTTCCTTCGAATTTTCAAATCCAAAAAATTCAAAACCTTGAATTAAGATAAGACAGATAATTAGCAATATAACACTCCCAACATACCCAAATGAATATCCTCTAGCACTTATTTTATCAAAATTATCGGGGGTTGATATTTCTGGTAAAAAGGCATTATAAAAAACTAAACTTCCTGTAAAACCAACACTTGCTAATACATAAAATATAATACCAAATTCTATATTAGGTCCCTCAAAAAAATATAAAAAC
>Ga0181569_10001872_pt1 | contig 16581 bp, 14 predicted proteins | sample 101ome_19_FD_132452 | JGI IMG/M metagenome (GOLD analysis project Ga0181569, IMG submission 132452) | Coastal salt marsh microbial communities from the Groves Creek Marsh, Skidaway Island, Georgia - 101405AT metaG (megahit assembly) | ecosystem: Environmental > Aquatic > Marine > Intertidal...
CTCCCAAAGTGGCGCAACAACTCACGTCGCCGCTTGGCGCCAACACCGGGGATACTCTCCAGTAACGACTGTTTGCGCGCTTTCGCTCGCTGGCCTCGATGACCGCTGATCGCGAAACGGTGTGCTTCATCTCGAATCTGCTGTATCAGATGGAGCCCTGGATGATCCCCTCGCAAGCGCATTTCAGTACTCGTATCGGCGTCCACCAGTGTCTCGAAGCCCGCCTTGCGGGTCGTACCCTTTGCCACACCGACCACTTTCACGCTCGTGATGTCATAGGTCGCCAAGACCTGACGCGCCTGTGAAACCTGTCCTTTTCCACCGTCGATAAACAAAATATCAGGTAGCTGGCCTTCACCGCTGGCAAGTCGCTTGTAACGCCGCTCCAGCGCCTGCTGCATGGCAGCATAGTCATCGCCCGGCTCGATACCATTGATATTGAACTTTCGATAATCGGTTTTGCGCGCACCATTGGCGTCGAATACCACGCAGGAGGCTACCGTCGCCTCGCCCGAGCTGTGACTGATATCGAAACATTCCATGCGGGATGGCAGCTGCTCCAAATCCAGCGCGCGGCGCAGGGACTCCAGTCGACCCGCCATCGTTTGCTTGCCGGCCAGAAACGAGCGCAGGTTGCTCTGCGCATTCTGCTCCGCCATTTGCAACCAGCGCGCCCGCGTGTCCCTTACCCGGTCCTTGATGACGACTTTACGGCTGGCTTCCGCCGCCAGCGCTTCCTCAAGCAGGGCGCCATCGCTCAACGGATGACTCACTACGATTTCCTGGGGAATCTGCTGCTGCCCCGAGAGATAAAACTGGGGGACAAAGGCCTCCAAAATGGCTTCGGGAGATTCGTCCAGCCGGATTTGAGGATAGTAACTGCGGCTACCCAAGATTCTGGCTTCGCGTACGAACAACACTTGTACGCAGGCGTGCCCGTGTTCGGTAAAGACCGCCATCAAGTCGAGATCACCCCGAGCGCCCTCGATATGTTGTGTGGCCTGAATATCCTGAAGCTGCGTAATTTGATCTCTTATTTCAGCCGCTTTCTCGTACGCGAGTTCAGCCGCAGCCGCCTCCATCTCATCGGCCAGTCGACTCAAGAGATCGGTTGATTGCCCGTTCAGAAAGAGCACTGACTTCTCTACCTGCGCCTGATAATCCTGGTCAGATACCAGGCCAACGCATGGGCCAGAACATCGACCAATCTGATACTGCAGACAGGGTCTGGACCGATTTCGGAAATAACTGTCGCGGCATTGCCTGACTTTAAATATCTTCTGCATCAAATGCAGGGTCGATCGGACCGCACCGGAGCTGGGGTAAGGGCCAAAGTAAGCCCCTTTTCTTCGCTTTGTTCCGCGATGAAAGCTGAGCCGCGGCCACCGATCCTCTGACGACAAGTAAATATAGGGATAGGACTTATCGTCCTTGAGCAAAATGTTATACGGAGGCCGGTACTGCTTGATGAGATTATGCTCAAGCAATAAGGCATCGCGCTCGGTAGTTGTTACAGTCACCTCAATGTTGTCGATGCGAGCTACCAGCGCCATGGTCTTGGCTGACAATCCCGAGGCTCGAAAGTAGCTCGTAACCCGATTTTTTAGATTTTTGGCTTTGCCAACGTAGAGGAGCGCGCCGCCCTCATCAAACATTTGATAAACGCCCGGCCTTGTCGTCAACTGAGCGAGATAGGACTCTGCGTCAAACTCCGCCATGTTTAACTCAGGGTCTCAGAGGGTGCGCCCAGAATGCGGGGCTCCAGCTGGAGATTCACCGCAAATGCCTCGGTGACGCTCGCAGCAATCTCAGCAGCCAGTTTCAGCCAAGGCTCGGCAGTTGTGGCTCCCGTACCAATCAATACCAGAGCATGATTATCGGAGACTTTCACACCCTCCCTCTCCACACCGCGCCACCCTAGTTGGTCAATCAGCCAGGCAGCCGAGATTTTGAAACCGCCACTCGTGGAGGGAAACGCGGGTACGTCAGGTGCTTTGTTCTGCAAAGCTTTGCAGGCGCTATCCGAGATGACGGGGTTTTTGAAGAAACTCCCGACGTTTGGCGTGATGACAGGGTCCGGTAATCGCTCGCGTCTGATGGACATGACCGCAGCTAACACCGCATCGTGCGTCAGCTCCGCCTTGGCAAGCCTGTCGCTTAACAACGGATAGCTGGCTTCCACTGCAGCATTCCGGTCGAGCTCGAATTCTACTTCTGTAATGATCCACTGAGCGCCCCGCGGGGTTTTGAATACGCTATCTCGATAGCCAAATTCACAGTCTCGTGGGCTCAGCACCGTGCGCTCACCCGACCCTCGATCTAAAACATGCACCGCGCGAATCTTGTCAGCCACTTCAACACCGTATGCACCGATATTCTGGATGGGCGCTGCCCCTACAGATCCCGGAATCAGAGCTAAATTTGCCATTCCGTGCAGACCTTGATGGTGGCACCAGACAACGAACTCATGCCAATTCTCCCCCGCTCCCACGCGGAGAACAGCGCGCCGGCCATCATCTGCACATAAAGTGCGGCCTTTCAGGTCCATGATCAGAACCATACCTGGCAGCCACTCTTGCAAAATCACGTTGCTGCCACCGCCCAATACTTCGATGGGCTTATCTCTGTTACCAGCCAACAACCCGGACAGTTGTTCCAGAGAGGTGACCCGCACAACCTCCTCGGCCCTGGCTTCGAGACGGAGCGTGTTGAGTTCCGCCAAACTAGAGTGCTTGGCCATCGCGCTAGGTGTTTGCAGTTAGTAGCTGCCGGATTGCAGCCAGGTCTGCTTCGGTATCTACCCCCGCGGGTACGGGCTCTGGGGCAAGCTCAATTTGTATATGCGCATCGTTGGCCAGCGCCCGAAGCTGCTCCAGCGATTCACTTTCTTCCAAGACACTCGGCGCCCAGGTAACAAAACGCTGGAGAAAACCGGCTCGATAAGCATACAGACCCACGTGGCGGTGCATGGCCGCAGCGGGGCTGCCTTCTCGCCGCGCGGGTATAGGTGATCGGGAAAAATACAGCGCTCGCCCACTGCGACTTGCCACCACCTTAACCACAGAATGGGGCGCTGCGGCATCGGCATCCAATGACTCCATCAATGTCGCCATGTCGGCTCCGTCTTGCTCGGACAGCATGGCAGCCACACGCTGGATATTCGCTACTGGCATCAGCGGCTCGTCACCTTGGAGATTCACCACAATTTCGTCAGGCTGGAGAGCCAGCTTTTCCACCACCTCTGCCAAACGGTCGGTGCCGGAAGCGTGGGCGGGGTCGGTCATGACGACCTCGGCCCGCCGCGCTGTCATCTCCCTCGCGATTCGATCATCGTCCGTCGCGATCAACACTCGCGCAGCGCCAGCCTGCATTGCCCTCTCCCACACCCATGCCACCATGGGTTTATCGCCAATGGGGAGTAACGCCTTGCCGGGCAAGCGCGTCGAGGCGAAACGAGCAGGAATAACAATATAAAAGCTCACTCAAACCTTCCTACATACTCGGTGATAACACCGATTCTAAAGACGAGAGTAATGATGATGGCAAGGCGGCTTCAATTTCCACCACCCATAGGTGATGAGCGGCCCCAGAGTCTTCAATACCGCTCAATTTAATTGCGTCCTTCGCGGTGATCAGCACTAGATCAGTATTGGCGCGGTCAAGATTCCCCCTTGTGATCGGTGCATGGTCGGGTAGCGCCACGCTCTCCACCGTCAGCCCTTCCCTGCGCAGCATCTCAAAAAACTGCGTTGGCTGGCCAAGACCTGTCATTGCTGTCACCGAACGTCCTCGCCACTTTTCGACGCATTCGGGCCAAGGGAGCAGACGCCCTGAGGACCATTCTCGGGCGCCGAGAATACGGTAAGTAAATGCGCGATCAGGGTCGTTGCTGTTGCGAATCAGCACCCAATCCACCGAACCGATGCGGGACGAGGGTTCCCGCAGAGGCCCGGCCGGTATCACCCTGCCGTTGCCCAAACCTCGCTCGGCATCCAGCACCAGTATTTCGAGGTCTCGTGGGAGCGAGTAGTGCTGCAACCCATCGTCTGACAGCACCACATCTACTGAGGCTTGACTCATCAGGGCTTCAAGCCCCCGCAAGCGGTCTCGACACACGACCACCGGCACCTCGAGTGCCTTAAAAATAAGCAAAGGCTCATCCCCCACGCTCGAGGAATTATCCGTCGATGAGACCATCCTCGGTATGTCGCGCACATCGCTGCGGTAGCCACGACTCAGGACGCCGACGCGAAGACCACGCTGCTGCAGCCAGCGGCCCAGCGCGATTACAATGGGCGTTTTACCGGTTCCACCAACAGTCAAACCGCCCACGACAATGACGTTGACTCCCTCCGGCGTGGCGCCTTTAGGTAACGCGCTGACTCTTCGCCGGCTAACGATCAGTCGAACAATAGCCTCGAGCGGCAGGAGCAGGTAGGAGAAAATGCTCTGCTCATACCAGATATGATTCATAACCCTCTCTAACGTACCCCGCAATGCGGTCATGAGGGATCGAACCCCTGCTGATAAAGCGAGGCATAGAGACCCTGCTCTTTAAGCAGTGATTGATGGGTACCCTGAGCAACAATCCGCCCCTGATCCATCACCACAATCCTGTCGGCACGCTCAACTGTCGACAGGCGGTGCGCAATGACCAGCGTGGTTCGCCCCACCGATGCCGCTTCCAGCGAGGCACGAATGGCCGCCTCCGACTCGGTATCCAGCGCCGAGGTGGCCTCATCCAAAATTAATATGGGCGCATTTTTGAGTACGGCTCTGGCAATCGCAAGGCGTTGCCGCTGCCCTCCGGACAACCCGCTTCCCCCATCGCCAAGCCGGGTGTCGATTCCGTTTGGCAACGAATCGATAAAAGTGGACGCTTGCGCCACATCAAGCGCTGCGCGAACAGCACCCTCGTCGCAGTGACCGCTCTGACCAAACAGCACGTTGGCTCTTATCGTGTCGCTGAACAACACAACCTGCTGAGACACCACCGAGATCTGCTGTCGGTACGAAGCCAAACGAAACTGCTCTATTGGCTGTCCATCCAATAATATCTGCCCGTTGTCGGGAGCGTAAAAACGGCAGAGAAGTTGCATCAAGGTGGTCTTGCCCGCGCCAGAGCGGCCCACAAACGCAACCATACTCCCAGCGGGGATCTCGAGACTGAGATCACGCAGGGCTGGGCTGCCAGCGCCCGGATATGTAAAGTCGACACCCCGAACAGAGATCGAACCCTCAGCTCGACTGATTGAAATCTGACCCTCATCTCTCTCGAGGGGGGTGTCGATTTGCGCAAACAAGTCTTCTGCTGCGGCCAATCCGCGCTGCACGATGCTCTGCACATTGGTCAAAGTGCGGATAGGCTTTCCAAGCTGGGTGGCGGCCGCGATAAAGGCAACGAGAGACCCGGGCGTAAATCCCGCCAGGATGGCAGGATCCAAAGCAAACCAGAATAAAGCGGCCAACGCCAACGACAGGAATACCTGCGCGACGGGTGTTGACACCGCCTGCACGAAAGCGAGCTTCAGGCTCTGAATACGATTGAACTGACTCGCCTCGTGGAACCGCGCACTCTGTTGCTCTGCCGCCGCAAACATCCGAATTTCATCGAATGCAGCGACACTCTCGTTACTGAGCTGAGTGACCTCCCCCATCGAATCCTGAATCCGCTTTGAGTACCGCCGGAAATGGCGCCCCACCACCAACACCACTGCTGCGATAGCTGGGGCGATGGCAAAAAACACCAGCGTCAATTTCCAGTTGAGATACAGCATATAACTGATCAAAGCCAACACGGTGAGACCATCTCGAAGGAGGGTTTTCAGCGCTTCAGAAGAAGCGCCACTGACCTGCTCCACGTTGAAGGTCAGCTTGGACACCAACTCCCCATGCGTGTACGCGTCTATCGCGGCTTTTGGCACACGTATCAACACGTCGAAGACCTGCGTGCGCAATCGGTGCACAACACCGCGCGCAACGATATTCATAAAGTAGTTGCCAAAGAAATAACCGCTGGCGCGAATTAACGCCAACACAACCGCTGCTACGGGCACGGCGATACGCGCGTAATGAACCGGGTCAAGATCTCCCGGGGGCCAGAACCAATGGGCAGTTCGCGCCACGAATCCAATGCCAATCTGCGTCGTCTCACCTAACGAATCGAGCAAAAACTGCGTAAGGTCGGCGAGTAGGACATTGGCAAGTGAGTACACGATGAAGCCGCACAGGCTGAGCAGAAACGAACCCGAAAAGGCCGCTACGTAACCCAGCAGGCGGGAATACAATGCCCAGTCACTCTGTTTTATCTGTTCTGATCCCACCGATATCTCTGTGCTCGAGACGGGAGTCGCCACGCCTATTACGCCGGGACGCTCGTCACACCTTCACGAACACTGCCTTTGTCGAAAATGAGCACTCTTTGTGATCGTCGAGTATACCGGCCCTCCTCTGCGAGCCACAGGCAACGTTTTGGCAGGTATTCACGGCAATTTCAGCCAATATGGTGACCATTGATCTCGCTGCACGCGAACAACTGAGGGGCCGCTTGGCTGGATTGTAATCGTGATCGCACCACGCTCGGAGGTGATCAACGCGGCGGAATGCCAAGCGGAAGTCAGCCGATAGACCACCTCGGGATGCGGATGACCAAAGGGGTTAGCCCGGCCTGCACTGATCAAAGCCCACGTGGGCCTCACCCATTTCAGCAATGTGTGGCCACTGGAGGAGCGACTGCCGTGGTGCCCGACCACCAAAATGTTTGCTGACAGTGCCTCTCGCCAATATCGCACCCATTCGCGCTCCCTTCGGCTGGAAACGTCCCCCATTACCAATATCCTCTCCTCTCCAGCTACCAGTAGCAGACCGCAGGATTGATCGTTACTGTCCTCCGCTTCGAAGCCCGGACCATTAAGCACCACAATTTCGAGTTCACCCCACCGCCATCGCTCACCGTTGCGACAAGCCTCGCCACCGAACCCCAATTGCCGCTTCACTGGGAGATTTGCGCGAATCGCATGAGCGCCGCCACTATGATCGCGGTCAGCGTGGCTGATGACGAGCGTATTGAGCACATCAACGCTGCGACTGCGCAAATACGGTAGGACCGTTTTCTCGGCCTGAGTAAACCCGTCAGGGACTCCGTCTCCCGTGTCGTAGAGGAGCGTCTCACCGGCTGCCTCTACCACCAGCGCCAATCCCTGCCCTACATCCAACAAGGTCACGGAGACACCTGCTGGGATTGATCGGGGAACCGTATGGAGCACCGTCATCAGGGACAGGGTAATCACCGCGTAACGTCGACGGTTTGGCCACCAATAGATTGTCGCCAACGCCAGTATCAAGCCGCCCAAGTTCAGGGACGCCGCGAGCACTCCAATCTCGCTGCAACAATCCAACAGCACATGCAGGGGACGCACCAACCATTCCCAAATAGAGGCGCTTAGTTGCAGCAACCATGAAGACGCCTCGGGGGCAAGGTCGGTCAGCGCCAACCCAGCAAAGCCCAAAGGGACCATGGCTAGGGTTACCACTGGCACCACCAACAGGTTCACACCCACGCCAAGCCAACTCGCCTCTTCGAACCAGAACAGCGACAGGGGCGCCAGCAGAAACACCAACAACGCTTGAACTCTTAATAGCCCGACAAGCCTGATGGAATCCAGAGATTGCCCCACTAATAACCAGGTTGCTGACGCGCTGAGCCAGAAACTGCTGCCCAGCATGACCCTGGGATCCCACAGCACCAATCCCACCAATGCGAGCAGTAGCGCGCGACTCGGCGCGGTATTCCACCCGCAAAGCAATGGCAACTGGGTCGCCAGCAGCATCAGGTAAGCGCGCTGAGTTGGCAACGACCCGCCGACCAGCAGCACGTAGAGCCCAGTAGTCAGCACAACAATGAGCGCCGACAAGCGGGTAGTGCCGCGATCACCCGGAATCCGAAAAAAGCGGCGCGGCAGCTGGGTGAGCGCACTCACAAGCGCTGCGAGGAGACCAATGTGAAGGCCGCTGATCACCATCACGTGTGTAATCCCCAGATAGCGCAGGTCGCGCCACAGATCTCGATCGATCGCCTGAGTATCACCTAGGAGAAGTGCTCTAAGCACCTGCCAGCCCTGCCCACTCCGGCCAGACCAATCATCGAGCACGCGACTCCGAAATCGTGCAAGCCAGTCAGCTTCTCGCTGTATTGCCACCGGGGCCACGACAGTGCCTGCTGCACCCAAGCCACGACTCGCTGAGCGCGCTTGATCTGGCAGGACGCCTGGATTGAGCTGGCTTGGCAGCGGCTTTAACCGCACTTCGGTGGAAATGATTTCACCGTAGTCGAGCGCTCGGCCCAACTCTGACTGCTCAAGGTATTGGCTGAGCACCACACGTTTGGGTCCCCGGCACCGCCTTGGGGCAATCTCCGTCACCGCCAGTACAGCGCTGACACGCCAACGCTCCCGCTCTGTCCATTGTTTGCGGGCAAGTGTGTCAACTCGCCCCGTCACCACCACCTCTTCTCCGTAGCAGTGATCCGGCAACCGGGATTCAAGCCACCACAGTGCACTGGCACTACCCAAAATCAGTCCGAGGAGGGGCCCTACGGGGAGCCATCTGGCGTTATGAGGTATTAACAGCGCCACCCCGGGAATCAGCAGGCCCCATTGAGGGGCCGGCAAGGCAAGAGTCAAGCCCACGCCCAGAATAATCCCTACCAGATCCTGATCTCTGATCTGCAAAGGCGACTGCTTGCGTTCGGCCTGACGCTGAAAGATCACTGCTGGGTCCAAGGCTTGCTGAGAGCCCAGTCCATCGATTTGGTTTTTTCACTGCGACGTCACTGGTCAAATCTGCCCAACAAAAGACTATGATTGCGGTGACCAAAATGACTGGTGCGACAAACGGCGCGCATGCTCAAGCAAAAGCTTAAAAAGTGGATTCCAACACCGGGCAAAGTGCGGCAGCACCGCTCGCTCAAGGTATTTGGTGCGTGGACCGAAGAGAGCAGGCTTTGGCAGTTAAGTCGCCACAGTGCTACAAAAGCATTTGCCATCGGTCTTTACTGCGCGATGCTGCCGATACCAGGGCAAATGTTCATATCAGTGGCGCTGGCGATTATTTTTACCGCCAATCTGCCCATCAGCTTCGCCCTGATTTTCATCACCAACCCGCTGACCATGCCTGCCATTTTCTATGGCGCCTACAAACTCGGCGCTTGGCTTATGGGGACGCCACCAGCGCACGTGGAGTTCGAGGCGTCGTGGACGTGGTTCACCCAGAGTCTCGATGAGATCTGGGTGCCGCTGGTCGTGGGCTCACAGATACTCGGAGTGCTATCCGCCGTGCTGGGCTATTTACTCGTTGACGGCCTGTGGAGAAACGCCATCAAACAGCAGTGGCGGGCACGAAAAAAACGTCGCCTTCAGTGAGCCAGCGTCTCAGCTATCTTTAGCGAAGATGCCCTGATGGCCGGTAATGTGGCCGCCAAAAGAGATAGTGCAAAGGCGATCGCACCCGTAAAAACGAAATCCTGCCAACGGATGTCCACAGGAACAAAAGACAGTGGATAGACATCCGTCTGCAACAAACGATAGTCCAACCATTGCTCCAGCATCAGAGCAGCCTCGGGCACCGCGGAAGCCAGTGCCCATCCCAGTGCGGAACCCGCCGCAATGCCTACTGCACCGATTACCGCCCCTTGAATAAAGAAGATTGACACCAAATCTCTCGGGCGAGCCCCCGTCGTCAGCAACATCGCAACGAGCTTACGTCTGTCCGTCACCACCAACATCAAAGAAGACACAATGTTAAAAGCCGCCACAAATATGACGACAAATAATATAAGCCCTATTAAATCCCTCGAGAGCTGAATGGCCGAGTAAAGATTGCCATGGGTGGCACGCCAATCAGTGACACGAAAAGAGGCAGGAACCATCTGCATCAAATCCCATCGCCGGGCAGAGGCGCTGAACACATCTGCCAGCTGGATAGACAGTCCCTCCGCTTTGCGGATGCCATATCCGCCCCCGGCAAGCAAATCACGATGCACCAGCGCCAACGCTTCATCGAGCTCTGTTCCCGACTCCAGCACCGCGCGCAACGTCACGGTAACAGGCTGATATTGGCGATCAGCCGATGCAGTGAGAATGAACGTGACGCGGTCCCCCAAGGTAAGACCCAGACGAGACGCCAACGCCCCACCCAGAATGAGATCATCTTTCGTCAGTTCATTCAGGCTCGGATCCAGCAACGGGAGATAGGGTGTTAACGCGGGCTCATCAATCGCCGTCAGGCGGGTGGCCGCAACGGATTGTCCCCGCATCAGAAGCGCGTCCGTCATAGCAAATCGGCTGGCGCGCACGACGTCAGATTCCTGCGATACCAGTGCAGATAAATCCGACCAGGCCTGCTCGGTACCCGAACCCACGATTTGCAAATGAGGCACCAGGGATAGTATCCGCTCGCGCATCTCCCTATCGAAACCATTCATCACCGACTGCACTGCCAACAAGAGCGCAATTGCCAGAGCCATACCGACTATCGAAATCCGGGACAGAAACGTGGACAGCCCGGGACCCGGGTCCAAGGTCTGTCTCAGCGCGATATTGAGGCATAGCAGCCAGGGCATCAGCGGGCCTCCAAACGCCCGGCCGCCAGCGTCAACTGCCTGTCCATTTGCGCGGCAATCATCGGATCATGTGTCACAACAACGAAGGCTGTTTCGCGGCCCTTAAGTGAAGCCATCGTCACAAGCACCTGGTCAGCGGTGGCAGGGTCGAGATTGCCCGTTGGTTCGTCCATCAGCACACATGCGGGCTCATTCACCAGCGCTCTGGCGATCGCCACACGCTGACGCTCTCCTCCTGATAAGGCGGCGGGCCGGTGGCCCAACCGCTGACCAAGCCCCAAGTCAACGAGCAACTCCCGAGCCCGGGCCTCCGCCTCTGATTTCGATGCGCCGCCAATGCGCGCAGGCATCGCCACACTTTCCAATGCAGAAAATTCGGGCAACAGATGGTGCATCTGAAAAACGAAACCCAGTCGGCGGTTTCGCCATTCACTGCGTTCGCGTTCTGACATAGCCGATATTGGTCTGCCCGACACCGAGACCGTGCCCGAAGTGGGCGTATCGAGTCCTCCCAAAAGATTGAGGAGGGTCGACTTTCCAGAGCCCGACGCTCCCACCACGGCAACCCACTCGCCGGCCCCGACACTCATATCGAGATGAGATAGCACTTCGACGTCATAACGCCCGTCGGTATAGTGCTTGCAAAGTGCTAGGGCAGCCAAAACGGGTGTATCAGACATAATTTAGCGCCTCCGCGGGCGGCACACTGGACGCCCGCCAAGCAGGATACAGACTCGCCATTACACTGAGCATTAGCGCGCCAGCCGCTACCATCGTTACGTCGTTCCACATGAGCTCACTGGGTAAGCCCGCGATGTAGTAAACAGCGGGGTCGAATAGCACCCAACCGAGCACCCGCTCAAACCACAAAGACAAATCCGATATCGACACAGCCAACGCCACACCCAGAAAAGTCCCGATTGCAATACCGGCCAGAGCCAATAACAACCCATGGCCCAGAAAAATAACCAACAGCCGACTAGGTGACAGCCCCAGAACCTGAAGAATAGCGATATCACTGCGCTTTTCTGTCACTGACATCGTCAACATCGATACCAGATTAAAGGCGGCCACCAATACAACTGAGGCCAGCAGGATCGCGACCGTGAGCTTTTCCATTTTTATTGCCGCAAAGAGCGACCCTTGCGACGCGCGCCAGTCAGTGATTTTCACTTGAGACTCATTCAGCGACAGCAACTGGTCGGTTAACTCATCCACGCGCGCTCTTTCCGTTAGCTTCGCCTGCACACCCCAACCCGCCATCGACCCCATCAGGCGATCGCCAGTCTCCAAAGAAACGTACGCCACAGATGCATCGGGCTGAGCACCCACCTCGAATACTCCGACCACCTCTAAAGCACGAGACTTGGGAAAGATACCCAGCGGCGTCACGGTGAGGCGAGGCAGGACCACGCTGATCTCATCACCCACGGTAACCCCCAATAGTCTTGCCACATCCGCACCCAACACTGCTGTAAACGGCGCATAGGACAGTTGATCGAGGTCCCCAGCAATGATGTGGTCCGACAGAGTGATGACTTCCCGAAGACCTCTCCCATCCATGGCCAAGAGCTTCACGCCGCGGCTACGCGTCCCGTGCTGTAAGAGCACAGTCCCCTGACGGAAAATCGAGGAGGCCTGTATGACTGGATACGCTGTCAACCGATCTGCCCACTGGTTGAGCACTTCTTCGGTAGGTGCCGCTGGCTCCACAATGAGATCCGGGGTAACCGAAAACAGCCGCTTCTGCAGCTCAGCGGCAAATCCATTCATTACCGACAGCACGAGAATAAGCGCCGCTACGCCGAGTATCATGCCAATGAGAGAAGCAAGCGCCACCACCCGGGTAAATCCGCGTTGGCCGCCACCCACCGTGAATCGAACAATCAAAGCCCAGGAAAGCGACATAGTGATGACCAATTAAGGGCCAGCGCCCTCAGTCCGCCTTGCGCGGTAGCTGGTCAGCGACGAGAGGCATCCGGATCATATTCGCGGACCGGATTGAGTTCGAGGTTGCTCTCGCAGCGCTGAGGGTTGCCGCCGCAAATTTCGCATTCCTGATCAATCCCAATAGCACCCAGCCCTCCGCAGGATCCTTTGATCGGGGGTCGCCCAAAGATGACGCCCACCGCCATCACCGCGACAATGACCACAAAAACAACCAATGCGAGTAAAAACGTCATATCGTTACGTCCGCCCTCTGAGCTTCTAAACCTACACGTCCTCTCGAAGCCACTGCCTCATCGCAGTGGTCGTCATGACCTCAAGATCCTCGCCAGATCGTTTTAGCAGGTAGACCGCCAGCTGGCGAGACTCGGCGAGGGCCATGGCCTCTTCGGAACCCAGGACCGTCAGCGCCGTCGCCCACGCATCCGCCATCATCGCAGAGCCATGCACCACTGTCACGGATACGACATCGTGCTGGACGGGGTACCCGTTCCTGGGGTCAATCAGGTGAGAATACCGCCGTCCACCCTGTTCAAAAAAATTGCGGTAATCACCAGAGGTGGCGATTGCCGTGTCGGACACGAGCAGCGCTGCCTGCATGGATCCACGGGAACCGGGTTCAGGTCGCTCAATGGCTATGCGCCAGGCGTCTCCGCGAGGGCTACTGCCCTCAACCCGAACTTCCCCGCCAACCTCCAGCATAAAACGGGGTATGTTGAGATTCTCCAGCGCATCGGCGCCCAAATCGACAGCATAGCCTTTTGCCAAAGACGAAAAATCGAGCGCCAAGCCAGGCACCTGCTTGGCAAGCATCCTCGTATCAGATTGCCAGTCCAGATGCGCCAGACCGACACGGGACAACGCCTCTTCTACCTCTGCAGGCTCAGGGAAACGCCGTGGCCCACCCGGACCGAACCCCCAGAGAGCAGATAGCGCACTCACGGTTACATCGTAAGCGCCGTCAGTAGCCGCATTGACATCAATTGCAGCCGTCAGCACATAGCTGAAATCCCAGTCCACCTCAATCGGCATACCCGAGGGGGCCGAGTTGAATTGACTGATCAGGCTGTCGGCATCGTAATGATTCATGCTCTCATTAACGAGCTCGAACGCCGCCTCGATATCCGCTTTCACCTGCTCCGGAGTAACGCCTTCGGGGCCACCCAGATAGACGAGTGACCAACTGGTGCCAAAGACATTGCCAGACAACTGTATCGGTCTGTCCGCGTCTCCACACCCGACCAGACAGCAAAAGGCCAGCACAAAGGCTGGCCCAAGTAACCGCGACCGTGCGCTATACATTAGCCACCAAAGTCATCCAGGAAGATGTTCTCCCGCTCGACTCCCAGATCCAGCAGCATATTGATCACCGCAGCGTTCATCATCGGCGGGCCGCACATGTAGTATTCGCAATCCTCGGGTGCCGGATGATCTTTGAGATACTGCTCATACAGGACGTTGTGTATGAAGCCCGTCAGCCCATCCCAATTGTCTTCTGGCTGGGGGTCCGACAACGCCACATGCCACTCGAAATTATCATTTTCGGCGTCGAGCCCATCGTAATCCTCGACGTAAAACATTTCTCTGAGAGAGCGCGCCCCGTACCAAAAACTGATTTTGCGCTTGGAGTTCAATCGCTTGAGCTGATCAAACAGGTGTGAGCGCATGGGGGCCATGCCCGCTCCGCCCCCAATGAACACCATTTCGTTTTCGGTTTCTTTTGCGAAAAACTCGCCAAACGGCCCGTAAACATTCACTTTGTCTCCGGGTTTCAGATTAAACGCCCAACTCGACATGATGCCGGGCGGAATACCCGCATCGCTCCCAGGCGGAGGAGTCGCAATTCGAATATTGAACTTTACGATTCCTTTCTCCTCTGGATAGTTGGCCATGGAGTAGGCCCTGATCGTTGTGTCATCACAAGCGGACTCGAGATTAAAGAAACCGAATCGCTCCCAGTCACCGCGATACTCTTCCTCGACATCAAATTCGCTGTATTTCACAGCGTGCGGTGGGCATTCAAGCTGCACATAACCACCCGCTCTGAAGTCCACACTCTCGCCTGCTGGCAACTCCAGCACCAACTCCTTGATGAACGTCGCGACATTTTCGTTTGATAAAACGGTGCACTCCCACTGTTTAACGCCAAATACTTCCTCGGGAACCTGAATCTTCAGATCCTGTTTTACGGGAGTCTGGCAAGACAGGCGCCAACCCTCACCTGCTTCGCGTCGCGTGAAGTGACCCTCCTCGGTAGGCAACATAGCGCCGCCGCCCTCTTGCACCACGCACTTGCATTGCGCACAGGTACCGCCTCCACCGCATGCACTAGCCAGAAACAGGTTTGCGTCCGCCAGCGTCTGCAATAATTTGCCCCCCGCTGGCACTTCGATGGTGCGCTCACCATTGATTTCGATGCTGATATTTCCGGCCGAAACAAGGCGGCTACGCGCTGCCAGAATCACCAGAACCAGCGCGAGAATGATCGCGGTAAACATCCCGGCGCCGTAAACGATCGTTATATCCATTTCCGCTGCTATCCCCTGCTGTTGAGGTTGCTTTAAATATCGATCCCGCCAAAGGACATGAAGCCCAATGACATTAATCCAACCGTGATGAAAGTAATTCCCAATCCCTGGAGGCCGTCGGGAACATCGCTGTACTTCAGCTTTTCACGTATTCCGGCCAGCGCCACTATAGCCAACGCCCAGCCCACACCGGAACCGGCACCGTACACGGCGCTCTCAGCAAAATTGAGGCTTCTCTCCACCATCAGCAGAGAAGCACCGAGGATGGCGCAGTTCACCGTAATCAGGGGCAGAAAAACGCCCAACGTGGCATAAAGCGCCGGCACATATTTATCGAGAAACATCTCAAGGATTTGGACTAGGGCCGCAATCACCGCGATATAGCTCAACAGCCCCAGAAAGCTCAGATCCACATCCGGCAAACCGAGCCAAGTCAGCGCCCCGTCGGCAAGTAGATTCTGATAAATGAGGTTGTTAACGGGAACCGTGATAGACAGCACGACAATGACCGCCACCCCCAAGCCAGCAGCAGTCTGAATTTTTTTGGAGACTGCGAGGAAGGTGCACATACCCAAGAAGAAAGATAGCGCCATGTTTTCAATGAAAATTGCCCTGACGAAAAGGCTGAGATAGTGCTCCATCACGCGCTCTCCTCTGCCGGGTTATGGTGGGAGATTTTGAACTCCGGCTCCTCAACCTGCTCGGTGTTGACTGAACGGATCGCCCAGATCAGCAGTCCTATCAGGAAAAATGCGCTGGGCGGCAACAGCAACAAACCATTGGCCTGATACCACCCGCCCTCTGTGACCAGCGGCAGGATTTCTATTCCGAACAACTTACCGGTGCCAAATAATTCGCGGACCGTCGCCAGCACCAACAAGACAAAGGAATAGCCCAAACCGTTGCCGATGCCATCCATGAAACTGGGTATCGGTGGATTTTTCATCGCGTAAGCTTCAGCTCGACCCATCACGATACAGTTAGTGATGATCAATCCCACAAACACTGACAACTGCTTTGAAATGTCATAGGCAACGGCTTTGAGCACCTGATCCACCACGATGACCAGCGAGGCAATGATCGTCATTTGCACAATGATTCGAATGCTAGACGGAATAAATTGCCGGATGCTCGAGATAAAGAAACTTGAGAACGCCGTGACCAACGTTAACGCAATGCACATCACCACGGTGACCCGCAGTGAGGTCGTCACGGCGAGAGCGGAACAGATGCCGAGAATCTGCAGTGCAATGGGATTGTTCTTGAAAAGTGGGTCAGTCAGTGTGTCTCGCATGCTCATGATGCTTCTCCCTGCCTGAGGTTATCGAGGAGGGGCTTGAAGCCCTGCTCGCCTAACCAGTAACGCACCAGATTGTCGACGCCCTTGGTGGTCAGCGTCGCTCCCGACAAACCGTCCACCTGCCATGCCGCGTCATTTGAGCCAGCGGGTACAGATCCCTTCAATACCTGAATAGAAACCTGATCACC
>Ga0181569_10001878_pt1 | contig 16570 bp, 18 predicted proteins | sample 101ome_19_FD_132452 | JGI IMG/M metagenome (GOLD analysis project Ga0181569, IMG submission 132452) | Coastal salt marsh microbial communities from the Groves Creek Marsh, Skidaway Island, Georgia - 101405AT metaG (megahit assembly) | ecosystem: Environmental > Aquatic > Marine > Intertidal...
GTAGCTGGAATCCGTCTGGTGGCGTATAGTCAGCTCCTAGTTCCACCGCAAAGCAAGGTCCGTAGTGCCTATCCGAGCCGAGGTAAAACTCGCACTCTCCGTTGATCCCAGCCTGCGCAAGCATTTCACGCGTTGGCACATCTACCTGTCCAGCCGATGCGTGTACGAGCAAATCGTCCGCGCAAAAAGCAAAGCAGCGGGCAGCTGTGGGTGGCGAAGTTGGAGGTATAACTTCTGGTATAAACTGTTCCATGATCTCTAATTACCTGATAGGGGGCTGGGTCAAAGCGCGTACCGTTACGTATTGAGGATGGAGCACTTCATCCAAAGCATCCGGGGTCAGTCCGACTAAAAAACCGCGTTTTCCCCCATTGACATAAATGCGGGATAGAGTTCGTATACTCTCTTCGGCATAAATGGGCATTGCGCTGCGCGTGCCGAAGGGAGAGGTGCCACCGACGAGGTAGCCCGTGTGCTTGGTCGCTTTCTCCGGTGCGCATGGACCGACGCGTTTGGTTCCAATAGCCCGCGCCAAGAGGCCAACGGCTACGTCGTGATCACCGTGCATCAGCACGAGCAGCGGTCGTTGATTTTCGTCTTCAAATACGAGCGTCTTTATCGCAGAGTGTAGATCAATCCCCAAGCACTGGGCGGCGTGTTGGGCACCGCCGCGTTCAACGTACGGATAGAGGTGTTCTTCAAACTCGACGCCGCTTGCTCTGAGCGCGCGCAGGGCGGGTGTGACGGGTATTTTCTCTTTCTTACCCATGATCTATGCGCAGCTGTTGAGCCCTTTCTTCGCGCAGAGCGCTGTAATCGTATGCGCATTGAGGTGCGCTTTGAGTGCACCATGCCTTTACCGGTATAAGCCCGTCATCGGCTAGAGATTGATGGAGTCGCGTCTCATCACTCGGGCCGCGGGAAAAGAGAAAGGGATTGCGGTCTCTGTTGGGCTCTAAGCGTGGGTAGGTCGAATCGTCATCGGCAATAAGGGACAGCAGCTCATTGGCTCGCCCTTTTAGATAGTGCAAAAAAATTCGGTGAAAGGGACCGGTATTCCTTCGTTGATTCGGCATTTTTTGGACCCAGCGGACCCAGTCAAATCCGTAGAGGAAATCGTGTGCGTAGCGAAAGTGAATGGGGGAATTACAGCCGTACAACTGGAAGAGGTCTGCCGTCAATGCAAAGCTTGTTTCTAGGTAAGTGGGTGGGTCTGCTTGGCCCCGAGCCTCTTGCAGAAGAGCCGTGGCTAGATAGTCCAAGTCTGCGTAAATATTGTTGGGAAAATGCGCACGTAGATTCTCTTCAACCGCGCGTATACCTTGCGCAAAAGAGCGACCGAGAATAGTATCGATTTCATCCTCGGTCAGCAGCAGTGCACAGATTTCTGCGCAGGACGTAGCGTCATGGCGACTGGGCGAGAGGGAAAAGCGAGGGGCCGCACTGCGGGCGTAGGGATTGGTGTATAGCTCGCTGGACCGTACCATATCAAATCACTAGCTAAAGAGACGCAGGTTAAAGTGAACCGCTGGTTAGTTGCTGTCAAGCTGCAGGCCTTGCCCAAGGTCATGTTGCCCGTTTTAGTCGGGTTGAGTCTCGGCTACCAACCGGGATCCGATCTGTCATGGGCTGTCCTAGTATTGGCTCTATGCCTTGCCGTATGCATGCAGTGGACCATCGTGCTGCTGAACGACTATGCCGATTATCAGGCCGATTTACACCACGCCAATGCGTATCCTGAGCTTTTTGACAAGCGTGCCCTCGTCGAGGGGATGCTGGATCCACAGCACGTAGCGCGTGCCGGTTTGCTGACCGGTCTTGGCACCCTGCTCAGTGCTGGGGGACTTTGGTATATGGGCCATCCTTACGTTCTGCTGCTAGCGGCAGTTGGTCTGCTGCTGCTGTGGGCATATAGCTTTGCCCCGCTGAGGCTAAACTATCGAGGGGGTGGGGAACTGCTGGAAGCGGCGGGCTTAGGTGGAGTGATGCCGTTGATTGGCTATGCGACCCTGCGTGTAGAATGGGACTACGATGAGTTGTTGCTTTTGGTGCCCATCTTTCTATATGGCCTGATTGGTGCGCTTGTTAGCGGTCTAAAACACGAACCTGCAGACCGAGACAATGGTAAGAAAACGCTTACGGTCTGGATCGGATCTGGGAGGGTTAGACGCATTGTATGGGGGATGCAGATCACCTCGCGCGTCTGGTGTGGCCTGCTATTTCTCAGCGGATCATACGGGCTGTCTGCAATGTTCTTGGCGGCATTGGCGCCGGCCTTGCCCATGTACGCTACGCGTCGCTATGACGGTCGGGCCGACTATCGCGATATACCGTCGCTGAGCGCTTACAAGAAGAGTCTGCAGCAGGCGGCTTATCTGACCTATGCCGGTCTGTTAATCGACTTTGTTTTGATGGGGTAGCGCCCCCGTCCAAGCCCAACGGGGGCGCCCCAGTAGACTATGCCTTGAAGGCCCCTTCACTCTGGACTCGTTGGAAGATGGTCTTGAAATGCTCTGATCCGTCGTCGTTCCACACCCGGCTGCGAATGCCGCGGACGTTGCCTTCAGGGAAGCCGCTGAGGCGTTCTGCAGAGGGGATAGAGGGCGTGTAGTAGGTGCTGCCGCCTGGCAGTTCCAGCACGCCGACGTGCGTGGGCAGTTCGCTTTTGGGACGCGCCGCCAGCTCGGCTAACTTCTCTTCGTCAATATCGATGCCCAATCCGGGGCCTTCCGGTACGGGGGTGCTGCCCTCATCGATTTCCAAGCGACCGCCCGTGGCATCTTCGGCATACTGATCGTCTAAATTAACGGAGTGAGAGACATTCGGTAAGACGGCCCCCAGATGCATCGCTAGGGCTTTTGAAAGCGTACCTCCGGTCAGCTGTATAACCGTGGATAGCTCTGCCGTTGCCGCGGCAAAACCGCGTCGGAAGGAAGTGCCAATACCGACTTCGCCCACCATGTATAAATCTGCGCAACCGTTGAGTATTTCCGCACCGCCTCCCAGCTGGGGCACGTGCATGAGTAGTGGGAGAGAAGTGCGTTCGCGCAGCCGTCGCCAGCCGTCGATGTTTTGCCAGCGGATGGGATCTTCTAGGATGCCGACGACGGAGGAACGTTCGACCTCATCAATGATGCGCAGTGTGTCTGTTTCCGTGCGATTGTGGTTGAAATCGTAGTGGACTTTAAAGCCGTCTGGCGCAACCTCCTCGGCAGCGCGCGTTTGCTCTATGACACAGTGATGTGCGCAGGTGTGCATCTTGAAATACTTGTACCCTTCTGCGGCAGCACGCTGGATCTCTAGCGCAAAATCTTCGGGAGATGCAGGGCGCGTCCAAGCTGCTACGGGCACGCGGTCTCGCACTTTCTGTCCCATGATTTTGTGCGCTGGGACGTCGAGGTATTTGCCCATTGCGTCGTAGAGGGCCCCCATTAAACCGACGTTGAGATCAGCTGCAACAAAGTCGAAGGGCGACTTGCCTAGGAGGGCCTCCTTCTGCTGGTCATTCAGGGCACTGTGCCCACGCGTGTCGCCATAGCCAATGACGCCGTTATCGCATGTGATGCGAAAAACAGTTTGCGTATCAATGCCGCTAAAGCGCACTTCGTGGCCTTTGTTGCGTTCGCAAAGGCGTGGATTAATATGCAGTGCTTCGACGTGTTCTATGTGCATGATAACGCTCCTTAGAAAGTGAGTGGGGTCGTTAGGTCGACGTCGGGTAAGAGAGAATTCAAGAGGCGTTGCAAATGGTCGGCCGTCTGAGGGTCAATGCCACGCCCGGGGTGGCGGACGCAGTTGGACTGAAGGAGTCCACGCAGGCGAAATATTTCTTTGCGCACGGCTACTCCGGGCTGCTGTTCAAAAACGATAAGGGGAAGGAAACGTTCGTAAAGGGCACCTAGCCGCTTATCGTCGCCGGCGTTTCTAGCCGCGACAAGCGCCTGGAGCACTTCGGGAAAGGCAAAGCCAGTCATAAATCCGTCGGCGCCGCTTTCTAGGTCATAGCGTCCATACAGAGCGCCTAAGCCAGTAAGGATGGTGGGCCGGCGAGTTGGGGAAAAGCCCGCAAGTAGAGCACGCGTTTTAGGCGGTGTGGGAACCGCTTCTTGCTTTATACAGGCAATCTGGGGGATGGCTTCGACCAGGCGCAGAATTAGATCGCTGGACATGTGCACGCCGGTAGAGGCGGGATGGTCCTGCGCGACAATGGGAATCGTTAGGCCGGCCGCAACCTTCTGGAAATACTCGAAAATACGCGCTTCGTTTGGCACATTCTCCTTCGACGGCGTAATCATCACTGCCGAGGCGCCGAGCTCTTCTGCCCGCTTGCTGAGCCGTAGCGTGGCGTGGGTTCCAGGGTGGCTAGTACCGACGACAATGGGAATGCGTCCATCCGATGCGGCTACGGCCGTTTGAATAAGCGCCTCGCGCTCGGCGTCGATAAGTCGATTTGATTCACCTAGCACGCCGAGTATGGTAACGCCATCAACGCCAAGCTGCGCCATAAAGTCTACGACGCGTTCAAAAGAGGTTAAGTCGATGTGTTCATCGTCGGTAAAGGGCGTCACGAGAATGGGAAAAACGCCTGTAAAATCAAGGTCGGACATAGTTTCTTTCGCTGTTTGAGTAGTTTTTTATGAGAGGTTGCCCGGCGAAAACGATCATTTAGCTGCTTTGCCAAGAGAAAACCTGGAAAAGAGAATTCGCACGACGATGTAACAAGTCTTGATACACGCTCTGACAGGAACTAGGCTCACACTGTTGGTACAGCCCCTCGACGACGACTTTGCCTGCTAGTAGGAGCCGCAAAGCTTCGCTAAAGTTGGTGAAAATGCTACCCTGGCGGAAATCCAGAGGGTGGTGGGGTAATTCCCACTCCCAGCCGGAGCGGAGTATGACGTAGTTGAAAAAGATCTCGCGGAGAAACTCGTGTGCCTGAATATCGGCCTTCTGAGTCCAGGGGGCTCCAACAAGGGCGATCTCACCTTTCTTCTTTACCACTTTACAGCCGTCTAGAGCTGCCCCCTCATGGCCTGAACACTCGATGTGTAAATCTATTCGGCGAGCAATGCTTGGATCGTCGTGTGGAACGCCTTCGAGCACGCGGGGTAGACCCGCCTGGATCGCCCATTGACGTCGAGCGGATACCGGGTCGACTGCAAGCACGTCGTAGCCATAGGCGGCAAAGACTTGTGCACAGAGGTGGCCGACTGGTCCAAGACCCGTCACCAACACTTGGGCTGGCGGTCGGGCAAGCGTCGTTTGCAGGGTCGTCATGGTTACGCCCATCAGCCGGCAGAAGGGGACGAGTTGCGGTGCTAGGCCATCGGGTACGGGGATCGTATCGGCGGCCCGAACCCGCTGGTAAGACTGGTGCTTGCCCATGCAAAAGCGTAGTTCGCCTTCTCGGATGTCGCCGACGGCTTGGCCAACTGATTCAACGCGAAAAACGGCCGCGTAGCCGGGTTGGGCTGGAAAATGACTTCCCCCGTAAATGCCTGCCAGTTCAGTGCCGGGACTGATAAGGGTATAAAGCGTTGAGCCGGCCACTTCGTCGGGGTTCAAGGGGATCTCGATTTCCGATTCGATGAGTTCGGCCTGTTCTGGTGCGGTAAAGCAAATCGATTGATAGCGCATGGTAACCTCTCTATTCGCACGGGCTGGGCTGTGTTTTTCTTCAGTCCCTATTTTAGATTTTCTGGGTTTAGCGCCTCTAATTCGGGTAGGACAAAGCGCCCATCTTTGCGAACTAATACGTCGTCAAAAAAGATTTCTCCTCCGCCAAATTCAGGCGTCTGGATCATAACCATATCCCAGTGGATGGCGGAGCGATTGCCGTTGTCTGCCTTTTCATAAGCCTGTCCCGGAGTAAAGTGAAAAGAACCGGCAATCTTTTCGTCAAAGAGAATATCTAACATGGGATGTGTGATATAGGGGTTGAAGCCGATGGCAAACTCTCCAATGTAGCGCGCGCCTTCATCGGCATCGAGCACTTCGTTGAGGCGTTCGTCCTCGTTGCTCTGCGCTTCCACGATACGGCCCTTTTCAAAGCGCAGGTGGATTTTCTCAAATACGGTGCCGCGGTACAGCGTGCTGGCATTAAAGCCGATCTCTCCCTCAACCGAATCTCGAACGGGGGCGGTAAAGCACTCTCCGTCGGGAATATTGCACTCGCCAGAACATTCGATGACGGGAATGTCTGCTATGCTAAAACGTAAATCGGTCTGTGGTCCGGTAATATGTACTCGGTCCGTGCCGCGCATTAGGTCGGCTAAGGGCTTTTGAGCTTCGGCCATCTTGCCGTAGTCGAGCGTGCAAACATCAAAGTAGAATTCCTCGAAGGCCTCAGTGCTCATGCGCGCCTGTTGGGCCATGGAGGAGGAGGGCCAGCGCAGAACGACCCACTTTGTTTGGGGGACGCGAATCTGATAGTGTACGGGCTGCATCCAGTGCTCCTCGTACAGGCGCATTGAGTCGGCTGGCACGTCGGATAGTTCGGCTACGTTGCCGCTGCCGCGCAGGCCGATATAGGCATTGACCTGACGCATGCGATGGGCCTCCACGTCGCCGATCAGTTCCATCCCCTCGCGCTGGGCTGCCCGAAGTAGTTCGCGCTGTATGCGTGTCCGCTTGTAGGAGACGACGGGTATGCCTCCTACGGACCGAGTGGCTCGTATCAGGGCGATAACCATTTCCTCCGGAATATCAAACGTCTCGATAAGTACTTTCTCTCCCTCCTGTAGATCTGTTGAGTGGTGTATTAAGACAGAGGCAAGTTGATCAAAACGTGCGTCGTGCATAGCGTGCGAACCTTTGGTAAAGATTTATGATGTGGTGCAGGTTGTTGAGATACTCTTCGCGGTGTTTCAGTCCGTATTGGAGACCTGTGACTAGAAGCGCATGCGCAGCATGGGCCGTGCGTAGGATACATCGAGCGTTTCTCCGGTGTGTCCAGACCGCGTTCCGGGTGGCATCAGATGTATAGCCAACGCGCGTCGCTGGCGAGACGTCGCATTGGGTGGCGTGTAGTGCAGCGTCTGACAGTGGTGGAAAAGCGCTCCCCCTGCGGGTAAGTCTACGACTTCTGCCTGAGAGGTGTCCACGCGTTGTCCAACGTCGAGAAGCGCACCGGACTCGGGGGATCGTTCGTGCGATTGGCCTAATCCCTGTAAGTGAGATCCGGGGATTAAATGCATTGCTCCGTTACTCGCATCGACGTCGTCTAACGTGAGCCAGCAGCTCACTAGGTTGGCTGGATGGCAGCGCCAGTAGGCATTGTCTTGATGCCAAAAGACAGCGCCGCCGTGATGGGCGGGCTTTGAGAGCGCTTGGTCGTGAAAAAGCTGAATATTAGGTCCTATCAGGTCTTCGGCGATGTCGAGAATACGAGCGTCGTACAGCAGCTGGCGAAAAGCCATACTGCGCTCGCAAACTTGCATGATTTGCAGCATCTGTTCTGGTGCTTCTATCTTGGCGTCTAGGTCTTCCGTGTCGGATATAGCTAAGTTGCGGAATTGGTTGCTCTCTCGTGCTTCTTCAAAAATGCGGTCGTATTCATCTCGAAGCGTGGAGAGTGTCTCGCCGTCTAGCAGAGGGCCTATGCGCAGGAAGCCGCGCGCGCGAAATGTGTCGATGCTCTCCGGCGTTAGGGCTTGCGTGGGTTGAGAGGCTTTTTCCATGTGTGAATAGGCTCCTTAATAGTCCACTTGGCGGACGGAAACGTAGCGGTTTTTCTGGGCAGATTCGCGCGCGGCCAAGCAGGCATATGCGCTCTGGATGCCTGTGGCAATGGGCGTGCGCGAGGTGCGTATGCGTCCTTGAATGAGGTCAATGAAATCGCGGGCAAGTTCGAGGTCTCCGCCAAAGTGGCTGGCGGTTCCGCTGGTCGATTCGGTAGCGCTGAAAGGCGCGTGATGGCGTATGCGGCGCAGATCACCGCGAAACCAGTCAAAGTCGACCGTTCCGTCATACCCGCTGACAATTGCGCCGCGTCGGCCCGCATCGCGGCGTGCATAGAAAACCTGCGTATACACGCCGTGTGCGCCGGAGGCAAATTCTAATAGGGCCGAAGAGCAGTCCTCGTTGAGGGTGCCGTCGCTGGCGTTTCCACATTTTTTACTAAATACGCATAGGTGGTCTACGTGCGAGCCCGATGTGCCGTTACGCTTGCGATTTTGTGGGCTTTCCAAACAGGTGTGTTGCTCGTCACACTGTGAACAATAGCGTTCTTTTTTTTGGCCACCGAACACCCGTCCACGCGTTGCCATGGCCGCAATGCGCACTATGGGTTCGCCCATGAGATACATAAGATAATCCAGGTCATGCGTGGCCTTTTGTAAGAACAGGCCGCCTGTTATAGCAAAATCGCGATAGGGGGCTTCCCAATATCCCGTTCCGTAGGGCACGTAGTTTGTGGCGGCAATGTGGACGGGTTTTCCCACGGCGCCGTCCTCCACATATTGGCGTGCGAGTTCACACAGGGGAGAAACGCGCAGGGGGAAACTGACTACGACCGGGCAGCGCGCGTTTGCATAGGCCTTCTCGAGTGCAGCAGCTTGGCGCAGATTAATGGCTACGGGCTTTTCTAAAAAGAGCGGCAGGTCAGACTGCGCTACCGCCATCGCATAGCGCGTGTGTAAATTGCAGCGCGTTCCGATAGCCAGGGCATCTATGCTTCCCTGGCGCAGCAGCGTGGAGACGTCTCTGTAAAACGTGGCGTCTCTGTCTCTGGGGTCCATGCGCTGGCGCACGCCTTCTTTGTCGGGATCGACAACGGCTGTTACGCGCAGTTCGGGGTCGATAGAGCGCAGGCTGTTGTTGATTACTCCGTGAATGCGGCGACCGTATCCTATCACGCCGAGTCGGATCATGAGGGTTCTCCATTTTTTCGGGGTAAACTAATGCGCAGAGGGTGGAGAGTCCACCGCTGGATGGGGTTATATCGCACTGGCGTGAAGATGCGCGATAAAAATTAATTTCAACTCGTTAATTTTCGGTGGGTAATTCCACCTTTTAACCGAAGACGAGGAACCTAGGTCGTCATTAGGCAGAGAGGACATTATTCGTGAGAAAAGCCGTCGTGTTATCAGATTCCCGGAGCGATGTAGATCGCGTTTATGCGGAGGGGCGCTGGGAAGCGCTCTGTGCCAACGTCGCTCTCTATCCGCACGTCGTTGGGATAAAAAACTTTGATAGACACGCAGAGAGCCTGCGCGATGTTGAGGTCGCTTTCTCTACGTGGGGCATGCCGGAGTTGGTTGACGCACACCTCGTCAGGATGCCGTCGCTGAAGGCCCTTTTTTACGCAGCCGGTTCCGTGCAGTCCTTTGCACGGCCTTTTCTAGCGCGCGACATTGCGGTGGTAAGCGCATGGGCTGCCAACGCCGTGCCGGTTGCGGAATTTACTCTCGGGCAAGTGCTCCTGGCGTGTAAGGGCTATTTTCGCAACGAGCGGGCCTGTAGAGATGCGGAGCTACGCCATGCCGGAACGGCTTTCAAAGGGGCGGGCGTTTTTGGCGAAACGGTGGGGCTTATTGGTGTGGGGATGATCGGGCGGGCGCTGTGTCGACTGCTCGAGCCCTTTAACCTGAAGGTTATAGGACACGATCCCTATCTCGAGCCCGCTGTGGCGGAGGCATTGGGTATTGAATGGGTCGACTTACCGGATGTGTTCTCCAGCGCCTATGTGGTGAGTAATCACCTGCCCAATATTCCGTCCACGCGCGGCCTGTTAGACGGCTCTCTCTTTGCCCGTATGCGCTCGGATGCGACGTTTATAAATACGGGGCGAGGTGCTCAGGTGGTCGAAAGGGATCTCATTGCAGTGCTGGCCGAACGGCCCGATTTAACGGCCTTGCTCGATGTGACTTGGCCCGAGCCGCCCGAGAAGGAATCTCCGCTCTATGCGTTGCCCAACGTGTTGCTGAGCGCACATATCGCGGGCTCAATCAACGATGAAGTGGTTCGGATGGCGGACTATGTGTTGGAGGAATACGGGCGCTGGGACCGCGGAGAAGACCTGCTCTACGCCGTTTCTCCCGACATGCTAGAGACTATGGCCTAATCGATGATGCCACCGCCTAAGCAGTACTCACCATCGTACAGCACGGCGTGCTGACCGGGCGCAATGCCGGGATCGGGCTGCTGAAGGTGGAGATCGCCCCTGCCCTCTGCGCCGTGGTCAAAGCGACAGGGAATGAGCTGGGGACCGTGCCGCAGTTTGACTTGGAGTTCGGCGTGCGTTGGTGGGCCCGTAATCCAGCTGAGCTGGCTTACGGTTAGCCTATCGCGCATTCGAGCGTCTTGCCGATCGGAATGCGAAATAAAGACCGTATTGCTCTCGGCGTCCTTGTCGACTACGTACCAGGGTCCCCCGCCTAAGCCCAGACCGTGGCGCTGTCCAATTGTGTGAAACCAATAGCCTTCGTGTTCCCCTTTTTTTTCACCGGTCTCGCGTTCGATCAGATTGCCACGCTTTCGTCCGAGGTGAAATGCGACAAAGTCTCGATAGTTTATTTTACCCAAAAAACAAATTCCCTGGCTGTCTTTCCGATCTTTAGACGGTACGGCAAGCGTTTGGGCAAGCGTGCGCACTTCGAGTTTGGGTAAGTGGCCAATTGGAAAGAGCAGGTGGGCGAGCTGTTCCTGATGCAGATTGGAAAGGAAGTAGGTCTGGTCCTTTACCGGATCGGGCGCCCGCTGTAGGTAAAAGCCCTCTTCGCAATGGGCAATTTGGGCATAATGCCCCGAGGCCACTCTGTCGAAAGCACCACCCAAGCGATCCATAAAGACGCCAAACTTAATGCGTTCGTTGCAAAAGATGTCCGGACTGGGGGTGCGGCCTGCTCTGAGCTCGGCCAGAGCGTGTTCGACGATCCGCTCGCGATACTCCGTTTGTAAAGGGATAATTTCCAGTGGAATATCGAGCTGCTGGCATACGGCGCGGGCGTAGCGAAGATCCTCTTCCCACGGACAATCTCCTAGGAACGCCAGTTCATCCTCAAGCCAAATCTTTAAGTAGAATGCCCGTACCTGGACGTCCGGTTGCCGAGCGAGTAGGTGTAGAGCAACGGAGCTGTCTACGCCACCTGACAGGAGTGCGGCGACTTTCATCGAAGGCTGGCCTCTAGGGCGGGGATGAAATATTCGATGGGGGGCAGAGACATCTCTGGCACTTTGCCACAGTCGTCCCACCGGCGCAGCTGTACGGCTTCCTCTGCAAAGGGAAGGTTGGCAAAGGCGTCTGATTCTGCGCTGGTATAGGGGCCTCCTTGGAGATCGAGGCTGCGCTGAGAGGCGGGCGAAAGGCCGCTTAGATAGGCCGCGTCGACGGCGCATAGGTAGCGTTTCGCGGCCACGTGTAGACGACCGGGTTCGGTTGCTGCGGGCTGAAAGCGGGATGCTAAATAAGCGGCACCACTCTCTTCATGACAGGCGTCAATCCCGCGATCGGCCGCGTCTTCTGCGTGTAAGAGATGGCCGAAGTCGTGCAGCAGGGCCGCCGCTATAAGCGTATCAGATGCTCCAGCACCTTCGGCTAAAACGGCCGTTTGCAGTGCGTGCTGCAGCTGGGTTACGGACTCGCCGTATTCTAGGTGGCCTCGCTGTTTAAAGCGCTCTAATACATCGTTAATCGCAGTGTCCATTGTCCTCGGATTGGTGTATAAAAGGGTCTTTACATATAATAAGGGCGCGCGGCCAGAGAGCAAGAAATGAAAGCGGCCTGAAGTTGCTGCTGCACCCGTATCAACGCATCCAACTCTACCTGCTTTGCGGTACGCTGAGTAGGGCAAGATGGGGTGGGGCGCGCTTTCGTTTACGTATCCATCCAACTAGGGAGATTTGAGATGAAGTTTGAACATTTCGCAATCAACGTAGAAGATCCAGTCACCGTAGCCAAGTGGTATGTCGACCATCTGCAGATGAAAATCGTTCGCCAGAGCGAGGGGCCGGCTTTTATGCACTTTCTCGCAGATTCTACCGATCGGGTAGTGATGGAGCTTTACAATAATCCTCCCGAACTCATTCCAGACTACGCCGCGCAGGATCCGCAGGTGTTGCATATGGCATTCGCGGTTGAGGATATGGGAGGGACGATTAAACGACTTGAAGAGGCGGGAGCCCAACTGGTAGGAGGACCTGGTCCTACGCCGGCGGGAGATACGTTGGCGATGCTGCGGGATCCGTGGGGTTTTGCGATACAGCTGACCCAGCGTGCAACGCCCATGGTGTAGGAGAAATCGATGCAGGTCTGTGATGGGGTTGGTGATAGGAGACAGGCGCTGCTAGTCTTCAGCCTGAGCGGTGCGCAGGTGAATCGGGAGAGGGAATCAATCGAGCTTGTCTGATACGTCGGGAAATGCGCGACATCTGCTATTGGCCGTGTATGTGCCCGCGCTGAGCTTTGCGGTTAGTAGGGGCGTGCTCATTCCCATCATGCCGCTCTACGTGCGTTCCTACGATGTTTCATACGGGTTGGTGGGACTCGTTTTGGCCGCGGAGAGCGCGGGCACACTGTTAAGCGATATGCCTGCAGGCGTGTTGATTCGCCGCATAGGGCATAAGGCCTCGATGCTCTTAGGTGCGGGATGTAGCATTGTTGGGGCCCTGGCACTTTTCTGGGTTGAGAGCCTCTGGCTCGTAGTCCTTTTTCGCATCGTGTCCGGCGTCGGGGCTGCTCTACTGGGTATTTCACGGCACGCCTATATCGCCGAACTCGTGCAGGTGCAGCGCCGCGGCCGTTCAATCGCGGTTTTAGGTGGTATTGGTCGAGTGGGCGCCTTTATTGGGCCGGCACTGGGCGGTGTCTTGGGCGCGACGTTTGGTCTACGCGCCGCGTTTATAGGCTTTGCCGTCCTCGGGCTAGTGGGGGGCGTTGCCGTGCTGTTTTGGGTGCGCAGCGCACGCGGTGTGGTTGAGAATTCGGTAACCGAGCACCGCTCTCTGAGGCAGGTGTTTAGCGCCCATCAGTCCGCGTTGCTGAAGGCGGGGTCTGGTCAACTATGCGCGCAGTTAATTCGCGCGGCTCGGCTGATTATCATACCGCTGTACGCAGCAGATGCGCTGGGATTAGACGTGCGCTCTGTCGGGCTGATTGTCAGCGTATCCTCTGCCGTTGATATGCTGATGTTCTATCCCGCGGGCGTGATCATGGACACCTGGGGGCGGAAATATGCCTATGTCCCGAGCTTTGCGATCCAAGCGGTAGGTATGTTAATGATACCCGCTGCAGAGAGCGTATGGACGTTGCATCTGGTGGCGGCGTGGATTGGCTTGGGCAACGGGTTGGGTTCGGGTACCATGATGACGCTGGGGGCGGATCTGGCGCCGGAGAGGGCGCGCGGAGAATTTCTTGGTTTGTGGCGATTTATCGGTGACGGAGGGAGTGCCGCCAGTCCGCTCGTAGTTGGCGCGATTGCCGAGGCGATGGGGCTCGTTTTTGCCCCGTTGGGCGTTGCCGCCATTGGTTTTTCGGGAGCGGCTATACTGGGGTTTCTGGTGCCGGAAACGCTTGCGAAAAGCCGAGCGAAAATGTCAGAGCCAGATGGAGGATAGCCCATTGCAGTGGATAGACTCTCATATGCACGTCGATTATCACGGATTGGATGCGGAAGCCGTCGTAGCCGAAATGGACCGATTTCAAATCGAGCGGGCGTGGATTCTCACTTGGTATATACCTCCAGCAGAGGATGTCCCATCTTCCCATCACGGATTCAGTCCGCTCAATCAGAGGGCTGACGGCACGCATGCCGGATCGCTCTTATCAGACGTCTTAGCGGCCTGCCGGCTCTTTCCAGAACGCCTAGTTGCCGGCTATTGTCCATGCCCCTCTGAAGGGAATGCAAGCGCCTATTTTGAGGCCGCATACCACACGCACGGAGTGCGAGTTTGCGGAGAATGGAGCTATCGGATGCTGCTCGACGACCCGCGCAGTATCGAATTGTTTCGCACGGCCGGTTCGCTCTCATGTCCGGTTGTCCTACATCTGGACGTACCCTATTTGCCGGATGAAAGAGGAGTGCCCGTATATCAGCCACACTGGTACGGTGGTATGCCCGGACCGCTTGAGCGCGCTCTTCAGGCGTGTCCTGATACGATCTTTGTGGGACATGCACCGGGCTTTTGGCGCTATATAAGTGGCGATGCCGAGCGCGACTCGGCTCTATATCCCGACGGACCCATCGTAGAAGGGGGCGAGCTTATTCGCCTCATGGAAACATACGACAATCTCTGGGCCGATCTTTCCGCTGGATCGGGACTGGGGGCGCTGCGGAGAGATTCTGATCACGCTCTGCAATTTTTGGAGCGATTTTCCGATCGACTGCTCTACGGACGCGATGCGCCGGGCAATGCCCTACAGGACTATCTGCGTCCATTGGCCCTGCCTGAGGGGGTGAGACGAAAGATCTTTCGCGAAAATGCGCTGCGGCTCGTACCTTTGGATTGATGAGTGTAAGGAGTGGAGATTAAAACGGTGAAAAAGATTCTTATAACGGGGATTTCGGGCCTGGTGGGTAGCGCTGTTTACCTGCATTTAAGCCGCTCGCCTGAGCGCTATGAGCTCTATGGTTTGGATCGCAGTCGCGATTTGTCCGAGCGCGTTTTTGACGATCGATTAATTGATTTGCCCGACAGCCGCTATTTCACCTGCGATATTACCGACGTGGAGGCCGTGCGCCGTGCGGTCAAGGGTATGGACGTCGTTGTGCATATGGCTGCAGATCCATCAGGGCGGAGTTGGGAGAGTTTGCGCGATAACAATCTCATCGGGACCTACCACATTTTTGAGGCTAGCCGCGAGGCGGGCGTTAGCCGCATTGTGGCGGCTAGCACAATACAGGTTTCGACCGGCGACTGCGAGCACGAGCCCTACAGATCAATTGTTGAAGGGCGGGAGGAGGACGTGCCTGCCGAGGTGCCCTTCGTATCCGTCGATACGCCGGGGCAGCCGCGCAATATCTATGCCGCTAGCAAGGTCTGGTCGGAATCTCTCGCTCGGGTGTACGGATACAGTCACGGAGTGTCTAGTCTGTGTATTCGCATTGGGTGGGTTACAGGGGAAGATAGCCCGCGCAGCGGGCGCGCAGACCTGTGGTGCAGTCAGCGCGATATCGCCGAGTTGGTTCGGTGCTGCATCGAAGCCGATCCGGCGCTCCGGTTTGGCATATACTATGGAATGTCAGATAACGACCGGCGCTGGGTTGATCTAGAAAATGCACAGCGCGACGTGGGCTATCGGCCTCAAGACGGTGCAGAGCGCGCACTCCACGAGTAGATATGCAGCCCGTTTTGTTTGATACAGATCTGGGGGTAGACGATGCCCTCGCTATTGCGATGGCATTAAACGCGCCCGAGCTGGACGTCATTGGCCTCACGGTCGTTTCGGGCAATGTGTCGATCGAGCAGGGGACGCGCAGTGCGCTGCAGCTGCTGGAATTGCTGGCCCGGGACGACGTGCCCGTTTACGTGGGAGCGGAGAGGCCGCTTTTTATAGATCGCGTGGATGCTGTCCAAGTGCATGGGAGCACGGGGTTGGGGTATGCTGAACTACCTGAACCGAGCACGCTGCCGGTTGGTCGAGCCGTCGATCATATCATCAGAGAGATCCAGAAGCGCCCCGGAGAGCTTATCGTTGTCGCTATCGGACCGCTGACCAATTTGGCGCTGGCCGAAAGGAAATCGCCGGGTATACTCAACAGGGCGCGTCGCGTTGTAGCGATGGGAGGGGCCCTGTGGTGTGGTGGAAATATAACGGACACGAGCGAATACAATATCTACGCAGATCCTCATGCTCTGAGTGAACTGCTACAGGCACGGACTAACCTAACGCTCATACCGCTCGACGTGACGGAGCAGCTCACGCTCACGGAAGGTGAAATCGTGGCCGCTTGCCAAGCGCACGGGGATCGTTGGATTCGATTCGTACAAGAGGCCACGCGGAGCGTCTTTGAATTTGAGCAGGCACAGGGGGGAGCGCGCAAAATGCATCTGCACGATCCTGCCGTTCCTGCCCTGCTCATTGAGCCCTCCCTCTTTGCGATGCGTGCGCTGGCAATTGGAGTAGAGACCGAAGGAGCGTCGGCGGGAAGCCTTAGGGTCCTGCCTGAGGAAAGCGAAGAGGGTATGTCCGTCGACTGCGCGGTAGACGTCGACAGCGCGCGCGCCATGGAGTTTCTGCACGGCAGGGTATTGGGTTTGTGATATTTTACTACATGTGTTTCAAATACACCACAAAAGAGAAAGGAAGTTCAGATTGACAAATATAGCGTTGCTTTCGGCTGCACATATTCACACCCGCGGCTTTCTCGAGGAGATATCCAAGCGAGATGATTGCTCGCTCGTGGCCCTCTGGGACGATATGGCGGATCGCGGTACCCGCTACGCCGAAGAATATGGCGCCGAGTTTAGCGGAGATTTGGATTCAGTAGTCGGTCGTCAAGACGTAGATGCCTTCATTATCTGCGCAGAAAACACCCGTCATCTGCCCCTATTAAAGGCCGCTATTCCCGTTGGAAAACCCATTTTTTGCGAAAAGCCTTTCACGGCTCTCACCGCGGATGCTGCAGAAGCA
>Ga0181569_10001880_pt1 | contig 16566 bp, 6 predicted proteins | sample 101ome_19_FD_132452 | JGI IMG/M metagenome (GOLD analysis project Ga0181569, IMG submission 132452) | Coastal salt marsh microbial communities from the Groves Creek Marsh, Skidaway Island, Georgia - 101405AT metaG (megahit assembly) | ecosystem: Environmental > Aquatic > Marine > Intertidal zone...
AGGTGATTAATTTCACCAGCATCGAATCGTAGAATGGCGTGACCACCGCTCCTGAATACCCCATGCCCCCATCAAGTCGGATGCCCAGGCCTCCCGGCGAACGATAGGCCAGTAATTTGCCGTAATCGGGGGTAAAATGATTGGCAGGGTCTTCGGTGGTGACGCGTGCCTGGATGGCATAGCCGTGGCGAGGGATGGTTTCCTGAGTAGGGATCCCTAGAATAGCCTCATGGAGTCGATGATTCTCCGCAATGAGGATTTGGCTACGCACCAAATCAATCCCGGTGATTTCCTCGGTCACTGTGTGCTCAACCTGGATACGGGGATTCATCTCAATGAAATAGGCCTGGTGTTGATCCAGATCGTAAAGGAATTCTACCGTACCGGCATTTTCGTACCGGATTTCCCGTGCCAGCTTGACGGCATCCTGACACATCTGATCAATCAGTTTAGGCGGTAAGCCGTAGCTTGGAGCTACCTCAATGACTTTCTGATGGCGTCGCTGAACCGAACAATCCCGTTCGTGGAGATGCACAACATTGCCGTGCTTGTCTGCGAGAATTTGCACCTCAATGTGCTTGGCTCGGCCAATGAATTTCTCCAGAAAAACCGCAGGGTTGCCAAAAGCTCTCTCGGCTTCGCTTTGAGCTTCATCAAGCAATGAATCAAGTTGATCTGCATCGGGAACAACGCGCATGCCTCGACCGCCTCCACCGAAGGCGGCCTTGATGATTAAGGGAAACCCAATCTCGCGTGCCTTTTTAATGGCTTCCTTTCTGACTGTGATGGGTTCGTCGGTGCCAGGTAGGGTGGGAATGCCGATACGCTGGGCAACAGCCCGCGCTGCGGTTTTGTCGCCCATCATGTCTAGCAGTTCGGGGCTGGGTCCGATGAAAACGATTCCTGCCTGTTGACAGGCTCGTGCCAACTGGGGGTTTTCGCTGAGGAACCCATAGCCTGGGTGAATGGCCTCCACTCCTTTGGCTTTGGCTGTTTCGACGATGGCCTCAATATCCAGGTAAGCAGCAACCGGTCCCTTGCCAGCTCCGACCTGGTAGGCTTCGTCCGCCTTGAAACGGTGCATGCAAAAGCGATCCTCCTGAGCGTAGATGGCAACGGTTTTTTTGCGCAACTCTGTGGCAGCGCGGAACACCCGTATGGCTATCTCTGACCGATTGGCAGCCATGATCTTGTTGAAAGATCTCGTGGGCTCCTCGTGCCGTTTTTTGGTCTTGCCGGATGGTTGTTGCTTCAAACCCATGGGAGTATTTGCCTGAAAAAAGCCTCACTCCGTCAAGCAATATCGGGCTGTTGGCGGTCCTTTTCCTTTTTTGAAGGCGTTTCAAAGCCAAATGGCATGGAAGCACGCTTGAGACCTTGGGCTTCCCACTCGAAGTAAGCTTTGGGTTTGGTTGCCTAACTATTTGATGGGTAGCGGATAATGATTTTCCCGCCACGTTGGTTTGCCTCAGGGAGGGGGAAATGCTGACTCACACCCTCAGGCCAGATGATTTCAACTGCCTTGACAGGTGAGCGGATGCCCAAAATCTGGGTGGCGGAGGATTGGGACCAGTAACCCTCACCCAGATGGATCTCACGCATTGGCCCTACCGACCCATCCTGGTAAACCAATCGCATGCGAGCACCGATGGCCTGGGGGTTGTCTTGTGTGCCTTTCAGCTCAACAGTCAAACCTGGCTTACCAGATTGATTTGCAAACAGGTGAGTGGCTGCGTGACGTTGGATGGCTGCCAGATCGGGGCGGTGATCAAGGTTAAAATCCGCCACAGCCATCCCACGTCCTTCTCCAGGGAGCAGGATTCCGGACTCATTGCCATGCATCCATTCAAAAGATCCGTCGCCTAATCCCAAAATAATGAAGCCTGCCCCTGCATCCTGACGACTGTCGCGTTCGGAGACTCCATGGAAATTCTGACTGCCAGCCAAGTCTTCCCATCCATCTCCATTGAAATCGCCAACACCCATGCCGAAAACAGGACTCCACTGTATTGGGTCAGGAAGGGGGTGCAGTTCAAAGTGGTCCTCACGATTGAGCAGGATGACCGATTGGAAAAAGGAGGCCTGTAGCTGATCCATCGCCTCAGGGCTGGCATCCAGGAGCTCCTGGATCGTGGACTTGGCAAGCTGGGTAAAAGACCCAAAAGCCTGCCCCACCCAGGGCATGAAATCAGCAAGGTGTGCCCAATCCCTGATGGGATAGTCCCCCCTTGATTCAGGTAGTCTATAAGTTTCAATCAGCCCTGGGACGCCTTGTGTTGCACCCTGGGAGTAGTAAATTCCCAGGGGTTGGTGCCTTGGGTGAGCACGCTCATGATTGAGTCCCCAATTGCCAGCCACCAGGTCCATAAGGCCATCACCATCGGCATCCATGGAGGTCAGGCTGGTCCACCAGCCCTTAGGAGAAGGCTGATTGCCGTGGATCGATCTCATGGGGCTAGGCCGGCGGTTCCAGCTGCCTTGCTGGTTTTCAAGAATCACCATTTCTCCCCACTCGGAGACAACGACCAGTTCCGGGAGAGGGTCGCCTGCAAGTTGAGAGAAAAGCGCGGCACTGACCATGCCAAGGGAGGCAGTGACTGATTCAGACACGGGCATCAGAGACCATTTACCGTGCTTGTTTTCCCAGAACTGACTCAGGGGAGCCGTTGGATAGTCACCCTGACGGTACCGCCCCCCAACAAACAGGTCTAAATCGCCATCACCATCCCAGTCGGCCATGGCCAGCGGTCCTGGGCTGCTTCCCGGCGAAGCAGGGAGTAGTTGGCTGCTGCCATGGACCATGGAGAAGGCCTGGACCCCGCTATGGGTCTGAGTAGGGGATGGGCCAGCGGACTGGCCCATCATCAACCACATCGCCCCCTGCGAGGCCCGCCATGCGAGCAGTGTGGTCTGGTTTTGAGGCAGGGCTGAGTCAAAAGCTTTGGCCCGCTGACGCACAAATGCTTGGCCACCTTGGTTGCGATAGACCCCCATTTGTCCACCTCGCCCACCCCCAACAAATAGGTCGTCCCAACCATCTTGATTGAAATCGAACCAGGTGATGCCTGGGCCGAGGCTATCGAGTGAGCGGGGGACCATGGGCTGCGAGCTCAGGCCATTTCGGTCTGTTTCCTGGTGCACATGAGGCAGGCGGTCGGAGACATCCCTGAAAAGTGGCTTCGGTTTTGTCACCGCGGTATCTTGTATCCGATCAGGCGAGCCGCCCTGAACAAAACGATAGAGGTGATTGGCAGGAAGGTCGCTATGCAGGTCGGTCGAGCCATCACGCCAGCGGAGACGGATACTCACTCTGTCCTGAGGGCTCCTCACGGCAAAGGTTCTTGTGGGCTGATCACTCGACAGGTAGCGCCCCCCAGCAAGGATGGCTTGGCGTTGAATGGGTAGGTTAGGGGCAACCACTTCAATGGTCGCTCCAACCCCCTGAGTATTCCCTCCGCTACCCCTTAGCTCCACACGCACGCGAGCCTGGGTAGTCTGATTCTGATGAATCAGCGGCGGGTGGTTCAGAGCGTTGATCACGACATCCAAATCTCCGTCATTGTCTAGGTCTGCCAGCGCCATGCCGTGGGAAACTTCAAGAGCCGCAAACCCCCAGGAAGCACCGACCTCTTTAAAGGTGCCATCACCTTGGTTGTGAAAGGCAATGTTGGGGGTTTCAAGTCGAGGGAATGCTTTCCTCGAAGCCAACTTCTGTTCATGAGACATGCGGTTGCCTGAGCTCATCTCATCCAATTGGCGAGCTATATCAGCATGCTGGGCATCTCGGTCGTGGCCGGTGGTGATGAGTAGGTCCTCATAACCATCCAGATCTACGTCTATGAATACGGGGCACCACGACCACTCCGAGGCAGCCACATCAGCCAAGCGAGCTAATTCAGCGAAGTGGCCATCGGGTTGTTGCATCAGCAGTGTGTTGCGCGGGGATTGAGGCAGGCTCGACTGGTTATCCCTGAACTGACCGAAAGCCATGCCATCCATGACTTGAACCATCCTTCGTTGGTGCTGCCGGCTTAGCATGTCAACGACGAACAGGTCGGTGTATCCGTTTCGATCGACATCAGCCAAGTCCACGCCCATGGAAAAGAGACTGGATTGTCGCCATTGCTGCGAGCCTGCAGGTAGCAGACTCCCATCCCCCTGGTTGATCCAGAATCGGTCGGGCGATTGAAAATCATTGCAGACGTAGAGGTCAGGGGCTCCGTCACCATTGATGTCCTGCATGATGGCCGAAAGCCCCCAGTCATAAGCAGCAGATGCAGGCTTTCCCGGTGCACTGAAAAAATGATCCCGCCCCCACTGGGCCTTGACCAGTTTGCCGTTTCCGTGGTTGAGATACAGTTGATCAGGCTCCCCATTTTCCATGATGCCGCTGCTTCGATCGAAATCAAAACGCCCCCTGACGCGAGGATCCTCAGCTGGGATACCGTTGTAGGAGAGCAGCTGATACCTACCATCCTTCATGCGGATATCAAACTGCCCTTCGGGTAGATCTCTCAGCGTGTCATTGCGATAGTGGACCACATAAAGATCAATCCAGCCATTGCCATCCAGGTCGGCCAATGCCATCGAGGCTCCAGGCTGATTGCCTTCCAAGCCCCAGGCAGCGGTGGTTTCGGTGAAAGTGCCCTGACCATTATTGGCGAAGGATCGCACCCCACGACGATGTCCGGTCACCAGCAAGTCCAAATCCCCATCGCCATCCATGTCTGCCAGGGCAGCCCCAGTGGAGGATTGATCACTGCACTCGGCTCCCCCGGCATTGAAAACCCTTTCAAAGCGCCAGTCGCCTAAATTGAGGTAGAGCGCATTGGGTGCATCCAGCCCGCAAAAATAGAGGTCACACCATCCGTCGCCATTCACATCACCGGCAGTCACTCCGGACCCGTTGAGCAGGATCTGATTGTTTAGACTCCGCTTGGGATCCAGCCGGTTCACAAAATCAATGCCCCCGAGTGTGTCCTCAATCCTAGGTAGGTAAAAAGGGTTCGATTCAGGCTGAGACTTTATGGAGAGGGGAACGCGCTGATACCCTGGGAAATCGGACCAGACTATTGGGTCAGCCTTTAGCCCCACCAACCAGCCACATGCAACGAGCAAGGTCGAGTTACTGATCAATCGAAGCATCTTTCCATTTTAGAGTTTGGTGGACCTTGAAGACAGGAAAAACAGCCCAACTCCATCGGTGCTTCAAGGGGTCTGAGTCGATAATCCTTGCTGGACTTTTTGCTTCAGTCCCTTTTTGCTCAACATCATGCCCCCCATACCATTGGCTCCATGCTGGTTCAGAACTCCCACTGCTATCAATGGATGCCAGGGGCATCGGTTTGGAGCTGGCCGCGGCGGCGGAGTGAAGGGTGCCGGTTGGGCCGTTATGGTGATCCTCGCATCCGTTTCCTTGAAGGGAGCCGAGCCCTCACCTGAACATCAATATGCCATCAATCGGTTGGAAGCGCGACGCGTATACCAGCTCAAGCAGGCTGCCTTCTGGCAGGCCCGACATGATTTCTCCTTTTCCGATGAGATCCTCTCCAGTGGCATTGCTTTCGAGCATGGTGTGGTGGATGACGCGGCTCTCACCTACAAGGCGGCCCACTACGATCATGGTAATGGGGTGGCCGCGGCGGACGTGGACGCCGACGGCTTGCCGGACCTCTATTGGACCACTCAGGATGGATCTAATCAGCTTTGGCGGAATCTGGGAGGGGGACGGTTTGAGGACTGGACGGCCCAATCTGGGCTGGCCTGTAAGGATCAAATATCTGTCGCTGCCGCCTTTGCCGATGTCGACAATGATGGGGATCCGGATTTGTTTGTGACCACAGTACGTCACGGTAATCGGCTGTTCCTCAATCAAGGGAATGGACGCTTTGTGGATGCGACCCAATCCTCTGGACTGAACTACGTTGGCCATGCCTCAGGTGCCATTTTCTTTGATTACAACTTGGATGGGAATTTGGATTTGGTGGTCACCTATGTAGGGCGCTACACGGATGATTCGCAAGGCAGAGGAGGCTTCTTCCATGCTTATGCCGATGCATTTTCTGGCCATCTCTTTCCTGAGCGATCGGAGTTTACATTGCTTTATCAAGGGCGTGGGGATGGCACCTTCGCTGAGGTGTCAGCTGAACTGGGCTTGCGGGACAATCACTGGACAGGCGAAGTGGCCACGGCTGATGTCAATCTGGATGGTTACCCTGACCTTTACCTGGTGAACATGCAGGGAGATGACCATTTCTACCTCAATGTTCAGGGAAAGGGATTTGAAGATCGCACGATGGAGTTCTTTCCCAAGACGCCTTGGGGAGCCATGGGACTCAATTTTTTTGACGCCAACCTGGATGGCAGGGTGGACCTGATGGTGACCGACATGCACTCGGATATGTCTCAGGGTCAAACCCTTCAAGCACTCAAGTTTCACCCCGACAGTGAAAAGGCCAAGAGTGAGTCTTTCTGCAAGCTGCAGTGGGATGAGACCTACCTGCAAGGATCAGGCAACAATCTTTTTGGCAACGCACTCTACCTATCCAATGCTGCAGGGGCATACAAAGAAGGCTCTGATGCCTTTAATGCGGAAACCTATTGGCCCTGGGGTGCCAGCGTGGGGGATCTCAATGCTGATGGGGCTGAGGATGTATTCGTGGCAGCCGGGATGGGGTATCCCTTCCGCTATGGCATCAATTCGGTGTTGTTGAATGAGGACGGTAAGCGATTTGTGGACAGCGAATTTGTCCTTGGGGTGGAGCCCAGAGCCGATGGTCGGACCGAAAAAGTCTGGTTTACCTTACAATGCGATGGTCCGCACCGAGATCACGACCAATGCCAGGGGCATTCAGGAGATAGGCAGGTTCTGGGAACACTCAGCACCCGCTCCTCGGTCCTGCTGGATCTGGACAATGATGGCGACCTGGATATCGTCACCAATGAATTCAACGATCGACCTCAGCTTCTGATGAGTGACCTTGCTGAAAAGGGTCACTTGAACCACTTGAAACTGCGGCTTGTGGGAAGCCGATCCAACCGTCAGGGCCTTGGCGCCAAAGTCGAGCTGAAGCTTGGAGAGAGACTTTTCACCCGATGGCATGATGGTAAGTCAGGCTACCTGGCTCAGAGCAGCCTTCCCCTTTATTTCGGACTGGGTGACGCGCAGCGAGTGGCTGAAATAAAAGTTCGTTGGCCCAGTGGTCACGAGCAGACACTCACGGATGTCGTAGCCAATCAAACGGTGATCATCCGGGAGCCTTGATTTGTCCTTGAATCGGTGCCTTGCAAAAAAAACCGGCTCCTCAGGAACGAGGAGCCGGCTGCAATACAAAGCGCCTATTCAGCGATAAAGAACTCAGCCGCCTTGGCTGGAGTGACCGAATAGGGTGAGGCTGCACCGGCAACCGGGGCGTAGGGTCCGGTCGCCTGCGTGGCACTCTTGAGCGTGCCGGTGTATTCGATGAGGATATTTCCATCCTGCACCGAGTAGCCCTCGATGTTACCCTGAGCTACGAATGGAACTGATCCACCCTTGATCACGGCATTGTCAAAATACCCAATGGCAATGTTGCCGGCCTCATCGCAGTAGGTAGCGAATCCGAAGCTGATGCCACTGCTGGCGGCAAAGGGTATTTCCACACCGAAGACGCCATCGAGGTAGAGTTTGACTGTTTCGCCATTGGCCAGGATTTTCATCTTGTGCCCTTCTCGATCGTCAAACTTACCGCCGTCGAAGGCTGGTATATTCACACCTGTCCCACTTGGGTCGTCATCGGCGTCTCCAACGGATTTGTTGTAGCGCCAACCATAATTACGGCCGTCGTGGGCGACATAGTCATTGAAGAAGATGAAGTTTCCACTGCTGTCTCGAATATAAACACCGGTGCGTTGTTCGGATCCGGCGCCCGTTGTCAGCACGAAGTCTAGGTCGGTGCGATCCAGCTCAAAGGAAAGCGGTTCGGTTGCTGAAGCAGCGAAGGTATCGCTGGTGAAGAGGGCAAAACCAGGCCAGAGGGCTACTTCCACGGTGACGTCGATCACGACCTGACCATTTTCCATGCGAATGCCTGAGCTTTCGGTCGGTAGCCCGGTGCCATCGAGTGCCTCACTTTCCTCATTCCATCCACTGAGGGTCCCAGATGAAAAATCGTCACTGAACAGGGTGTCCGGTACGGCCGTGACACTCACCTTGACGCCAGCCTCATCACAGGCTCCTGCATTATTGGAGAGTGAGAACTGGGTCGTTCCCAGTCCGACCGGTAAGACATTCACACTCTGGGTGCTTGCCGATCCTGCGGGGAAGTTGAGCACCAGGCTACCTCCAGTGGCTCCTGCAGGAATCGCTGCTCCAGGATTGCTGCTAGTGATGGTGACCTGGACATCCTGATCTGCGTTGAGCAACTGAGGCACGAACACTTCAAAACTCTGGCTTCGATCGGCCAAGGTGAGGGTGATGTTGTCGGCCGAAGTTTCGACGCAAGGCAGCACGTTCTCGATCTTCACATTGTCGAATTTGCCTTCAGCGTCGTCATCGGTGGTCTGTGCGTAGGCTCCTAATTCGAAATGAATGCCAGTGGTGACCTCAAACGGGAAACGGCCCCCTGATACACCATTGACAAAGACCTCCACTTCGGAGCCGTTGGCGACCATGCCGATGCGATACTCGCCCAGTCCATCGAACTGATTAAAGGCCGATATGGCCACTCCAGCCCCTGAGGGACTCCCTGGATTGACATTCGCCTGCCAGGAAACATTGTCATTCTCGTCGTATTGCTGCGTCAGGAGCACATACTGAGAACGATCATCGTTGGTGATCATGACCCCGGCCCTGCCTGCGGTGCCGAATTGGTCGATCGAGACGCGATCGACCTCAAACACCAGGTTCAGATCTTGGACTGCGATGTAACCATTGACGGTCTTGGCGCTTGCACCGGCCCATGAATCGCTCAGAGCGTAGGTGTAAATTTTTAGCACTCCATTGTCTACTTCGACACTGGAATCACCCTCGCCGCCACCGAGTCCGTCGTTGGAGACAGCCCAGTTGGAGCTATTGAGTGAAGCGGTAAAGGCCTCTGTCAACAGGGATCCAGGCCCTGAAATGACGGCTACCGACAGTCGGTTGCCACCGGCCAGATCACCTTGAATGCTCAACTCAGTGCCCCCGAGGGCACCGCCCTGAACCCGGAAGCTCTGCGTGTTGTCACCCCCGGCAGGGAAGACCAGGGAGAGCTTTCCATTGGTGCTGCCCACTGGGGTAGCAATGGAAGGATCCGCGCTGGATACCGTCAAGCGGATGTCTCGTTGCGAATTGAGTCCTTGGGGGATGCGCACCTGCACAGGCTGACTTAGTCCTCCTTCGGTCACACTCACCGCCCCAGGCTGGAAGGTGGCCCCGCCCTCGGATTCGATCACCAGATTGTCCCATGTTGTGTCAGCGGTGTCGTTATTGGCGCGGGCGTAGGAACCGAACTGGAAGATGACCGGTGAGAAGGGGAAGGCCACTTCAGCTCCCTCGATTCCATCGAGCAGGAGTTTGACGGTTTGACCATCTGCGACCATGGACATGTTGTGGAGGCCTCCATCATCAAATGCGGCGTCGTCGAAGGCGGCCATGTTGTTGCCCCCTCCGGTCGGCACATCGCCATCCTGACCGATCTTGCGGTTGTAGCGCCAGCCTCCTTCTCCTCGTACATCGGCGAACAGGATGTAATTGGTTTGGGTTTCATCCAGGATCCACAGGGCACTTCTGGAAGCCGTGCCCTGACCTGCTTCGGCAACACGATCAATGGACAGGGTAATGGTTTCTGATTCAGAGGGGGCAAAGGTGGGCACTACCCGCAGGGTGCCGCCAGCCCACCACTGCTGGGTGGTGGTGCCCACAAAGCGCATCACCCCATCACCGGCTTCGGCATGAATGTCGCCTACTCCACCTTCGAAGAAAGGTGAGGCAGCCACAAATCGATTCGGATCAATGGCGTTGCTGGAAAAGTCATCGGAGAAGACGACATTGCTCTGTTGGGGGACGGCTTTGATTTGCAGGTTGTCCCAGGAGGTATCAGCGGTGTCATTGTTGGCGCGCGCAAAGGAGCCAAATTGGAAACTGACCTTGGAAAAGGGAAAGGCCACTTCAGCTCCCTCGATTCCGTCGAGTAGGAGTTTGACCGTCGAGCCGTCTGCGACCATGGACATGACGTGTAAGCCCCCGTCATCAAAGGAGGCTCCGTCAAAAGCGGCCATGTTGTTCCCGCCGCCGGTGGGGACATCGCCGTCTTCACCAATCTTGCGATTGTAGCGCCACCCACTCTCGCCTCTGACATCGGCAAACAGGATGTAGTTAGTCTCGGTTTCATCGAAGATCCAAAGGGCACTGCGCGAGGCGGTTCCCTGACCCGCTTCAGCGACGCGATCGATGGAGATGGTAACCGGTGAATCCTTGCCGGCGCTGAAAGTCTCTTTGATCTTGAGGGTACCGCCTGACCACCATTGCTGGGTGGTGGTGCCGACAAAGCGCATCACCCCATCCCCGGCTTCGGCGTGAATGTCGCCAATACCGCCTTCGAAGAAAGGAGTGGCTGGCTCATATCTGGCCGGATCAATAGCATTGGATGAGAAGTCATCCTCAAACACCACCGAGAGACCAAGGACGGTTTCAACCTTCAGGTTGTCCCAGGTCGTGTCAGCTGTGTCGTTGTTTGCGCGTGCAAAGGAGCCAAACTGGAACTGAACGTTCTCAAACGGGAAAGCCACCTCCGCCCCTTCGATCCCATCGAGCAATAGCTTGACGGTGGAGCCATCGGCAACCATGGACATGGTGTGCAGTCCGCCATCGTCAAATGAAGCGCCATCAAAGGCTGCCATGTTGTTACCACCTCCGGTTGGTACGTCACCATCTTCGCCAATCTTGCGATTGTAGCGCCACCCGCTCTCGCCCCTGACATCGGCGAAGAGAATGTAGTTGGTCTCGGTTTCATCAAAAATCCAAAGGGCACTCCGTGAGGCGGTTCCCTGACCGGCTTCCGAGACCCGATCAATGGTAACAGTCACTGGTGTGTCAGGAGTTGCCTGAAATGATTTTTTCAATTTAAGCGTGCCTCCCGACCACCACTGTTGGGTGGTGGTGCCCACAAAGCGCATCACCCCATCCCCGGCTTCGGCATGGATATCACCTATTCCTCCTTCGAAGAAGGGGGTGGCCGCTTCGTAGGTCGCTGGATCGATGGTGTTGGAGGAAAAATCATCCTCAAACACAACTGTGCTGATCTGGGCATGGGAAATGCCCTGAAAACCAAGCAGCAATAATAGCAGAGAAACCTGGCTCATGAGCCTGATCCCCGTGCCTCTTAAATTGCTGCGAGGTGCAATGGTCTTGGTTCTGGGTTGCTTCATTATGTTTCCTTATCTTGATTTTGATGCACCTATAACGTTAAAGCATTCTTCCCTCACCCTTGTTCTAGAAAAGATGCGGATACACTTCTCCTAGGGAGGTGAATGCGCCTTGCATTAAGTAATTGGAACCTTTCAATCAAACTGAATTGGTGATGCTTTTGTCAAGGGACAAACACCAGGTGTCAACATCTCACCTCTGAGCATTTGGCACTCTGCTCAACACGAATTGAAAGCGGTTTGACCAAGCAATTCAAATGGATGGCTTCAGGGTGAACGAAGCTGTCAGGTCACAACAATGGGTTTCTTCAGCGGAATATCTTTTGTTTTTCAGGCGTCCATCCGACTCCGTGCAAAGAGCTTGCGCTGGGTATTGTGACCGAGTCACAATGCAAAGTATGCTTTCGACCACTCCTTTTCATATCAGGCAATTGCCCATGTGGGTCATCTTGAGCCTTCTCCTTGGCGCTTGCAGCACAACCCCTAGTGGTGACTGGAGTCAGGAAAACCCCGGTAGCGATGGAGACGGCGATCATGTCATCGGCCCTGATTACCGCCTGGACCCTGCCTTGACCGACCTGGGCAATCCCAAAGGAAAGCAGTTTGAATTTACCATGCCTCTTGCCGAAAGCCGCTACTTCAAGGGGGATGATCCTACTCTGGAGCCCGAACGCAAGCCCGTGCGAAAGGAACGCCGCATTTTTGTCTATATCCCGGCAGCCTACCGCGATGGAGACAAGGCACCTTTTCTAGTGATGCATGATGGTCCGAGCCGATTGGACCTTGTTCGCCACGCCCTGGACAATCTCACCATTGCAGATGATCCAGATCGGCGCTTGCCCGCCTTCATCGCTATTTCCGTGGAAAATGGCGGCAACGATGGCAAGAACAGTCAGAGGGGGCTTGAATATGACACCATGTCCGATCGTCTGGCACTGTTCATTCACCACGAGGTCCTGCCTGCCGTTCTCAATCATCCTGACATCCGAGCGGCATATCCCAAGCTGGCTCTGACCGACAACCCTTGGGGGCGAGGTGTGATGGGATGCAGTTCAGGCGGAGCGGCTGCCTTGAGCATGGGATGGTTTCGTCCCGACCTGTTTCGTCGGTTGATCACTTATTCAGGAACTTTTGTGGATCAACAAGATGATGATGCCCCGGAAGAAGCAGACTATCCTTTAGGCGCCTGGGAATACCACTCCAGTATGAAGTTGATTGAGAACAGCGATTCCAAGCCCTTACGCATTTTTACCCATGTTTCAGAGTTCGATAACCGCGCTAACGACCCTGAGGAAACCTATCATAACTGGGTCATGGCTAACGAGCGCACCGCTGCTGCCCTGAAGGCCAAGGGTTACCATTATCGCTATTTGTTCAGTCGAGACTCGCGTCACTGTGATCGGCGTGTTTTCGAACATACCCTGGCTGACACCCTGCTTTGGATGTGGCGAGGCTATCAGGGGGAATGATGCCCTTCTATGCAAGTAGCTCAGAGAGCTGAATGATCAGCCTCTGGCCCCAGGCTTGTTCCGTCTGCCGCCAGATCGTTTTGCGGTCCTCGAACTACGCTGATTTAAAAGCCTGCCTCCAGCTTTGGCCTTGCCCCTGGCTGGGTTTTTGCCATGGCCTGCTCTTTGGGTGGCCTCGGCATCGGATTTGGTTTCAGCCTGCTTGGAAAGCTTAGGCTGTGGTTTACGCGAGCGAATGGATTCCACGGCCTTGGGGCGACTCCGGGGTTCAAAGATCACTGGGCAACCCTCATAACCAAAGGCCTTTCGCATCTGGCCTGCTAGATACTTGGTGTATTGGTCTGAGAAGAGGTCTCGTCGATTGAGAAACATGCGGAAGGTCGGTGGTGTTTGCTTGACCTGAGTCGCGTAGTAAAACTTAAGGCGAGACCCCTGCTTGGAAATGGGTTGGCGCTGGTTGACTGCGTCATGCAGTGTACGATTGAGCAATGAAGTGGGCACTTTCTGCTTAAGCTGGTCGGCAACAAAACGAATCGCCTCCAGCAGCCGGTCGAGATGAAAGCCCGATGAGGCACTGGTAAAGATGACTGGGGCGTAGTCCATGAAAAAGAGCTGCTCCTGAACCCACTGACCGAAATCCGAGAGTGAAAGTAGCCATTTACCCGCGCTGCGTTGCTTGTTGACCGAGCTGTTGATTTCGTCCCGAGCCTGACTCACTGATTGCTCGTAGAGATCCCATTTATTGATGACAAGAATGCAGGCTTTTTTGGCCTCGACAATCTTACCCGCAATTTTCTTGTCCTGTACCGTGACCCCACACTGGGCATCCATCACATGAATGGCGATATCACAGCGTTCGATAGAATCCTCCGCTCGCTTGACACTAAAAAACTCGACCGAGTCAGCGACCCTTCTTTTTTTGCGTATACCTGCTGTGTCAATCAGCACATAAGCATGACGCTGTCCTTCGTTTTCGATTTCGATGGGGACATCCACCGAGTCACGGGTTGTTCCAGCGATGGGGCTCACGATCACCCTTTCGGACTGTGCGAAAGCATTGATGATGCTGGATTTACCCACATTAGGCCTTCCGACGATGGCAAGCTTCAACCCTGCATCAGCCTGAGCATCAGAAGTCTGTGCTTCAGCGGGATCAAGGGATGCAGGCAATGCCGCCATGGCCGCCTTCATGAGGGAATCGATGCCGCGACCGTGGATGGCTGAAACAGGAAAAATACGCTCGAATCCCAGGGCATTCAGGGGCTCGGCTTCACTGTCGTATCCGGCATGATCGGCCTTGTTGGCGACTAGCAGGATGGTTTTTCCTGAGGCATGTAGCCGCGATGCCACTTCCTGATCGAGCGGTAGGATACCTTCTTGCACATTGACCACGAAGAGGAGGACTGAGGCCGACTCCAGAGCCAGGCTGACCTGATCCATGGCCGCTGTGGTGATCACATCCTGAGATTTTTCTCCCTGCCTTAATCCAATACCACCTGTATCCACCAGGGTGAAAGGCCGGCCTTGCCATTCGGCCTCGATCAGCATGCGGTCACGGGTCACGCCTGGCTCATCATGGACGATGGCGATACGCTTCCTGACGATGCGATTGAAAAGGGCTGATTTCCCCACATTGGGGCGCCCGACGATGGCAATGACTTGCGACATGCAGTGACTATGTAGGATAGAACTCAAAGGTGGAAAGCAAAACACATCCTTTGAGTAGGATTGAGCATTGTTTCAGCTCTTGGCAGATCGAGACTGACCGGCGCAGCGGCGCGAACAATATTTTACCTCCTCCCAGTTGCGTTCCCACTTCTTGCGCCATGTAAACGGGCGCTCGCACACAGGGCACAGCTTGGAAGGTAGGTTTTCTTTTTTCATCGCAATCCAAGCCTAGCGTGTTTGCCCGAGATACAGCAAGCTAGCTTACCCTATGGAGTATCTTGAGCCATGCCAGCTGCTGCGAGCCTATTGGCATAGTGTTTTTAATCTTGCGAGGAGATCTCGAGATGTTCCCAAATGCCGACGCGATGAACCCTGAGATAACCCTGAGTGACAAGTGGGTCTGATTTTTCCAGCCAGCCGGGTTTGCGCCGGGTGACATTGGCAAAACAACGGATGGCCCCTCCATCCTGGTAAATGGACCGAACGTTGATGGGCGCGACTTCGAAACCCAATGAGGTGTAAAGATCCCGTGCGTGCTCATCCAGGCAAGGGATGCCGTAGTGAGGCAGGATGACGATGGAGCGATTCTCTCTAAAATCCATCAGCACATTGTTGTAGGTGAGGAACCATTGTTGCTCAGGGTTGGGGATGCCAGCAACGCGCGTCACCCGATAGCCTAAGCGGCCGAGTTGTTGCGCGATCTCATCAAGCATCACCTCGGTTTTAGGATTCAGCATGATACTTTGAACCAGTTCCATAGAAGATGCCTGATTGAGTTTGGAGGCATCCATAAGACTCTTTGCCAGGGCATGACTGGCTACCATGGCTCGCTTGCCAGGCAAAACAGTGAAAAACATGTCCAGATGACTCCAGGGAACCTTACCTCCGGATCCGTGAACAAAAAACACCGGCCTTCCAAGAAAATGCCCCAGCATTTCCTTTAACTCTGAAGCATTGGACTTGCGCAATCCGTGCATCTCCAGGTGATTGCCGCCGATAAAGACTCGATCCTCGTCGCTAACCATATTCCCTCCATCCAGGAAAAATGGGAGGGTTTCATAATCTGGGGCCAAATCTAACTGGTGCATGATGAAGGGGAGCCGTGTCTCGTCTCTTCGGTCCGCCCCATGCCATGGCTTCGGGGGAGGGATCAGGCTTGATCTGGCTCTTCCGTAAGCATCGGTTCGGGGTATGCGACGATCCCTTGCCCAGGGGGTGAGTTTCAGGCCGCTCAAAACGATGTCACTATGGCGTCGCTTTGGATCGAACAGCCAACGGCAATCATTCATGAAGCCATCAAGATAAGTGTCATCCGTGCAGCAGACCTTGACGCTCACATCAGAGGGTAGCAGACGTAGCAGTTGTTCCAACACTGGGAGTGTCTCCTGAGAAAGATCAGATGGCAGGTTGATGACCACTTCCTCTATTTTCCCGGATGTGTCGGCCAGAGTATGGGGACGCAGGTCCAGCGTCGTTTTTTCTTCGCTTAGCGAATGAGTATAAAGCAGCAGGCCCATGCCCACAGACAGCAAGCAAACCAGGCCCAGCTGATACCATTTTCTATTCAAGCGCTGCTTCCTTTGCCTTAATTTTGGTCTGCTGTCAGCAAAAAACAGGCCATCAATGAAACAGTGAACAGGGAAGAGGCATGATTTGCTCAAAACAGGCAGGATAATCTCAAAGGAGGAGTCAGGTTTTAGGGGGAATCCGAGCCAATCCGAGGAGTTCAGAGGCCTAGCAACCATTCCATATTGGAGCTGGTTGTGAGTGACCCATTTTCAGAGTCCCCAAAAGGATCGAATTGGTTTCATCACCTTAATAATCCACAAGGATAGACTGCATGAGCCATACCAATCGACAATGCCGAGGTACCCTCATCTCCTTTCTGCTTGCCCATCGATGGACAATCCGTTACCAATCCCATCCCTTTGGGCGGCTATGGCGGAATTGGCAGACGCGCTACGTTGAGGTCGTAGTGGGAGATAATCCCGTGAAGGTTCGAATCCTTTTAGCCGCACCATACTTTCCTGGTCTCACTAGACCC
>Ga0181569_10001892_pt1 | contig 16516 bp, 12 predicted proteins | sample 101ome_19_FD_132452 | JGI IMG/M metagenome (GOLD analysis project Ga0181569, IMG submission 132452) | Coastal salt marsh microbial communities from the Groves Creek Marsh, Skidaway Island, Georgia - 101405AT metaG (megahit assembly) | ecosystem: Environmental > Aquatic > Marine > Intertidal...
AAATCGCTCTGTTAAATCTGGATTAGAACGGTGTTCTTTAGTCAGTGGACTCATCTCTTTTGGATAGTCCGTTATAAAGGTTGGTTGCACGTAGTGATGTTCACAACGCTCTCCAAATATTTCATCGATGAGTTTTCCAACTCCCATGGTTTCATCTACATCGAGATCTAATTTCTTAGCAACCTCTCTGAGTTCCACTTCTCCCATTCCAGCGACATCATACCCTGTATGTTCTTTGATGGCTGATAGAATGGGCACTCTTGGATAAGGAGCCTTAAATTCAATCTGGTGTTCGCCCACTTGAACCTTAGAACCTCCAGTCGCTTCAATCGCTACAGTCTCCAATAACTTTTCAGTTGTGTCCATCATCCAGTTGTAGTCCTTATAGGCTACATAGAGTTCCATCACTGTAAACTCAGGATTGTGAGTACGGTCCATTCCTTCATTTCTAAAGTCTTTGGCAAACTCATACACTCCTTCAAAACCACCTACGATTAAACGCTTTAAATACAATTCATTTGCAATACGAAGGTAAAGTGGCATATTGAGCGCATTGTGATGCGTGATAAACGGACGTGCAGCTGCACCTCCAGGTATCGGTTGAAGAATTGGAGTCTCTACTTCTAAATAACCCATATCGTTGTAAAACTTACGAATGGTATTAGTGATTTTGGTACGCTTCACAAAGGTATCTTTTACCTGAGGATTTACGATCAAATCCACATAACGTTGACGGTAACGAAGCTCCGCATCGTTAAACTCATCGTGAACTTTTCCTTCTGCATCGACCTTTGGAAGTGGCAAGGGGCGTAGTGCCTTACACAAAATTTCAAAGTTCTTTACCAAAATGGTTTTCTCACCTACCTGAGTGGTAAACATAGTTCCTTCAACCCCTAGGATATCCCCTAAGTCAACGAGCTTTTTGAAGACCTCATTGTAAAGAGTTTTATCTTCTCCTGGACAAATTTCATCTCTGTTAAAATAGACCTGAATTCTACCTTCAGAATCTTGAAGCTCCGCAAAAGAAGCTTTACCCTGAATTTTCTTTCGCATCAAACGACCAGAAATCACAACCGATTTACCTTCTTCGTAGGCTTCTTCAATACTTGAAGAACGAAGGGTAACTGGATATAAATCTGCTGGATAAGGATTGATCCCCATCGCTTTTAACTTGTCTAACTTTTCTCTACGAATGATTTCTTGTTCTGAAAGTTGCATAGGTTTATTTTTAACTGACTGCAAAGATAACGCTTTGAACCCTATGCTACAACTCAATTAATTTGAAATAAATAACACTCTTTAAAGACTAAAAATGCAGTTCATCGAAAAACCTAACAACAAGCAATAAATGCTCATAAATTGATAGAAAAAATTATTCTATCATGAAATCTTCCATCTTCAAAATTGGTTTCTCCTTTCTATTTCTTGCCCTTACAATCATGTCTTGTGAGAAAGATTCTGAAATTTTTAATGACAACGCTAATGACTTTGAAATTATTACTATAACCGAAAAGGGAAACTACAATCTTCTGATTAGTAATGCTAATAACCTGCCTCAAATCGTAAAAAGAATTGAAAAATACGATACAACTAAAGTATTAAAATGGTCCAAAGAAGAAGCATCTTCCTATTGGATCAATCCTGATCAAGTTGTTGCAACAGTTGATTCATTAGGAAATAAAACCTATGCCTTTGAACTTAAAAGCAAGCGTTATGAGCCTGACCATCTTTACAACTTAATTGTCGCTACCAGAGTTGATAACAAAAAGGTACATCCTTTTATTATGGATTATCAGTTTATCAATTCCAACAAATACGCTTATGCTCGAGAAGAGAAAAGAGAATTTAAAGGAACGATCAATGTGTATTCTTATCAGAACTTCATAAGTTCAGTTGGCAATCTATCTGCTAGAGATACTCTTAACGCTACTCCCTGCTATGAAGATATAGGAAGAACTGTAAGTGATTCCTCTGAAAGCTCAGGTGGTGGAGACGGTGGTGACTCAGGCGGTTTAGGCAATGGTACTACCGGAGGTTCTTCTACCTGGGCTCCTGTTCCTCCTCCTAGCACTACAACTATAACTGTTAAGAATAAAACCGTTGGATATGTTGAAGTAGGCGAAGGTGATTACGTCAATGCTTTAACAGAAGACTTTAAAGGAGAATCATCCACTGAATCGACTACAACTACTATTGATGAAGACTGCCCTAATGATGTGGCATTATTATTGCCCATAAATGAAGAAGAGGATCGAATTATTACAAATGAATTAAGAGAACGCGAGAAATGCATCTTTGAAATGCTTACAAAAAATTCAGATGATTTTATAAGAGAGCTTTTAAGTAATTTTGAAGGAGAATCTGAATTTGATGTGAAATTAATTTCTAGAGATGGTGTATTTGATGATGATTCCGAAGTTAATGCAAAAACAAATCCATCTATTGAAAATGGAGAAATAACGATAGAGTTTAACAGTAATATACTTAAAGATTACGGTGTATTATCAATAGCAAGAACATTCCTACACGAATTAATTCACGCTAAAATGTACTATGTATTATATTCAACAAATACAGATTTAGAAGAAATGGAATTTCTTGAAACTTTCACAAAATATGATAATAAATATACTCAATCATATAATGCTCAACATCAAACCATGGCAGAACTTTATGTGAATACTATGACAAGTGCTTTAAAAAAGTTTCATAGGTCAGCATTTCTAGATGAATATAATTTCTTGCATGAAAGTGAAAATTTTAACGACTCCTTTTATGAGAGTCTTGCGTGGAGGGGATTACAAAATCAAAATGTAGAGGCATATAATCAACTGGATAAATCTAAAAAAGAAGCGCTAAATAAATTATACGAAGAATTTTTACCAGAGTTAACTAAAAATTGCAACACTAATTAATATGAAAAATTTAATAATTACACTCGCTTTCCTTTTTTACACATTCTCATTTAGTTTTGCTCAAGAATCTATAATGAAAAGAGATAGTATATTTATAAACATTGATGGTGTTGATTTTCAAACTTCACAATACAATAAGAATATAATAACCCCTATTGTAGCTTCTAACCCTTTTAAAGAAATTAAATTTATTGAGTTAGAAGAATTAGATAGCTTACAATATAATGAGTCTATTAGCTTCGAAAGTTTTATTAGTTTTTCTGAGTTTATATATCCAAAAAGTTCAGTAACAAATTTGAATGAATTATATAAAAAAACAGCCTATAAGAATCTATTTTTTATTTCAAAGAAAAACAATAGAATAACTAGAATAAAAGTATATGTTTCAATTAATTAACAAATATGCCTCATGCACTGTTGATTTATGTTTATCTTAAATAAAATACAATTATGAAATTACATCTCTGCATTCAAAAATTTATTCAATTTCAGCAAAGAAGCTTCTTTAAAAGACTTTTCGTACTTCTTTCTCTTTAATATTATAATTACCGTTATTTTTGAATTGATATTCAATAAATACGGATTCCCTTCCTCTTTTTATTCTGTTTATAGAGCAATCACATTTGCTGTGCTTTTATCAGTAGGATTTAGAAGAATAAAGAACACAGGGCATTCACCTTGGCTTGTATTTATTCCTATTGTCAATTTAATATTAGCAGGTATGCCTGAAAAAGAAAAGCAATCTTAAAAGTCTATTTAATATCATTATTTATTTTACTACTTTTAGTTCATGCGAACTAAACAACTTGGGCTCTTACTAGGTCCACTACTTTTCTTATCGAGTTTTTTAATTTCTGAACCACTAATATCTCCAATTGGGGACCATGTGATTGCTGTGGCTATCTGGATGATTACCTGGTGGGTTACCGAAGCAGTATCCATTTCTGTGACTGCTCTTTTACCACTATTGCTCTTCCCTCTATTAAAAATCATGCCTATTGACGAAGTAGGAGGCTACTATGGATCTCCCATTATCTTTTTGTTTTTTGGAGGTTTTGTCTTAGCCTTGGCTTTGGAAAAAGTCAATCTTCACCGAAGAATTGCACTGACCATTATCAAATACACAGGAGCCACTCCCAATAAGGTCATCTTAGGCTTTATGATCGCTACTGCTTTTTTGAGTATGTGGATTTCCAATACAGCCACTACTGTTGTGATGCTACCCATCGCTATGTCGGTCATTTATTTACTGATAAAAGATGAAGATGGATTTACTAAAAAGGATAAGAACTTTGCGCTGAGTGTGATGCTCGGTATTGCATTCTCCGCCAATGCAGGAGGTATAGCCACTGTTATTGGAACACCTCCAAATTCGGTGCTGATTGGACTTCTTGAAAACGAATACCATATTGAAATTTCCTTTTTAAAATGGATGGTACTGGGTTTACCCTTTTCAGCACTAATGATTGGAATCATCTATTTCGTGCTCATTAAATTTTTCCCATCCACTGGGCTCAATTTTAACGCTTCCAAAAACGTTATTCAAGAAGAATTAGAAAAGTTAGGTCCCACCAGCTCCAGAGAAAAACACGTGCTCCTAATTTTTGGAATCACTATTGCATTGTGGATCTCAAGAACATTGATTAATTCTGTGTTTCCTGGATTAAAAATAAATGACACCATGATCAGTATGGCAGGAGCTATTGCTATGTTTGCGATACCTCATTCTCTTAAAAAAGGGGATTTTATTCTCGAGTGGAAAGACACTCAAAAGCTAGCATGGGGAATCCTAATCTTATTTGGTGGAGGTTTAGCGCTCGCAAAAGGAATGTCTGCAAGTGGAATTGTCGACAGTGTATCTGAACTGATTTCAAACGCCAACCTACCGGTGCTTGTAACTGTTGGAATCCTCATCGCATTGATGCTTTTCTTAACAGAACTGATGAGCAATGTCGCCCTTGTTGCTGTTCTTGCCCCAGTAGTAGCAGGAATTGCCATTGGATTGGAAATCCCGATACTCTATTTGCTGATCCCAGTGACCATTGCCAGCAGTTGTGCCTTTATGCTACCGATGGCTACACCTCCAAACGCCATCGTATTTGCATCTGGATACATCAAAGTTAAGGATATGGTTCGCGTCGGTATCTTTTTAAACCTCATCGCTGTATTTCTACTCATTATAGCCTACCAATTTATAATTCCATTATTGTTTTAATAATTGTACAAACAAAGCAGAAACTCTATCTTTAAACTCAATTATAAACTTAACTTAAACCCTTACATATGCTTACTAAAAAAATAAGCCTTATACTTCTCGGAGCTTTTATGCTCGGGACTACCTCTTCCAACGCTCAAATGTGGTGGAACAAGAAAAAGAAAGCTGCTCCTGTAGAGCAACAAAAACCAAAACCCAAAATAGATAAGAATGCTCCAAAACCCTATTCAGAGGTCATCACTAAAGAAGCCATCACAGATGAAGGATTGTTTAGCGTACACAAAATAGGAGCTGATCGCTACTATGAAATCCCCGACTCCTTACTAGGAAAAGAAATGCTGATGGTAAGCCGTATTGCCAAAACAGCTAACGGAATCGGATTCGGCGGTGGAAAAATCAACACTCAAGTACTTCGCTGGGAAAAGAAAGAGAATATGATCAATTTAAGAGTCGTAAGCCATGATATTGTGGCTGATGATGACTTACCAATTAAAGAAGCGGTGGTTAACTCTAACTTTGAACCGGTACTTTTTTCCTTTAAAATAGAAGCGCTGAGAAATGATTCCATCGTAAAAAGTTCCGTAATCAAAGCTTCTGATTTGTTTTCAAAAGATGTCAAAGCATTAGGAATGCCTGATTCTTATAGAAAACGCTACAAAGTGACTCGATTGGATAGCGATAAGAGTTTTATCGAAAGCATTAAATCCTACCCATTAAACATAGAAGCGAGACACGTAAAAACCTATATCGCATCAGCTCCTCCTTCTAATTCTAGTTTAGGTACCATCTCAGTAGAGATCAACAATTCAATGATCTTACTTCCTGAAAACCCAATGAAACGTCGTTATTTTGACAAAAGAGTGGGTTGGTTTAAACGCGATCAAGTTGATTATGGATTAGAAGATCAAAAAACTAAAACTGTTTCCTTTTTAGATCGTTGGAGATTAGAAGTTAAGGATGAGGATGTAGCGAAATTCAAAAGAGGAGAACTCGTAGTGCCTAAAAAACAAATCGTTTATTACATCGATAGAGCCACTCCAAAAAAATGGGTTCCATATATCAAGCAAGGAATTGAAGATTGGCAGGTTGCTTTTGAAGCTGCTGGATTTAAAGATGCGATCATCGCCAAAGACCCTCCAACTGTTGAAGAAGATCCAGAGTGGTCTCCTGAAGATGTTCGCTACTCTGTAGTACGTTATTTGGCTTCTCCAATCCCTAATGCCAATGGACCTCACGTAAGTGATCCAAGAACAGGAGAAATCTTAGAATCAGACATCAATTGGTACCACAATGTCATGAGCCTTCTTCGAAACTGGTTCTTTGTTCAAACAGCTGCCATCAATCCAGAAGCTCAAACAGATGCCTTTAAGGATGAAGTGATGGGAAGACTAATTCGTTTTGTATCCTCTCATGAAGTAGGTCACACCCTTGGATTACCTCACAATATGGGGTCTAGCTCTGCTTACCCTGTAGATTCACTACGCTCTGCGAGCTTTACCAAAAAATACGGTACCGCACCCTCAATTATGGATTATGCCCGATTTAACTACGTTGCACAACCCGAGGATAAAGGAGTGGCTTTGATGCCCAATATTGGAATCTATGACAAATACGCTATTGAATGGGGATACCGTCCAATCTTAGATACTTCAGCCGAAGATGAAAAACCAATTTTAGATCAGTGGATTTTAAAGCACGATGGAGATCCATTGTATCGATTTGGACATCAACAAGCCGGAGACGTTGTAGACCCAAGTTCTCAAACTGAAGACTTAGGTGACAATGCCATCTTAGCGAGTCAATACGGAATCAAAAACCTTCAGAGAATCGTTCCAAATCTCATTCAATGGACTGAGGAAGACGGTAAAGATTACGATGAATTAGATACGCTTTACAAGCAAGTACTATCTCAATTCAATCGTTATATGGGACATGTATCCAACAATATCGGTGGTGTCTATGAAAATCACAAAACCTACGATCAAGAAGGAGCGGTCTACACCCTGGTAAGCAAAGACCATCAGAGAAATGCTATTCAATTCTTACACAAAGAGCTCTTTGAAACTCCACAGTGGATGATTGACAAAGACCTCTTTAGCAAAATTGAATATTCAGGAGCTGTAGAGCGAATTCGTTCCATGCAAGAACGCACCCTCAACAATATTTTGAGTTTAGGAAAAATGGCGCGACTCATTGAGCAAGAAACGCTTTATGGATCAAAGGCTTTATCACTAGTAGAAATGACCTCATCACTCCGAAAGGGAATCTGGTCAGAACTCTACAGTGGAAAATCAATTGACACCTACAGAAGAAACCTTCAAAAGGCTCATATTGATCGATTGGGATACTTACTTACTGCTAAGAATCAATCAAAACAACCAGATTGGGGAGGTTATATCAAATCAACTGCTGTAAATACTTCTCAATCAGATATTCGTTCGGTTGCTAAAGCAGAACTGATCAATCTTAAAAATCAAATCAATTCTTCCAAAGGAAACTTTAGCGATCAAATGAGTCGTTATCACTTAGATGATTCTGTTTCTAGAATTAATGAATTATTAGATCCAAAATAATTGACTAAAGCATTATAATTAAAACCTCCACCGAAAGTGGGGGTTTTTTTTATGATATGTTTAACAGCCTCATTTTAAACCTTTTTATGCTAAGGCTGTCTTAGTATTAAACACAAAAAAAATTAAGATCATGAAAAAATTAGTATTGACAACCCTCTTAGCAATTGCAGTTTCTTCTGTTGCTATTGCCCAACATGCTCCAAGATCTGGTGGAATGAAAATGATGCAAATGCATCAGCAAGAGAATTTCACTCCTGAACAACGCGCTACTTTAAAAGCTAAAAAGCTAACACTAGCACTTGAATTGTCTGATAAGCAACAAAAAGAATTAGAAAAACTCTTTAGTGAGGAAGGAAAGATGATGCAGAAGCATCACCAAAAAATGAAAGCTGATAAAGAGGCTGGAAAAGAAGTCAATCGTTACGACATGATGAACGAGCATATGGATCTTCAAATTGATCACCAACGTAAGATTAAAAACATCCTCAATGAAGACCAATACGCAAAATGGTCAAAAATGAAAATGCATCAAGGGATGAAAAAAGCCCCTAAGGGAAAAATGATGATGCATCAAAAAGCTAAAATAATGCATAAAGGAGCTACCAAAGATCACCAGTGTAGTGGTGATTGTAAAATGGAAGGAAAGGGGCACAAAAAAGGAGCCATGTATCAAAACAAGACTCCAATGAGAAGATAAAAATCGTCTGGTTAACGATTTAGTTTAGTTTGACACCCCCAAAGCAGTTGAATGTTTTGGGGGTATTTTTTTTACTTCAACTCTTCCACAAAATCTGCTAGGGCTGCAACAGTCTTATCTAAATCTTCATAGCTCAAAGCATCGTTTAAGAAATAACTTTCAAATGCTGATGGTGGGAGGTAGATTCCTCTATCGAGCATTCCGTGAAAATAAGCTTTAAAGGTATCGTTATTGCCTAGGGCTGAAGTTTTAAAATCTACTACTGGAGTATCTGAAAAGTGAACCGAAATCATCGAACCAAATCGATTGATTTGAGCAGTGACTCCTGCTTGGTTTAAAACGTGTTCCAATCCTAGGTGTAAATACTCGGTTTTCTTCGCCAGACGATCAAATACTTCAGCGTCCTTATTCAAGGCTTCTAGCATGGCGAGTCCTGCTGCCATAGCCAGTGGATTTCCACTGAGAGTTCCTGCTTGATATACGGGCCCTTCAGGAGCTAAATGACTCATGATTTCAGCAGAAGCTGCAAAAGCTCCCACGGGAAGTCCACCTCCGATGACTTTTCCAAAACATACAATATCGGCTTTGATTCCCAAGACTTCTTGAGCTCCCCCTCTACCAAGTCTAAATCCAGTCATCACCTCATCAAAAATAAGCAGCATGTTTTGCTCATCACAAAGGGTTCTCAATCCAGATATAAACTCAGGACTCGGTGGAATACATCCCATATTACCAGCTACAGGCTCAATGATGATCGCTGCTATTTCTCCTAGATTGGCATCGACTAATTGTCGAACTGATTCCAAATTGTTATAAGTAGCCAACAAGGTGTCTTTTGCGGTACCCTGAGTAACTCCAGGACTGTTGGGTGAACCAAAAGTAACAGCACCACTACCTGCTTGTATCAAGAATGAATCTGAATGACCGTGGTAACAACCTTCAAACTTGATAATCTTATCCTTGTGAGTATAACCTCTAGCCAAACGAACTGCTGACATACAGGCCTCAGTTCCAGAATTTACAAAGCGTATTTTTTCAATATGAGGAACCATTTCAACAGCCAAAGAAGCTAATTTGGTTTCAATTTCTGTTGGAGTTCCAAATGATGTTCCTAATTGTGCCTTTTGAACCACCGCATCGATCACCGGCTCAAAGGCATGTCCTAAAATAAGCGGACCCCAAGAAGCGATAAAATCGATATAGGTATTTCCATCGACATCTTCTAAATAAGCTCCTTTAGCCTTTTGGATGAAAACTGGAGTTCCTCCTACAGATTTAAAGGCTCTTACCGGAGAATTGACTCCTCCAGGAATTACTTGATTCGATTCTGAAAATAGTTGACTAGATCGTTGGTATCTCATATTAATTGGCTATAATAAGTTCTTGTCCTGATTTAATTGAATTGTTTTTAAGCTGATTCCACTTCTTCAAATCACTGATGGGTACCCCGTAAAGTTTTGATATATAATACAGTGTTTCCCCTTTTGAAACTAGATGGGTTTGTCTATTGTTCTTGTTTTTAGAAATGAGTGGTTTTTGTTCCTTGTTCTGGGCAGTGACTGTTTGTTTTTGGGGATATTGATACACCAAAGCTTGCTGCTTCTTGCGATAACGAATCTTGTCATAAGACTTTAAGTCATAAGCCTTGATATAAGAAACTAATCGACGAGCGTATTTGCGATCGGTTGCATAACCAGCCTTCTTGAGTCCCTTGGCCCAAGCTTTGTAATCTCTTGGCCTATAATTGAACAAAAACGAATAGCGATTTCTTTGAGTTAAAAACAAGGAGTGATCTCTATACGATTCTCTAGGCGAATCATACACCCTAAAACATTCATCCTTGGCATCGTCATCGTGAAGAACTGATTTCCCCTCCCATCCCGTATGGCATTTGATTCCAAAGTGATTGTTAGATGTTTTAGCTAGTGTACTTTTTCCAGCTCCACTTTCTAAAATTCCCTGAGCGAGTGTAATACTTGCGGGAATTCCAAATTCTCTCATCTCATCCTGTGCTATAGGGGCATAGGTTTTTATATAGGAGCGCACCTCATCATTGGTATTCACTCTTGCAGTAAATACAAATGGCTTTTTGATAATCGAACAAGATTGCAATGCCAAACTCAGTATCGAAAAAAGAACGAAGTACTTTCTCATGATTGTATTTCAAAACTATATTTTGTTCGTAAATAGGTATTCATACCATCTATCGCTTGTAAACCACCCGTGTGAATCATCAACACACGATCGGAAGGTTTAAAGTAATCCTTTTGTGCTAAATCAATGATACCGTAAATCATCTTTGAAGTGTAAATGGGATCGATTAAAATGCCGGTTTTTTGATAAAAATCATTCATGAAATCTACCAGTTCTCTTGTTATTTTAGCATAACCCCCAAAGTGATAATCAGTGATGAGTTCCCAATTGGATTTAGAGGTAAAGGTACAAATATCTTTTTTCAAAAAATCACCTTTTAAAGCAGGAAAACCCAAAACATATTGATGATTTAAAGCAGAGCGGATCACTCCTGAGATGGTGCCTCCAGTTCCAACTGCAAGAGCTATATGGGAAAAAGATTCGTCTTCTTTATTTAATATTTCCTCACAGCCTTTGACCGCGAGCTCATTGGTACCTCCTTCTGGCAACATATAAAATGAACCGAATTTCGATTGAAGTTGCTCAAAAAATTCTTTGGTGTGCTTTTCTCGATAGACTTCTCTAGACACAAAATGCAATTGCATTCCACAGGATGACGCAAACTGAAGACTAGGATTTAATTCCCCAAAGGCTAATTCTTCACCTCTTATTACGCCTATAGATTTAAAACCTCTTTCTTTAGCGGCATATGCAGTAGCGACAATATGATTTGAAAAGGCTCCTCCAAAAGTGAGCAAGGTATCATATCCTAACTCCTCGGCAGCTTTTAAGTTGTAGTAAAGTTTTCGGTATTTATTTCCTGAAATATGAGGATGTAGTAATTCCTCTCTTTTGATAAACAATTCGATTCCCCTCTTTGAAAAGGGCTCAAAGTAAGAGCTCAAATCAACAAGTGGAGATTTAAGCATTATTGTGAATTTGTTTTGGGATCATATCCATAAGGACAATGTCTACAGCCTGATTCACAACAATATCCTCTTTTTAGATGATAGCTCTCTGTAAAGACTTTAAACCCCTGATCGGTCCAATAGTAATCTTCTTGTTCTTTTAATTTCATTTTCATTGTCCTATCTAACGTTTAAATGGGGGTATTTATTGTAGAATTCGGTCTTTCTTTGATCATTTTTTTTTAAAAATTCTCGATGTTCTTGACTTTCGGGCTGAAAGGCTATATGTGATTCTGACTTGAAAATTGACAAGGCTGTTTTCATATCAGCTTTACAAGAATCATTCATATACAAATTGACAAAACGCTCCCAAATGAGATCGATGGCTAAAGAATTAGGATGCAATAAATCACGATCGTAAAAGCGATAATCTCTAAGTTCATCTAAGAGAATCTCATAGCTTGGAAAATATTCACAATCCTGATGGCTATCAAGGAATTCAAATAGAGCTGTTCTCAAGTGAGCTTTGGAACGATTGTTTTCGATGAGCCCATCTTTCTTATGACGAACTGGAGAGATCGTGAAAATTAATTGTAGCTGAGGATTTAAAGCTTTGACTGTTTGAAACAGTTGTTCTATAGAGCCATAAATCTCAGTAGTTGAAAGCAGTTTTTTTTCAAATAAGTTCGCATTCTGTTTGTGGCAGTTCGCGACAATTTGTTGGGACGCTATTAACTCATATGCAAAAGCAGTCCCCAGAGTCACAAACAAATGAGAGGCCTCTTTCAACTGCTGATGCGCTTGTTGAATTTTAGCGTTCACTGCATTTGCTAATTTAGATCGATCGATTTCACTGAAAGAAGAATGCAAATCGTAGTGAAACCACAAATCTTTGTCTTGAATGAATTCGTCCTCTTCAAAGTACTTCTGATTTGCAATCGCTGAAATCAAATTAGAAATTGAAACTGGATTATAGCTAATTCCAAAAGGATTGGAACTCACCTCAAATAAATGACTGGATAGCTTATCTGCTATGGAATCACTAAAACATGACCCCACAAGCATCAACTTTGAATGGTAGTCGATGGAAGTATTTGAATTGTAACCTTCTATTTTTGTAGAAAGTTTCATCAGTTAACCTATGAATTTCACTGCTTCTTCTAAAGCCTTCGCAATTCCCTGAGGATTTTTACCCCCTGCAGTAGCAAAAAAGGCTTGTCCTCCTCCTCCACCTTGGATGAATTTTCCGAGTTCTCTAACAATGGTCCCCGCGTTGAGTCCTTTCGCTTCAACTAATTCTTTGGAGATATAACAACTCAACAATGCTTTACCATCGTTGTTAGCTCCAAAAAGAATGAAAGCATCCTTCTTATCAGCAGCTAATTTAAAGGACAGATCTTTAATCGCAGCAGCGTCCAATTCTAATTCTTGAGCTAAGAATTGAACTCCATTGATGGACTCAAATGCAGCCTCTAAATCAGAAGCAACAGATAGTGCCTTTTCTTTTTTAAAGCTTTCTATTTGTTTTTTGAGTTCTTGATTTTCAGAGATGAGTTGCTCAACCGATGTTACCACATTCTTTTGATTCCCCAATTGCTGTTTTACAGCCTCTAATTCACTTAAACTCTCATTGAAGTAAGTTCTTACAGCATCACCAGTAATGGCTTCGATACGTCGAATACCAGCAGCAACTGCAGATTCTGAACTGATTTTAAAACTCCACAACTCTGAAGTATTTTGAACATGAGTTCCTCCACAGAGTTCAATAGAACTTCCAAATCGAATGGTTCTCACTGCATCACCGTATTTTTCTCCAAAGAGCGCCATCGCTCCTTGTTTTTTGGCTTCTGCTAGTGGAATATTTCTACCCTCATCCAGCGCGATCGCTTCTTTTATTTTTTCATTTACCAAGGCTTCAACCTCTGCTAATTGCTCATCGGTCACCTTAGAGAAATGCGAGAAATCAAAACGAAGGTTTTTGGATTGCACTGCCGATCCCTTTTGCTCTACATGAGTCCCTAAAACAGTTCTCAAGGCTTGATGCAACAAGTGAGTCGCGGTGTGGTTTTTAGCAGTTTGCATACGCGCTACCTCATCGACTACTGCATTAAAACTACTGTCTAAATATTCTGGAAGTTTTTTGGTAAAGTGAACTATTTCATCGTTCTCTCTCTTGGTATCTAGAATCATGATAACTTCTCCAGTTTCACTTTCTAAAACACCTTTATCTCCAACCTGTCCACCACCTTCTGCATAGAAAGGAGTCATATTAAATACCAATTGGTATAAATCCCCATCTTTCTTAGAGCTTACTTTGCGGTATTTTGCAATTTTTACATCGGCTTCAAGATAATCGTAGCCTACAAACTCTTGATCCTTATCTTCAAAAAGTACTGTCCAATCTTCTTTTGAAACCTCAGACGCTTTTCGAGAACGATCTTTTTGAGCTTTCATCGCTACATCAAATCCTTCTTGATCGAGCTCCATTTTGTTTTCAGATAAAATCAGTGCTGTTAAATCAATTGGAAATCCAAACGTATCATAGAGTTCGAATGCCTTTTCTCCAGAAAGGGTATTGTCTTTTGATTCGCTCATCAAACGATCCAATAATCCCAATCCTTGATCAAGAGTATTTAAAAAGGATTGCTCCTCTTCTTTGATGACATTTTCAATTAATTGAGCCTGGTTTTTTAATTCTGGGAACGCATCACCCATCTGTCCTACCATCACCTTCACCAATTGATACATGAAAGGTTCTTTGGATCCTAAAAAGGTAAAACCATAGCGCACCGCACGTCTAAGAATTCTTCGAATCACATAACCGGCTCCAGTATTGGAAGGCAACTGACCATCAGCAATTGAAAATGCAATAGCTCTAATATGATCGGCTACAACTCGAATCGCAATATCTGTTTCCTCTTTAGACCCGTAGGTCGTAGCGGTGATTTTTTCTATTTCAGCAATAAGTGGTTTGAATACATCAGTATCGTAGTTGGATTGAACACCTTGTAAAACCATACATAGTCTTTCAAATCCCATTCCTGTATCGACGTGAACTGCTGGTAATTTTTCCAAACGTCCATCCGCCTTTCTGTTGAACTGAATAAATACCAGGTTCCAAATTTCAATCACCTGAGGATGATCCCTATTGACGAGTTCTGCTCCTGGAACTTTCGCTTTTTCCTCAGCAGAACGAATATCTACGTGTATTTCAGAACAAGGACCACAGGGACCTTGATCTCCCATTTCCCAGAAATTGTCTTTTTTATTACCGTAAAGAATTTGAGATTCTGGAACCAAAGCGCTCCACAATTTTTTAGCTTCCTTGTCTTCTTCTAATGCATCTTGATCATTAGAACCTTCAAAAACAGTCACATACATGCTGTCTTTGTCAATTCCACAAACATCCGTTAAGAATTCCCAAGCCCATTCAATGGCTTCTTTTTTGAAATAGCCATTTCCACCTTCCTGATCAATTCCAAAACTCCAGTTCCCCAACATTTCAAACATGGTATGGTGATAGGTATCTTTACCTACCTCTTCCAAATCATTGTGCTTTCCACTAACTCTCAAACACTTTTGAGTGTCGACCACACGCTGTGAACTCGGATGTGAAGTCCCTAAAAAATAGGCTTTAAACTGATTCATTCCCGCATTGGTAAACATCAATGTAGGGTCGTCTTTTAAAACCATAGGTGCAGAGGGAACAATCTTGTGTTCACGCTCTTTAAAAAAGTTTAAAAATTGTTTTCTTACCTCTTGAGACTTCATCAATTCTATGTATTTATAAGCCATTTATAAACAATGGACTGTTTTATGCAATGTTTTTAATATCTTGGATCTTGTTAAAACACCTATATTTGTAGTCTAACAATCGAGCACAAAAATAGTACAATTTCTAGAGATGTCTAAGGTAAAATATTATTACGACGCTGAGACCCTGTCTTATAAGAAAATAGAGGAGAAAGCTTCCAAGAAATTTGGACGTATCTTTTTGTTTGCACTATCGAGCATCTTAGTAGGTTTTATAGGACTTATCTTCTTACTCAACACCTCTATTATCAATACTCCAAAAGAGCTTTCACTCGAACGCGAAGTACGGAATTTTAGACTTCAGTACGAGCTTTTAGACAAAAAAATGCAGCAGATTGAAAAGGTTTTAGCCAATATTGAAGATCGAGACAACAGTATTTACAGAGTGTATTTTGAAGCCAATCCAATTCCTGAAGAACAAAGACGTGCAGGTTTTGGGGGACTTAATCGCTATCAAAGTTTGGAGGGATATCAAAATTCTGATCTGATCATCAATACGACCAAGCATATGGATATTATCCAGAAGCAATTGGTCGTTCAGTCGAAATCCTTGGACGAGATTGCTAAAATGGCTGCTGACAGAGAAGAATTACTAGCTGCCATTCCAGCTATTCAACCTGTTGCCAACGAGAACTTAAAGCGAATGGCTTCTGGTTATGGATGGCGATCTGATCCATTTACCAAGGTTAGAAAACGCCACTGGGGTATGGACTTTTCAGCACCAAAAGGAACTCCCATTTACGCTACTGGAAACGGAAAGGTCATCAGAGCTGATAACAGAGCTTCTGGATTTGGAAAACACGTTCGAATTGATCACGGTTTTGGATATGTAACCATCTATGCTCATATGACTGAATACAATGTTCGCAGAGGTCAAACAGTTAAACGCGGAGATATTATTGGATTTGTAGGGTCAACTGGTAGATCTCAGGCACCTCATCTGCATTACGAAGTGTGGAAGGATCGCAAGAGAATCAATCCCATCAATTTCTATTACGGAAATCTTTCTCCGGAGGAATTCCAAATCTTATTACGCAATGCGAGTCAAGAAAACCAATCACTCGACTAATGCAAGAACTTCCTGAAAAACGATATTACAGTATTGGAGAAGTGGCCAAAGCGTTTGATGTCAATACCTGTACGATTCGATTTTGGGAACAAAATTTTGAAATTCTAAAGCCTAAAAAAAACGCTAAGGGAAATCGAAAATTTACTCCTAAAGACATTGAAAATCTCAAGCGAATCTATCACCTTGTCAAAGA
>Ga0181569_10001898_pt1 | contig 16490 bp, 13 predicted proteins | sample 101ome_19_FD_132452 | JGI IMG/M metagenome (GOLD analysis project Ga0181569, IMG submission 132452) | Coastal salt marsh microbial communities from the Groves Creek Marsh, Skidaway Island, Georgia - 101405AT metaG (megahit assembly) | ecosystem: Environmental > Aquatic > Marine > Intertidal...
ACTACCCCGACCACGCGCCTGTAGCTCAGCTGGATAGAGCAACTGCCTTCTAAGCAGTGGGTCAGGAGTTCGAATCTCTTCAGGCGCGCCATTTTCTTGTAGTAAAATTATGTCATGTACACTATAGCTGCGCTTTATAAATTTTCTTCCATTGAAGATCCAAACAATCTTCAAACTTCTATTAGAAAAAAACTTAAACAGCTTAAGATCTATGGAACTATCTTAGTTGGTAATGAGGGCCTAAATGGAACTATATCTGGACATGAAGATAATTTAAGAGACGCAATAGAGTTTATTAAATCGATAAAGGGTTTTAATGATATAGATATTAAATTTTCTTGTGCAAATATTAATCCTTTTGTAAGACTGAAAATTAAACTAAAAAACGAAATTGTTACTATTGGTGATGAGACCATTGATCCAAATGAAGTTGTTGGGGAATATGTTGACCCAGAAGACTGGAACGATTTAATTCAAGACAAAAATACTATTTTAATAGATACAAGAAATAATTATGAATATTCAATTGGAACATTTAAAAACTCTATAAATCCAAACACCGTGAAGTTTAGAGAATTTCCAAAATGGGTTAAAAATCAAAATTTTACTGAGGAAGACAAACAAAATAAAAAGGTGGCCATGTTTTGTACAGGTGGCATTAGATGCGAAAAAGCATCCTCAATGATGATTAAAGATGGATTCAAGAATGTTCATCATCTTAAAGGCGGTATTTTAAATTATTTTGAAAAAATCAATAAAGATGAATCTTTGTATGATGGTGAATGTTTTGTATTTGATGACAGAGTTGCTGTTAAACAAGATCTTTCAGAGGGTTCATATGATATGTGTCATGGTTGTAGGATGCCTATAACTGATGCAGATAAACATTCAAAGGAGTTCATAAAAGGAGTATCGTGCCCAGCTTGTTTTGATAAAACTACTGAAGAACAGAAAGCAAGATATATGAGCAGACAAAAGCAAGTTGATTTAGCAAAGAAAAGAAATCAAAAACACATAGGACCTAAAGAGGAAGTTCAAAACTATAAAACTTAACATGCCAATACTATATTCATTTAAAAGATGCCCATATGCAATGAGAGCAAGAATGGCATTATATTTATCTCAAACAGTGGTTGAACTGAGAGAGGTAAGTTTAAGAAATAAACCTCAACCTATGATAGAAATCTCTCCAAAAGGCACAGTTCCTGTGCTATTGCTTGATGATGGAAGTGTAATTGATGAGAGTGTTGAGATTATTAACTGGTGCATAAAACATAACCCTTCATTGTTTAAGGACAAACTCAATAAAGACCAAGAGTTATTTACAGAAGAAATAATAAAAATTTTTGACAAGGAATTTAAATTTCATTTGGACAGGTATAAGTATTCATCAAGATATGAAGATGTGGATCAAACCTCTCATAGAAATGAATGCATTAGTATCCTAAAAAACTTAGATAAAGAAATTAAAAATACTAATTATTTTTTTTCAAATAACCCTCATAAGATTGATTTATGTATATTGCCTTTTATTCGCCAATTCAGGATTGCTAATCCTAACTGGTTTGACAGCCATGGAGAAATTCCAAGAATTCAAAAATGGCTATCAAGCTTTCTTGAAAGCTATTTACTTAAAGAAGTAATGGTAAGTTATGAAGTCTGGGAAAAAAATAAACCAGTAACAATATTTCCTATAAGCCAATAGAGTCATAAGCCATTGCTATTTTTTCAATAGCAACAAGATATGCAGCAGTTCTAAAATCCGAAACCTTATCATTTAAAGTAAAAGCTTTTTTAACCTCTTTGAATCCATCAATCATCATGTCATCTAAACCAGATCTGACTAGATCAATTTCTTCAATACCTTTAAGAAAATTCTCTTTATACTTTACAGGCATATTTTTTCCAGTCATCTGCTCAATTGCTTCTATTAAGGTATTTAATTGATATTGATTTCTTCTTTTTTCAAGCCTGCCAAAACGAATGTGCCTGATATTTTTAACCCATTCAAAATAACTAACTGCAACACCTCCACTATTTGCAAGAATATCTGGAATCACAAAAATTTTTCTCTTATTGAGAATTTGATTTGCTTTATAATTAATTGGGCCATTGGCTGCCTCAACAATTAATTTAGCTGATATATCATTAGCATTTTTTTCAGTAATTACATTTTCACGAGCTGCAGGTATAAGAATGTCGCATTTTCTTTTAAGTAGTAATGAAGAATCTTTTATAAAAGTTGCTTTTGGGTAATTAATAAACGATTTGTGTTTTGTAAAATATTTTTTTGCATGTTCTAGATTGATACCTTCTTCATTATAAATTCCACCGTTAAACTCTGAGATACCAATTAATCTTATGCCATCTTCTTCAGTCAAAAATTTTGATAAGTGATAACCTACGTTGCCTATACCTTGAACAATAAGAGATTTTGATGAAAGATTGTTATCAAGTTTTACCATTTTCAAAAGATCATCGTTTCTAAAAAATTCTCTAACAATATATTGGACACCTCTTCCAGTTGCTTCCTCTCTACCTGGAAGGCCATTTTTATTTGGAGGCTTGCCTGTTACACATGCTGAGCTGTTTATATCGGCTGGATGTATTTTTCTGTACTCATCAGCTATCCATGCCATCTCCCTTGATGATGATCCAATATCTGGTGCAGGGACATTGAGCGATGGACTTATAAGATCACGTTTTATTAATTCCTGAGCAAATCTTCTAGTAATTTTTTCTAATTCTCTTTTTTCCCATTTATATGGATTAATTTTAAGTCCACCTTTAGACCCCCCGAAGGGTACATTAATAAGCGCACACTTATATGACATTAATGCTGCTAGTGCTTCAACCTCATCTGCATTAGTCTGTAAATCATATCTTATACCGCCCTTTGTTGGCTCCATGTGTTCAGAGTGGACAGAGCGCCAGCCTTCAAAAGTATGTATTTCACCCCTCAGGCGAACACCAAAACGAACAGTGTAAGTGGAATTGCATATAATTATCTTATTAGCTAAGTCCTCAGATAGGTCAGAGTGCCTTACTGCTTTTTGAACATATTTAGTAGTATCGCTTAAAAAACTGCTCATTTATTATCTCCCCATAAAAAATGATTACCTCATTGTATATCTTTTAATTAAGATAATAAAAAAATTAATAATTGTAATTTTTAATCTATAATAGCTCGTTTCGTGGCGGGCGTAGCTCAGTTGGTTAGAGCGCTGGATTGTGGCTCCGGAGGCCGTGGGTTCGAACCCCATCGCTCGCCCCAATTAATTGGATAACAGTATGAGTAGTAAAATAAAAAAACTAAAAGATTTAGAGAGAAAACTTACAGTTTCAATTCCAGTTGAAGACTATAAATCTAAATTCCAAACAAAGCTTAATAATATTAAAGGTAAAGCTAAACTGGATGGCTTTAGGAAAGGTAAAGTTCCTAATGATGTTCTTGAGCAAAGATATGGCCAGTCAATTCATGCAGATGTTGTTAATGAGCTTATTCAAAGCTCCTATCCTGAGGCGCTTGCAGAGAATAAAATTCGACCTGCATCTGCTCCAATAGTTAACCTTGAAAGTGAAGACCCTAAAAAACCAATCACTTACTCTGCTACATTTGAAGTTTTTCCTGAAATTAAAGCTAAATTAAGCAGATGGACAAGTTATGAAAAAGTATCAATTTCTATTACAGATAGTGATATAGATTTAGCCATTGCAGATATTTTAAAAAGATATGGTGAATGGAAGGATGTTACAAGAAAATCTAAAAAAGACGATCAGGTGATTATTGATTTTGTTGGAAGTATCAATAATGAAGAATTTGAAGGTAATTCAGCTAAAGATTTCAAGTTAGTCCTTGGAAGTAACTCAATGATTCCTGGATTTGAGGATGCTATCTTAGACAAAGAGCCGTCTGAATTTTCATTAAAAGCAACATTCCCAGAAGATTATTTTAAGAAAGATTTAGCAGGGGTTGAGGCTGAATTTAAAATTACATTAAAACAGATTCAAGAGCTGCAAGAAGCAAAAATAAATAAAGACTTATTTGAAAAATTAGAAATGGATGTAAAAGATGAAAATGCGTTTAGAGAAGAGATTTCAAAAAGAATGGAAAAAGAAGTTGAAGTTCAAGAAAAAGATCTAACAAAAGAATCAATTTATGAGACATTATTAAAAACAAATTCATTTAAGGTTCCAAATGTAACTGTTAAAGAACAAGCAGAACTAATGAGAAAGGACGCATTAATGAGAATTGGGCAAATGGAAGATCAGGCAGGCGATGATTTGTTCCCGATTGATACATTCATGGAAAATGCAGAAAAAAGAGTAAAGCTTGATTTATTATTTGCAGAACTGGTTAATCATTTTGAATTAACTGCAGATGCAGTAATGCTTGATACCTTTATTGATAAAGAATCACAGAAATACAAAGATCCTGAACAGTTTAAACAATGGGTTAAGGGTCAGCCACAACAATTAGAGCAATTTAGGATGATTGCATTGGAACAACAATTGATTGAAAATTTAGAAAATGCACTTAAATCAAAGGATAAGGTGATAGAATTTTCAGAACTAGCAAATAAATAGATGTATATGAATGAAATAGAATCAGCATTAATACCAATGGTAATCGAGCAAACTCCTCGAGGCGAAAGATCGTTTGATATATATTCCAGACTTCTAAAAGAGCGCGTAATTTTTTTATCAGGTCCTGTTGATGATTATATGTCTAACTTAGTAGTTGCTCAGCTATTGTTTTTAGAGTCTGAAAATCCAGAGAAAGATATATCAATTTATATAAATTCACCTGGAGGCAGTATTTCATCAGGCTTGGCAATATATGACACCATGCAATTTGTTGCACCTTCTATTTCAACGCTATGTATTGGTCAGGCTGCAAGCATGGGTGCGATACTTCTTGCTGGAGGAGATAAAGGAAAAAGATATGCTTTGCCAAATTCAAGAATTATGATTCATCAACCATTAGGTGGTTTTCAAGGCCAGGCATCTGATTTTGAAATTCACGCAAAAGAAATTTTACATATGAAAAAAGTTGTGAACGACATACTTGCAAAACATACAGGCCAATCAATAAAGAAAATAGAAAAAGACACAGATAGAGATAATTTCCTAGATGCTCCTGCAGCAGTTAAATATGGCATAGTAGATAATATTTTAGAGAAAAGAGATTCAAAGAATGGTAAGTAAGGCATCATCAGATAAATTAAGTTGTTCATTTTGTGGCAAAAGTCAGGATGATGTAAAAAAACTTATTGCTGGACCGAGTGTATATATTTGTAATGAATGTGTTGATCTATGTAATGACATAATTGAAGAAGAAATTAAAAGTGAAGAAGATACTTCATTAGAGGAACTTCCATCTCCTTTGGAAATCTTTAATAAGCTTGATGAGTATGTAATAGGTCAAGAGAAGGCTAAAAAAGTCCTCTCTGTAGCTGTTTATAATCATTACAAAAGGTTAAAGAAAAATGATTTAAAAGATGCAGTTGAACTTCAAAAAAGTAATGTATTGCTATTAGGTCCTACAGGTAGTGGTAAGACTTTATTAGCTCAAACTCTAGCAAAAATTTTAAATGTTCCCTTCACAATTGCTGATGCTACTACACTTACCGAAGCTGGGTACGTAGGTGAAGATGTTGAAAATATAATACAAAAACTTTTACAAAAATCTGACTATGATCCTGAAAGAGCACAATTAGGGATAGTATATATTGATGAGATTGATAAAATTGCAAGGAAATCTGATAACCCATCTATCACAAGAGATGTTTCTGGAGAAGGAGTTCAGCAGGCACTTCTTAAGCTAATTGAAGGAACTGTAGCCTCAATACCTCCTCAGGGTGGTAGAAAGCACCCTCAACAAGAATTTATCCAGATAGATACTTCAAACATATTATTTATCTGCGGCGGAGCTTTTTCTGGTTTAGATAAAGTTATTGATCAAAGAACTAATAATATTGGTATTGGTTTTGGAGCTGATGTGAGTTCTGCCTCAAATGTTCAATCAATTTCATCAGATATTGATAATTTAGAACCGGAAGATTTAGTCAAATATGGATTAATACCTGAGTTTGTTGGAAGACTTCCAGTAATATCAAATTTACATGAGCTTGATGAAAATGCACTTGTTAGAATTTTAAAAGAACCAAAAAATGCGTTAGTAAACCAGTATAAACATTTATTTGAAATTGATAATGTTGATCTAACATTTAGAGACGAAGCGCTTCTTGAAATTGCTAAGCAAGCAATTAAAAGAAAAACAGGTGCAAGAGGACTAAGATCTATTATGGAAGACATTCTTATGGAAACCATGTTTGAGCTTCCAAATAAAGATTTAGAAAAAGTTATCATTGATGAAAATACAGTCATTTCAAAAACAGAACCAATTAAGCTTTTAAAAACTCCTTCAAAAAAATCATCTGCTAATTGATATTTTATTTTCTATCCCTATATTGGGTATATGAGTGAAATTAAATCAGACTTACCCGTTATACCTTTAAGAGATGTTGTTGTTTTCCCTGGAATCGTGACGACTTTATTTGTAGGAAGACCTAAATCTATAGAAGCATTGAATGTTGCTATGTCTTCTAATAAAAAACTTGTCTTAGTGAGCCAAATTGATCCTGCTATTGATAACCCTGAATTCAAGGATTTGTATAAAAATGCATCAATAAGTAATTTACTTCAACTTATTAAATTACCAGACGGCACTATGAAAGTTCTTGTTGAAGGTTATAAAAGATGTTCAATTGACACACTAATAGAAAAGAAAGGTTATGACTTAGCAAGAGTAAATTCAATTGATGATATACCTTTGAAAGAAGCAGATGCTTCAAATTTAGTTAGGTTCATAAAAGCAAAATTTGAAGATTACATTGGAATAACTAAAAGGATTCCGCCAGAAATAGTATCTACGGTAGATTCATTAGATGATTTATCAAAATTAATAGATACAATCACTGGTCATTTGCCCATAGAAACTGAACGAAAACAGGAGATTTTAGCTATTGCTGACCTTAAAGAAAGGGCAGAAAAAGTTTTAATGTTTATTGAATCGCAACTCGATGTAGTTGATGTTGAAAAGAAGATAAGAGAACGTGTTAAAAAACAAATGGAAAAATCTCAAAGAGAATACTACTTAAATGAACAAATAAAGGCAGCGCAAAAAGAACTAGGAGAAATTGGAGAAGAGGGTGATGAGCTTGATGCGCTTGAAGAAAAAATAAATACAGTTGGAATGCCTAAAGATGCATTAAAAAAAGCAAAAAGTGAACTTGCTAAATTTAAGCATATGTCACCATCGTCTGCTGAAGCATCAGTTGTTAGATCATATTTAGACTGTTTGGTTGAAGTGCCATGGAAAAAAAGATCTAAAGTAAAAACTGATATTCAAGCTTCATTGGATATTTTGGAAGAAGATCATTATGGACTTGAAGAGGTTAAAGAAAGAATAATTGAATATCTTGCTGTACAAAAGCGTGTAAAATCAATGAAGGCTCCAGTGCTGTGTCTTGTTGGTCCTCCAGGAGTTGGTAAAACCTCTCTTGGTGAATCAATTGCCAGAGCAACAAACCGAAAATTTGTCAGAATGTCTCTGGGCGGTGTTAGAGATGAGTCTGAAATTAGAGGACACAGAAGAACATATATTGGCTCAATGCCTGGAAAGATAGTTCAAAAACTCTCGAAAGTCGGAGTAAAAAATCCTCTATTTCTTTTGGATGAAATTGATAAAATTGGAATGGACCACAGGGGTGACCCTGCGTCAGCTTTGTTAGAGGTTCTTGATCCTGAACAAAATAATACATTTAGTGATCATTACTTGGAAGTTGATTATGATTTATCTGAGGTAATGTTTGTATGTACCGCTAATAGTCTTAATATTCCAACCCCGTTGTTAGACAGAATGGAGATAATCAGAATCCCTGGATATATAGAAGATGAAAAGTTAAATATTGCATCTAAATATCTTTTGCCAAAACAAATGGAAAGAAACGGTCTTAAAGATAAAGAAATCAACATAAATAAAGAAGTCATCCTTTCATTAATTAGATATTACACAAGAGAAGCAGGTGTTAGAGGCCTTGAAAGACAAATTGCAAAAATTTTAAGAAAGGTTGTTAAAGAAAGACTTTTAACTAAAAAGGCTGTTGATAAGCCAACAATAATTACAAATAAAAATTTAGAAAAGTTTTCTGGAGTAAGAAAATTTAAATATGGTATTGCTGAGAAGGAAAATGCAATTGGTCAAGTCACTGGATTAGCTTGGACCGAAGTTGGTGGTGAGTTATTAACAATTGAAGCATCTCATGTTGATGGAAAAGGCAGAATAATAAAAACGGGTTCGCTTGGTGATGTAATGCAGGAGTCTATTCAAGCAGCATTTACTGTGGTTAGGTCTAGAGCTGATTCCTTGGGTATAAAACCTAATTTTTACGAGCAATATGACGTTCACATTCATGTACCTGAAGGAGCAACACCAAAGGATGGACCAAGTGCCGGTGGAGCTATGGCTATATCTTTGATCTCTATTTTCACCGAAATACCTGTAAGAGCAGATACCGCAATGACAGGTGAAATTACTCTAAGAGGACAAATACTTAAAATTGGCGGACTTAAAGAAAAATTACTTGCAGCAAAAAGAGGCGGAATAAAGAATGTAATTATTCCTAAAGAAAATGAAGCTGATCTCCAAGAAATTCCTGATCAGATTCTAAAGTCTTTAAATATAATACCTGTTGAATGGATTGATGAAGTGATATCTCATGCCCTTATTAAGGAACCAACACCTACTAATAAATCATCTTCAACATCAAAAACTAAATCTCAAAGAAATAGAAAGGCAAAAACTGAGAATAAGCAAGCTCATTAAAACCCTTTATTTACTTGACTTTTAAGGATAAAAAGCTTTTCATAGAAGAGTATTTATATAAATAAATTTTATACAGAGGAGTATTTAATATGAATAAATCAGATTTGATTGATGCGGTCGCTAGCGATGCAGATATTTCTAAAGCTTCAGCAGGAAGAGCTGTTGATGCGGTTCTAGGAGGAATCGGTGATGCTTTAGGTAAAGGTGATTCTGTATCACTTGTAGGTTTTGGAACATTTTCAGTAAGGCACAGAGCTGCAAGAGAGGGTAGAAATCCTCAGACTGGCGCATCAATGCATATTGCTGCTTCGAAAGTTCCAGGATTTAAAGCTGGTAAAGGCCTAAAAGATAAGGTTAAAAACGGCTAACTTTTATTAACTTTAAAAAAGGGTGCTTCCGCACCCTTTTTTTATTTATAATGTCACCACTATGATGGAATCACTAAGAAATTTTTTAACTGGACCGAGATTATTTATCGTAATTGCATCCTGTGCATTGCCTTTTGTTTTTCTCGGTACTTCTTCATTAAGTACGCCATTTCAAGGAGATTTTGGTTCAATAAATGGAGAAAATATTACAGAAGCAGATATGCAAACAGCATCAACTGTTGCAATGCAAAAGTTTAAAAATATTTATGGCGATGATTTTAATTTTTATGAATTAGATGAATCTACTCAACTTGAAACAATTAAACAAGAATTAATATTGCAAAAAGTTTTACTTTCTGAGGCAAGGTCTCTTGGTTTTGTAAATAGTGACACCGAAATCCAAGCAAAGAAAGCTATTATCAGAAATCCAGCATTTCAAATAGATGGTGCTTTTGATGAGGGTGTTTATGAAGCCCAAGTAAATTCGGCTGGGTTCACAAAAGACTCATACGTTGATTCTATGACTGCTGTAATTGCAGCAGACTTATATAGATTTTCTCTTTCTTCTTCATATTTTGTAACAGAGAATGAAGTTAAAGAACTAGCTAAAATTCTTGAGCAAAGCGTTGATATAGATTTTATCAAGTTAGATTCTGATTCTTTAAAAAAGCAGATTGTAAATTCTGAGGAGGAGATTAAAGATTTTTACGATAATAATCAAATTCTTTTTTACTCAGAAGAGAAAAGATCTTTTAGGTATATATTACTTGAACCTCAAGACTATGAAAGCTTAGTTAGTATTCCTGAAGGGTATATTGAATCAGCATATGAGGATTATTTATCAAAAGCTGAACAAAGAGATCAGATTAGGTTTTCTCATATCATGGTTGATAAATTAAATTATGATAATGTTGATGAAGCATTTGAAATTATTACAGAAGTTTCTACTAAATTAAAAAATGGTGAAAGTTTTAACAATTTAGCATCTGTCTATAGTGAAGATGTTGTATCAAAAGACAATGGTGGAGACTTAGAATATTTTGATGCAGATATTTTTCCTGAACAATTTGCAGAGGCATTAGAAGGTCTTGATGTTAATCAAGTAAGTGAGATTGTTGAGCTAGAAGATACTTTTCATATACTAAAAATTACAGAAGTAAATGAATCAGAAATAGTCTCATTAGATGAAATGAGTAAGACAATCATTGATGATCTTATAAAATCTGAATCATTGGCACTTATGAATGATGATTATGATGCAATAGATGAAATGATTTTTTCAAATGCAACTATTGAATCTATAGGCGAATCTATTTCAAGGGAAATTTTAGATGAATCAGATAAGCAATTAGGAGGCTTTGATTTTGTTGTAAGCAATTCAATCATACAAGATTTTATATTTTCACCTGACACCGAGATTGGCAAACCCACAATATTGAATTTAGACGACTCAATCATTGTTCTTTCATTAAAAGAAATCAAAGAACCCAAATTACAAAATTTTGACGAGGTTTATGAAGATGTTAATGACTATTTATCTGATAATAAAACAATTGAAAAAAGAAATTTGCTCACTTTAGAACTCGAGGCTGCAAAAAAAGAAAATACTCTTGAGTCTTTTTTTAACGCCTATGACTTTATTGCTAAAGATTCTTATGTTGAATTAAAAAGAAATTCATCGCTCTTGCCACCAGAAGTCGTTGCAGAAGTTTTTAAACTTTCTCCAGGAAATTCAATCACCTTGAATGCAAGAGATGGAGACGTTTATATGATAGATCTTTTAAAAATAAATTCTCCCACATCAGAGTTTATTGATTCTATTTACGATCAATACAGCTCTTTTTCTGAACAAAGAATTTCATCAAATATAGCTGAAATAATTAATGAGGATATATTTGAATCAGCAAAAGTTAATTTAAACAATTTGGTTTTTTAATATGAAGCATTATTTTACATTTTTGGTTTTGTTTATTCTAATAGGCTGCTCATCAAGTCTCACTCCGGTTGATGATGGCTTACAAAAACAGATATTTCATTTTGGAAACGGCTCTGAACCTCAAGGCATAGATCCACATATAGTAACTGGTGTGCCTGAACACCATATTTTAATTTCTTTATGTGAAGGTTTAACAATTCCTAGTCCTTACGGTGATGAAAATCTACCTGGAGCTGCAGAATCATGGACCGTTAGTGATGATGGAAAAAGGTATATATTTAAATTAAGAAATAATGGTAGATGGTCTAATGGAGATCCAGTCACTGCACAAGATTTTGTATGGTCGTGGCAAAGAATACTAACTGCAAGTTTAGGTTCTCAATATCCTGATATGCTTTATTATTTAGAAGGAGCGCAAGAGTATCATACTGGAATAACTAATGACTTTAATGAAGTGGGTGTTAAGGCTATTGATAACCATACACTTGAAGTTAAACTTAAAGCACCAACCCCATTTTTTACAGGACTTTTAAGCCACTACAGTACTTGGCCGGTTCATAAAGAAACTGTGTTAAAGCATGGTTCTATAGATGATAGAAATGGAGAATGGACCCGACCAGGTAATTTTGTTTGCAATGGAGCATTTAATCTTCAATCATGGGAATTAAACAACAAGATAGTTGTAGAAAAAAATCCCATGTATTGGGATGCTGCAGAAGTTCAATTAAACGAAATACATTACTATCCTGTATCTAATGTGATGACGGAAGATAGGATGTTTAGAGCTGGGCAGCTTCATGTTACCAGCACACTTCCTTCTCAAAAATGTCCTGTATACATAGAAGAGAATAATCCAGATCTAAGAATAGATCCTTATATGGGTACATATTTTTATAGGTTAAACACTACTAACCCATACTTAAGTGATGTAAAGGTAAGAAAAGCATTAGCTTATTCTATTGACAGAAAATTATTGGTTGAGAAAGTTACTAAATGTGGTCAAATACCAGCTTATTCTTTCACGCCTCCTGGTTCTAATGGATATGAACCAACGACCTCTATACCTTTTGATCCTGTATTAGCAAAAGAGTTGCTGGTTGAAGCTGGTTTTAATTCAGAAAATAAGTTTCCAAAATTAGAAATTCTTTTTAATACCAATGAAGATCACAGAAAAGTTGCTCTAGCTATACAGCAAATGTGGCAGCAAAACCTTGGTATCGAAGTTGAGTTAGTTAATCAAGATTGGAAAGTATATTTAAGTCGTGAGATGGTAGGTGATTTTCAAGTCTCAAGAGCGGGATGGATTGGTGATTATGAGGATCCAAATACATTTCTTGATCTAATGAGACCTAACAGAGGAAATAACAAGACCGGCTGGGAAGATAAAAACTATGATGCTTTGGTGGCTAAAGCAAATTCAACCAACAATCAGGCTGAAAGATATAAGTTATTGAACGAAGCTGAAAAAATGTTAATAGAAAATATGCCCGTTATACCTTTATATACATATGTAAGGTCTTATCAATTATCTCCTGATGTCAAAGGATACAATCCACATATCTTAGATCATCATCATCCTAAGTTTATATATTTAGAAAGAGATTAGATTTTAGTGTTAAATATTTTTATTAGAAGGTTGTTGCTTGCTATACCGGTTTTATTAGCTGTTGCTAGCCTTACCTTTTTCTTAATAAAATTAGCTCCCGGAGGTCCATTTGATGCTGATAAAGCAGTTTCACCTCAAGTTCTAAAAAATCTTAATGAAGCATATAACTTAGATGCCTCTGAGTGGGAGCAGTATGTTGATTACATGTCTGGAATTCTTAGGGGTGATTTTGGTCCATCTTTTAGATTCCCAGGAAGATCTGTATCAGAAATGATTGCTACCGGTCTGCCAGTAACTTTTGAGTTGGCCTTTTATGCAATATTAATTGCTTTATTAATTGGCGTTTGCTCTGGAGTCTTAGCTGCCTTAAAACGAAATACTTATCTTGATTTTATTCCAATGGCTATCGCCATGATAGGCATATGTGTACCAACATTTTTAATGGGACCTTTATTAGTACTAATTTTTGGTATTAACTTAGAAGTTCTTCCTGTTTCCGGTTGGGGTCAACTGCCTGGAGATAAAATATTACCTTCGATTACGCTTGGTTTCGCCTATGCTGCTTATATAGCTAGGTTAAGTAGAGGAGGGATGTTAGAAGTCTTAAACCAAGATTTTATTAGAACAGCAAGAGCAAAGGGCCTTACTGAAAGAAATGTGGTCATTAAGCATGCAATGCAGGGCGGATTAATTCCTGTTGTTTCATTTTTAGGACCTGCAATTGCTGGATTATTGGCTGGCTCTTTTGTTGTTGAAACTATTTTCCAAATTCCTGGTCTTGGAAGATTTTATGTTGAGGCAGCATTTAATAGAGATTACACAATGATATTGGGAACAACAATATTTTTCTCTGCCATGATTGTTTTTTTCAATTTATTATCTGACCTTGCGGCCATGTGGTTAAATCCAAGATCAAGGGATGTTTCATGAGTAAAAGTTCTACACTTTGGTCTGATGCCATATATAGACTAACTCGAAATAAAGCTGCAATGTTTGGGGCTTTTATTCTATTTATTTTAATTTTAAGTGCTGCTCTTGCTCCATGGATTGCCCCTTATTCATATTCTTTTCAAAATCTTGAACTAGGAGCATCTCCTCCATCAGCAGAGCATATCTTAGGTACTGATGTTTTAGGAAGAGATCTATTAAGTAGGATACTTTATGGTGCTAGGATCTCACTCCTTGTTGGTTTTGTTGCAACAGGCGTTGCACTTGTTATTGGTGTCTCGTGGGGAATCATAGCCGGATATGCTGGCGGTAAAGTCGATTCAATAATGATGAGAATAGTTGATGTGCTATATGGACTTCCGTTTATTATATTTATCATTTTATTAATGGTAATTTTTGGAAGGAACTTGTGGTTATTATTTGGTGCTATAGGCGCAGTTGAATGGTTAACAATGGCTAGAATTGTTAGAGGCCAGGTGATGGGTCTTAAAAATCAAGAATTTGTAATGGCTGCGAAAGCTATGGGAGTTAGCAACTTTTCAATGTTTAGAAAACATTTATTACCAAATATTTTAGGCCCAATTGCAGTCTATGCAACATTAACAATTCCACAAGTTATGCTCTTAGAGGGGTTCTTGAGCTTCTTAGGTTTAGGTATCCAACCTCCAATGAGCAGTTGGGGTACCTTAATAAAAGATGGTGTCGAATCCATGGAGGAGCATAGTTGGTTGTTAATATATCCAGGTATTACTTTTACTATTACTCTTTTTGCCTTAAATTTCTTTGGTGACGGTCTAAGAGATGCGCTTGATCCAAAAACTACTGATAATTAAAAAGCTCTTATAGCTATTTTTATTATTTGACCAGGCATCAAATCTGATGATTCAAATTCATTAATTTGTTTAATACTTTCAACACTAACATCAAAAATATCTGAAATTTTATATAAATTATCACCTTGTTTAACTGAATATAGGATAGTTCTTTTTTTAGACTCAATATTTCTGTGAATATTTTTATTACCAATTGTAAGTTGTTGACCTAATTGCAAAACTGAATTTCTATTTAAAGAATTCATTCTGACTATGTCTTTTAAATCAATATTATATTTATTTGAAATACTCCATAAGGTGTCGCCCTCAGAAACAATATGCATTTCATAAGGAATAAAATTATTTGATTTGCTACTGCTTAGTGGTATTAAAAGAGTATCATTTAATGATAATAAATCAGATTCAAGATAGTTAATTTTTTTTATAATTTTTACTTCAGTATCATATTTATTAGCCAGCTTCCATAAACTATCACCAGACTCAACAACATGAGAAATCCAGTTTATTTGATTTACATTATCGAATGGACTATCGGGACTATCTAAAAGATATGTTTTCTCTATTGGTACGTAAAAAACGCTTTTATCTTTTGGTGCTGATGCCCATTTAGTATATCCAGCATTAAGTTTATATATCAGCTCTGGAGGTATTTCTAGATACTCGCTTAAAGTTAGTATCTCTACTTGTCCTGGTATCTCAATTTTCTTTACAACTGATTCAACAGGTATGTCAGGTAAAACTACCCCATACTTTTCAGAGTTAAAAATAATTTCTCTGATAGCGATATATTTCGGGATATATTCGCTAACCTGTTTATTTAAATCTAATGACCAAAAATCATAATCTAAGTTTCTTCTTTTGTTCTTATTTATTTGTCTATCTAAATAAGTTGGACCAGCATTATATGCAGCAAGGGCAAGATAGATATCATCATCAAACCTCTCAAGCAAATATTTAAAGTAACCTATAGCTGCATGAGTCGACCTATATGGATCATGCCTATCTTCATTCCACCAAGATTTTTCTAGGTTAAACATTCTTCCTGTTTTAGGCATAAACTGCCATAACCCAACAGCACCAGATGGCGATATTGAAAAAGGATCATAGTTGCTTTCAATGAATGGTATTAGTGCTAATTCAGGGGGAAGATCTGCAGCTTCAAGCTCCTGTATTACATAGTAAATAAAATAATATGATTTATTTAAAAATTCATTGAATTTCTCAATGTCTTTGATGTGATTGTTTATATAGTCCTGAGTTCTTTCATCTATTGTAATGGTGTTGTCATAATAATTATTTACAATCATGTAATCCCAGACATTCTCAATAATGGGTTCAGGTTTCTCAATTTGTGGAATCTCATCAATACAAACTGTATCCACAGGCATTGAATCACACGGATCATCCAAGATTTTAGTTACAGATTGATTAGATTGACAGCTTGAAAGAGCAAATAAAAAAAATAAAGAAGCTATTAAAAATTGTCTTTCCATTGTCTTATTGCTGTGAATATATCTTTATTATTTTTAGCTGCATTGAATTTTGTTGATATTAATTTTTGAACATCTTCTATATCTGTTCTTAGAAAAGGGTTTGTATTTAATTCCAATTCTAAAGTTGAGGGGAGTGTGGGTATTCCTTTTTTTCTTAATTCTATAGTTTCATTATATCTTGAATTTACATTTTGATTAAGTGGCTCGACAGCTTTAGCAAATTTAAGATTTGATTCAGTATACTCATGACCGCAATATATTTTTGTGTTTTTAGGTAGAGCTTTTAATATTGATAAGGAGTTATGCATTTGCTCATAGGTTCCCTCAAAAACCCTGCCACATCCGCCAGCAAATAAAGTATCTCCACAAAATAAAATTGGATTTCCATGATTTTCAGAATAATAGGCAATATGGTC
>Ga0181569_10001907_pt1 | contig 16465 bp, 13 predicted proteins | sample 101ome_19_FD_132452 | JGI IMG/M metagenome (GOLD analysis project Ga0181569, IMG submission 132452) | Coastal salt marsh microbial communities from the Groves Creek Marsh, Skidaway Island, Georgia - 101405AT metaG (megahit assembly) | ecosystem: Environmental > Aquatic > Marine > Intertidal...
CCTTGTGACTAGATTAAAGCAATTTCCATGCCACAAAATTTATCATCTTAAATCAATGCATTAGAAGTTATGAGGCGATGCCTCAGTGGGAAACGTAAAGCGGACCGACGATTTGGTAACGCCCGCGGCGCTATCCCCATACGTCTTCCGCGATCTCCAGCATCATTTTCAGTTTCGCGGTCTGTTCGTCAAAGGCAATCTTGTTGCCGATATCGATAGACGCGAAGCCGCATTGCGGCGACAGGGCGAGGCTGTCGAGCGGCATTACCTTCGCCGCCTCGGCGATGCGGGCGCGGATTTCGTCCGGGTCTTCCATCCGGCCGGTCTTGGTGGTGATCAGGCCGAGAACGACCCTGGTGCCGTCGGGCATGAAACGCAGCGGCTCGAACCCGCCGGAGCGGTCGTCGTCGTATTCCAGGAACCAGGCGTCGACATCGACGCGGGGAAAGAGTTCTTCGGCCATGGCGTCGTAGCTGCCGGCGGCGATCCACTGGCTTTGTGCGTTGCCCCGGCACAGATGAATCGACAGGTAGGTATCGGGGGATCGTTTCTCCATGCAGGCGTTCAGCACGTCGCCGTATAGGCCCAGCAGCTTGTCCGGGTCTTCCCCGATATCCGCCGTGTTGGCGCGCAGACGGTCGTCGAGGAAATAGGTCAGTACCGGGTCGTCTATCTGGATATATGTGCAGCCGTGTCTTTCCAGTGCCGCGATTTCTTCCTGGTACAGCGTGACGATATCGGCCCAGAAATCGTCCATGGATGGATAGACATCCCGGCTGACCGCGGCGCGTCCGCCGTGGAAATGGATGCGGCTGGGCGACGGGATCATCACCTTGGCCGTTTTCGACGTGCACCGGTTCAGATAGTCGAAATCGTCAATGGAGATACTGCCGCCGCCGCCGATCTTGCCCGTGGTGAGTACGTTCTTCGGCACGTAATTGCCGCCGTGTTCGGGGTTTTCGTGGAAGGCGGAATCGACGTCCGGTTCGCTGATCTCGATTCCGTCGATGGCCGAGATAAAATCAATCCACCAGTTTTCGCGCCGAAACTCACCGTCGGTGACGGCTTCGAGGCCGAGATCCTCCTGCATTTTCACCACTTCGGCGATGGCCTCGTCTTCGACGGCGCGGAGGTCTTCAGCGGATATCTTTCCGGCTTTCCAGTCAAGGCGCGCATCCAGAAGTTTCTGCGGGCGCAGCAGGCTGCCGACCTGATCGGCGCGAAAGAAGGGTTTTATGGATATTCGGGCTCTCCTCTCAGTGCTGGACGGACTCAGGCGTCTTCCCAGATTTCGGCGGCGACGTCCGCCACGAATTTAAGCTTGGCGGCCTCGTCCTCGAACGAAATCGTGTTGCCGGCATCGATCGACGCAAAGCCGCATTGCGGGCTGAGGGCGAGATTTTCCATTGGCACGTATTTCGATGCCTCCGCGATACGTGCCTTTATTTCGGCGGGATCTTCCTTGCGGCCGGTTTTTGTGGTGACCACGCCAAGCACCACGCGTCGTCCGTCCGGCATGTGCTGCAACGGTTCGAACCCGCCGGACCGGTCATCGTCGTATTCGAGAAACCAGGCATCGACGTTCATTTTCGGAAATATGGATTCGGCGAAGCGGTCGTAGCCGCCTTCAGCGTTCCACTGGCTGGCCGCATTCCCGCGACAGAGATGAAGCGACAGATAGGTATCCGCGGACCGGTCCGATATGCAGGCATTGATTGCGTCGGTATAAATGCCGAGTTGCTCGTCGGGATCTATTCCGTCGCTTCTCATTTCGGCGCGGATACGTTCGTCCAGAAAATAGGTGAGGACCGGATCGTCGATCTGGATGTAGTTGCATCCCTGCGCTTCGAGCCCTGCGATTTCCGACCTGTACACGGTTGCGACATCCGACCAGAAATCGTCCATCGACGGGTATACGTCTTCATCCACTACGGAACGGCCGCCGTAATAGACCATCCGGGTGGGCGAGGGCAGGGTGATTTTGGGCGTCCGGTCTGTGTTGGCGCGGATGAATGCGTAGTGATCGCGCATGATGTCGCCGCCGCCGGCGACCCTGCCGGTGGTTTTCACACCCTTGGGCAAGTAGACGCCGCCGTGATCGTGGCTGTCCTGGAAGGCGGAATCGGCGGAAGGATCGGTAATTTCCACGCCCTCCATCGCACCAATGAAATAAATCCACCAGTTTTCGCGGCGGAACTCACCGTCCGTTATCGACGGAAGGCCGGCATCTTCCTGCATGCGGATGCAATCGACGATCGCCGCGTCCTCGATCTTTTCGAGTTCGTCGCCGGATATGTCTCCCGCTGCGAATCTGGCACGTGCATCCAGCAGTTCCTTCGGACGCAGCAGGCTACCCACCTGATCGGCGCGGAAAAACGGCTTGACGGACATGGTGGGCTCCCCCTTGGGTTCCAGACGAATTTCTGTTTGTCTTCCTCGGGCCTTTGTCCGTATCGCGGCTTCAACCGAGGGGCTGTGGCGACGGTTTCCCGTGGTTTCCCGGAGCAAGCCAGGTATGAAACCCTCGAGACGGCGAACGGCCTATCTTACCCCCGATTGTTCGATGGCGAGCGGTACCGCGTCAACCCCGAGCGGCGCCATCAGGTGAACGCCTGCGACGCCTTCGATCCCCGAATAAGCCGCGATCAGTTCGGCGCAGATCGCCGTGCCTTCCGCTTTCTGATCCTCCGCACTTTCCAGCCGGTCGATCAGCGCGTCGGGGATAGTCGTTCCCCAGAGGTTTTCCCGCATCCATCGCGCCGATTTCGCCGACGCCAGCGGACCGATCCCGATCAGCACGCCGGCTTTTTCGGCGATACCGTGATCGACCAGCGCGGCCGCGTATTTACGGACGATATCAACGTCGAAACAGAACTGGGTCTGAAAAAAACCGGCGCCGGCGTCGATCTTGGCGATCAGTCCGTCCGGTTTCCAGCGTTCGTCGGCAGGATCCATCGGCGTATCCGCGCCGCCGATAAACAGCTTCGGCGGGGACCTGATTTCCCGACCCGAGGGTAGTGTGCCGTCGTCGCGCATTTGCTTCGCGCACTCCATCAGGTCGCGGCTTTCGTAGTCGAATACCGGTTTGGCGTCCGGCTGATCGCCGGCGGACGGATCGTCGCCGCGCAGGATCAGCAGGTTCTCCACCCCCAGCGCGGCGCCGCCCAACAGGTCCGACTGCAATGCGATACGATTGCGGTCGCGGCAGGTAAATTGCAGCACCGGCTCGATACCGTTCTGCACCAGCAGCCCGGCCGCGGCGACGCTCGACATGTGCGCCCGCGCGCTGGCGCCGTCGGTGACGTTGGCGGCGTCGACATGGCCTTTCAGAACCGAGGCTTTCGTCAGCAGGTCGGCGGGATCGGCCGATAGCGGCGGCGTAATTTCCGCCGTGATGGCGAAACGGCCGGCGGCGATGGCGTCGGACAGCGCGCTCATCAGTCGCGCCGCCGCGAGACGACGAACGATTCGTCGTTGAACCAGAGGCCGTTGTATTCCTTCAGAACGTCGCTCGTGGCCTGCAGATAGCTGTTGTCAGCCATGGCCGCTTCGAGGCGGTCGTCCTCGATCTGAGCGACGTAAACGGCGGCATTCCATGCAGCCATCAGGGTAGACGTTCCGATGGACGAGCCGATCTCCGTGGGCAGCGTATGCATCACATAGCGGAACAGGGCGCGCTTGTCGGCGGCGGCGGTGAAATTAAGGTCGCGCCCGTCGCGGCCGAGTTCCTTCTTGAGCGCCTGCAGCAAGGCCTGGCGGTTGTGCTGGAACGGGTCCTCGTCCGGCCACACCCGTCTGATGATCTCGATACCGGGATCGTTGCCGTGGGAATGGATCGTCAGCATGCGGCCGCCGGGCGCCAGTGCGCGGGCGAGCGGTGCGAGTACGCGTTTCACCTTCAGATCCAGCGATGCCCGCAGGCGGAACGGCTGCGACGCGATGATCAGGTTGTAGTCTTTCACCGACAGGCCGGGACGCGGGATGATGTTGTCGAGCAGCAGCTTGTGATCGCCGCGATAGAGGATCATCACCGAAGGGCGGACATAAAGCGGATTGCCGGTCTTCTCGCTGGTGCGGACTTGCCATCCGTCGGCGATCTCCGGCTCCAGCGCCGCGATCTGTTCCTCGAACTCGTGCGCCGAATTGCCGTCCAGCGCGACTTCGCGCCAGTTCAGGCGGGCGGCGTTTTCCGGCGCGCGCGGCATCAGCGACGGTGCTTCCGCGTAGAACATGTTGGTGATCACGACGACCATGGCAGGATGTTCGTTGAACCGGTCGGGCAGTTTTTCCAGCGTCAGGCGTACGTCTTCGAGGCTGATTTCCTTGCCGACCACGTAAAACGGCACGGTGGGATACAGCTTGTGCATGTGCCGCATGACGCGGGTCAGGACCGTGCCATCCCCCATCCCCGCATCGAAAACGCGAAGGGAGGGCGGCCGGACCTGCAGCCGGTTAAGTTCCTGCCCAACCCGGTCGGCGACGGCCCATTTCTCCGAGCAGGTGTTCACGAACAGCAGATATTTCTGGCGGTTGTCGTAAAACCGGAAATGGGTCTTGTCTTCGCCCCCGCCGTTCGCATCCGCGGGCGCTTTCGTCTCGGTGGCTGGTTTTGCTCCCGCACTCATGCGGGGGTCGTATGTCTCTGTTTCATCCCCATCGGCCGCATGATCGTCCAGGAATTTTTCCACCCGGCCGATTGTCGCCGTGGTCACCCTTTTGCCTTCCCGCAACCTGCCGACGAATTTCCCATCGTTGACCGCGCGTCGTCCGAATGTGGATTCCGCGATCTCGGCGCCGCGGCAGTAAGATTCAATTCGCGCAATCAGTTCGGCATGTTCGGTCATTCGCCCCACCTTTGACTTGCTTCGAATGTTCAATTGTCCCAATATTTTTGCAATAGTCAATATTGGGATTTGTCCCACTTTATGTCGGCGCCGGGACTACGAAAAGATTCTGCGACGCCGAAGGAATTGATCTAAATATTCTCCATGTCTGACAAGCCCCAGATTCTCCTGACCCCCGGACCGCTGACAACGTCGGAGCGTACGCGCGCCGCAATGCTGCGCGACTGGGGGTCCCGCGATCCCGCCTTTATCAATCTGACGCGCCGTGTCCGAGAACGGATCGCCGCTATCGCGGGCGGCGCCGAGACCCACGCCTGCGTGCTGTTGCAGGGCAGCGGAACATTCGGGCTGGAAGCGGCGGCGGCGACGTTCATTCCGCCGGACGGTCATGTCCTGATCCCGGCGAATGGCGCGTATTGCCATCGCATGGGAACAATCGCCGAAACGCTGGGCCGCCGGGTGACGGTTTACGAGACGCCGGAGAATGTGCCGCCCGATCCCGCCGAACTGGGCAGACTGCTGGATGCCGACGTCACCATCACCCACGTCGCCATGGTTCATTGCGAAACCACGTCGGGCATCCTCAACCCGCTTGCGGAAATAGCGGAGACCGTTCAGAAGGCCGGACGTTCCCTGATCGTGGACGCAATGAGCTCGTTCGGCGGCATACCGGTCGACGTCAATGCGACGCCGGTCGACGTGCTGATCGCGTCATCGAACAAATGTCTGGAGGGCGTGCCCGGAATCGCCTTTGTCGTCGCGCGACATGAAATCCTCGCGGCGTCGGCGGGAAACGCGCCGTCCGTGGTGCTCGATCTCCATGCCCAGGCCGCGGGATTCGAAAAATCCGGCGAATGGCGATTCACCCCGCCGACGCATGTCGTCGCCGCGCTGGATGCCGCGCTCGAACAACTGGACGAGGAGGGCGGCGTTGCCGGCCGGCACGCACGTTACCGGGAAAACTGCGACGTTCTGGTCGATGGTATGACGGCGCTCGGCTTTCGCACCTATCTGTCTCATAACCTGCAGGCGCCGATCATCGTCACGTTCGATATGCCGGACGACCCTGCATTCGATTTCAACCGGTTCTACACCGGGCTGCAAACGCGAGGTTTTACGATTTATCCGGGCAAACTGACGAAAGCGGATTCGTTCCGGATCGGCTGCATCGGACAGGTGTTTCCCGACGACATGCGCGCGGCCGTCGCGGCGGTGTCCGATGTGATGCAGGAAATGGGCGCGACGCCGTGAAAGCGTCCGGCGTATCGATCCCGGCCGACCGGTAGACCCTATGCGGTCCTTCGTCCTTCCCGTCTCCGCCCTGCTGCTGGGCACAGCTCTGCTGCTGCTTGGCAGCGGCCTGTATGCGACGTTGCTGGCGATACGCGGCATCGGCGAGGGATTTTCCTCCAGCGCGATCGGGCTCATCATGGGCGCCTACTATCTGGGTTTTCTGCTCGGTTGTCTGGGCTGCCCGCGGCTGGTTCAGAATGTCGGCCATATCCGGACCTATGCGGCGCTGACGGCCATCGCGTCCGCGGCATCCCTGGCCCACATCATGATGGTCGACGAGATCTTCTGGGCATTGTTGCGCGGGATCGCGGGCTTCTGTTTCGCCGGGTTGTACATGGTGATCGAAAGCTGGCTGAACGACCGGGCAACCACGGAATCGCGGGGACGAATCTTCGCCATCTACATGATGGTCAATCTCGGCGCGCTTGGTTTCGGCCAGCTGTTGCTGCTGACCGCGGATTCATCCGGGTTTGTTCTGTTCTGCGGCGTCTCGATCCTGATTTCTCTCGCGGCGGTACCGTTGTCGATTTCCAGCAGTCCGCAACCCGTTCTGGAATCCTATACCCGGCTGGGCATTCGGCGGCTTTGGTTGATCTCTCCGCTCGGGCTTGTCGCCTGTTTCGGCGTCGGCATGGGACAGGGGGCCTTCTGGTCGCTGACGCCGGTCTTCACCACCGAGGCAGGGCTGGGAGAAAACGGCACGGCGATATTCATGACCTGCACGATATTCGGCGGATTGATTCTGCAATGGCCGATCGGCTGGGTGTCAGACCGCTACGACCGTCGTCTGGTTATCTTCGTGGTCGCGTTGTTAAGCACGGTACTGGCCGCTGTAATCGTCTTTTTGACGTACCGGGCCGACGCGATGACGTTCTATCTGTTTGCCATCGGGTACGGCGGCTGGTCGTTTGCCGTCTATTCCCTCGCGGTTTCGCATGCGAACGACTGTACGGACAAAACCGATATCGTGTCGTTGAGCGCCAGTCTGCTGCTGGTATATGCGGTCGGCGCGGTGATCGGCCCGCTGGTATCGGGGCTGCTGATGGAACTGACCGATGTGCGGGCGCTCTATGCCTTTATCGGAGCGGTCTTTCTGGCGATCGGCGCATTCTCGCTTTATCGGCTCATCGGGCAGCCGCCCGTTTCTCCGGACGACAAAACAGCCTTCGTCGCGCTTGCCCGCGCAGGTCCTGCGGCGGCACTGATGGATCCTCGCGGGCCGGAACAGGACGAAGAATGAATCGGTCTACGTCACCGGACCCTTGATCATCGATTCCGCGATAAGGGCATAGAAGTTCACCCAGGCATTGCGGATATCCGGCGTGAACCCGTCGCCAAGCTTCTGCTCCAGCGTCCACATCAGCGCTTCTGCCACGGCCGCATAATCGCCTACTTCCACGCCGTATTCCCGGTACCGGTTGCCCAGTTCCCGAACCACCGGCAGGACGGATTCGTTGCTCAGGATACCGGCGACCATCACCTGCATGATTTCGATCGGCTGGTGGCCGTATTCTTTCATTTCGCCGGTAAAGCGGCTTTCCAGATCCGGATGGGTTTCGAATAGACGCCCGTAGAACATGTCTGCCGTTTCGGCGGAATCGAGGCCGATGGCGATAAAGCTCTGCTGCACATGTTCGATGTCGCCGGTGGAGATGGGAAGATCCGGACACGGACCGGCCGCCTGTGCCGGCTTCGCGGGGGCGGCAGGTTCGGGCACGGTTTCGGGCGCGGCGGGGGGCGGCGGTTCCGGCGCTGCGGCGGTTTCGACCCGGGGCGGCGCTTCGGAAATCCGCGCCGCGGCGGCGGGCTCTTGCGCCGGCGTATCGGAAACGATCCCGACCGGGCTGCCCGACCGGTCCTTGGCGTGTTCGATGGATTTGCGCGCAGTTTCGGTTCTCGCCACGAACTGTTCCAGCTTGGCGGTCAGCGATTTCAGCGTCGCGCCGATCTGGTCGGTGGCCTTGCGGGTTTCGTCCGACAGCTGTTTCACTTCGGCGGCGACGACGGCGAATCCTTTGCCGGCATCGCCCGCGCGCGCCGCTTCGATCGTGGCATTCAGCGCCAGCAGATTGGTCTGTTTCGCGATTGCCTGGACCTGGTCGGCCACGCCTGCGACCGCCTTGATGTCCTCTTCGAAATCGAGCGTCCCGGCTTCGAGATCGTCTATCGCTTCGAAGGCGTTGTCGAAACTGTCGTGGCTGTCGGCTGGCGCCGCGTTTGCATTGCTCATGGTCGCGATCTCTGTTGAAGCGCGCAGGGAACGCGCGCGAATGCCGGAACTCTACCGGCGACAGGTTTAACTTCGGTTAACCAATGCGTTGTCTCGCCGCGGTTGAAGGGCGGTGCATCGCCTCAGTATGATGCTCCGACGTAACGGGAAGAGTGCCGAAATGGGTATGCAGACGGTGTGGGATCACATATGGCTGGCCGCGGACCGGACGCCGGACAACATCGCCGTGGTCGACGACCGCGGCGACCGCCGGCTGACGTTCGCCGAGTTGGTGGACGAGGTCGAAACCGCGGCAGCGGGTCTTGCCGAGGCCGGCCTGCGGCCCGGTCAGTATGTCGCGACCGTTCTGCCCAATGTGCTGCAGCATGTGATCGCGCTCCTGGCGCTGCACCGGCTGGGGGCGGTCGTCTGCATGATCAACCCGCGCCTGAAACCGGACGAGGCAGGGTCCCTGATCGCGGATGCGGACATGGCGGGCGCCGTTTGCATCGCCGATGAAGATATCGTCGCCGCGGCCCGGGCCGCGCTGCCGGAAAACGCGCCCATCCTGACCGTCGGGGGCGAATTCGACGGCGCGGCTACCTTTGAAACCTGCCGCGCCGACGCGGCGGACCTGACGGCCTGGACGCCACCCGATCCCGAAGACGTCGCCTTCGTTCTCTATACGTCCGGAACCACCGGGTTGCCCAAGGGCGTCATGATCCCGCATCGCGCCACCGACGGACGCGTTCTGTTTGTGCCGGTACAGTGCGGCCTGCGCCATGGGCCGCAGAACAGGGCGCTTGGCCTGATGCCGCTGTTTCACGCCGTCGGGTTCTATGCGGCGCTGGTCACGACGCTGTCGCTGAACGGCACTTATTACGTGCATTCCGCGTTCGATCCTGCCGCCGCCGTCGAAGCGATCAAAACCCACGGCCTCACCTATGTGTTCGGTGCGCCGGCGCATTTTCATGCCATGCTGGCGGCGCCCGGTTTCGATCCCGCCGACATGGGTTCTGTGGACACGCTGGTTTACGCCGGTGCGGTGATGCCGGGGCCGTTGCTCGACCGCGTGAAACCGGCCTTCCCCAACGCCAGGATAACGAACATTTACGGCACGACGGAAGTCATGAACGCGCTGTATATGCCGGACCCCGCGGGCAGACCGCTGCAATACCGGCCCGGTTTCTATTCGCGGGTGCGGGTCGGGCGGATCGGCGGCGACGTCGACGATGTCTGCGACGCCGGTGAAGAAGGCGAACTGCTGGTCGACGCGACGGCCGACGCCACGTTCCTCGGCTACCTCAACCGGCCCGATGCGACGGCGGAAAAACTGACCGGCGGCTGGTACCGGACCGGCGACATCATCTTCCGGCGTCCCGACGGCGATCTGGAATTGTGCGGCCGGGTGGATGACATGATCGTGTCGGGCGGGGAGAACATTCACCCCGAAGAGGTCGAAACGATCCTGATGCAGCACGAAGCCGTGCGCGAGGCGGCCGTGATCGGCATGCCGGACGATCGGTGGTCGGAAAGGGTCGTCGCCTGTGTCGTCGCGAATGGCATCGATGCCGATACGCTCGATGCGTGGTGCCGGGACTCCGCGCTCGCGAACTACAAGCGGCCCCGGGAATACCGGTTTCTCGACGCCTTGCCGCGCAACGCCGCCAACAAGGTTCTGCGCCGCGAATTGAAGGACATCGTCACGGGAAACTGAAGGTCCGGCGCCGTATCCGGGCCGCGCAGGTTCGTGTCATGATTTCCCCCTGCAGGCGCCTGTGATAGCTATAGCGGCACGTAAAACGGGTCCACGCACCACGCCGCTGGAACATAGAAGGGGAAACCGATGTCCAAACTGCCGCTTACTTTCGCCTGCGGGCCGTATGACCGCATGGAGGCGCTGAATTACGGGCTGATCGACGTCGAGGGCATCGATCTGAACTTTCTCGAAATTCAGGCGCCGCGCGAAATCTTCGACCGCATGGTCGGCGCCCAGGAATTCGACCTGTCGGAAATGTCGCTGGCCGAATACGTCACCATGACGGCAAAGGACATCAGCCCTTTCATCGCCATTCCGGTGTTCCCGTCAAAGGCATTCCGCCACGCCTTCATCTGCGTCAACAAGAAGGCCGGTATCAAAGAACCCAAGGACCTGGCGGGCAAGCGGATCGGCACGCCGCTCTATACCCAGACGGCGGCGATCTGGATCCGCGGGGATCTGGAAAACATCTACGGCGTCGACCTGTCGGACGTGCAGTGGATCCAGGGCGCGATGGAAAAGGCCGGCAGCCACGGCGATCCGCCCGCGCCGCCGCAGCTTCTGAAACCGGTGGAAATCACGCCGAACACGTCCGACAAGTCCCTGTCGGAAATGCTGCGGGACGGGGACATCGACGCCGTGCTGGGTTCGCGCATGCCGGATTCCGTGCGCACCGATCCGGACAAGGTCGGCTACCTTTTTCCCGATTTCCGCGAGGAAGAAAAGAGATACTACAAGGAGCACCGCATTCACCCGATCATGCACACGGTGGTGATCCGCAAAGACATATACGCCCGGCACAAATGGGTGGCGCAGAGCCTGTACAAGGCGTTCCTGGCGGCCAAGGACTGGGCGCAGGAGGCGATGTATTTCTCCGGCGCGCAGAAATACATGCTGCCCTGGCTGTTCGACGACCTGCGCGAAATCGACGAGGTGTTCGGCGGCGACCCGTGGCCCTACGGCGTTGACGAGAACCGGCCGACGCTGGAGGCGTTCGTCAAATACATGCACCAGCAGAATTTCATCCCGGAGATCATCCCGGTCGACGATCTGTTCGCGCCCACGCACGGGCGGCTGGACTGAGATTGTTGTTTCGTCGGATCAAACAAGAAGACTGTTGCCCTCGGACTTGATCCGAGGGTCTACGTGTCTGTTTCGGTGGCAAGAAGATTCCCGCCTGCGCGGGAATGACGGAACTTAACTTAAACTGTCATCCCCGCGCAGGCGGGGATCTTTTGGCCGGTGTCACGCCGCCGCATCCTTGCCGAAGATATCGGTCAACCGCGCGCCTTCGTAGAACGTCTTAGAAAAAGCGTCTCGGGCCGCGTAGCGGTCGTACCAGGCCTTGAGCGCCGGGCGGCTGTCGATCATGTCGTTCAGGCCGAGATCGATCATGCGGTCGACGGTCGGCATGTAGGCGGCATCGACGATGGTCAGCATGTCGCCCATGATCCAGTCCTTGCCGTGGCCGTCGAGCGCTTCGGCCACCCGTTGTGCGGCGCTGTCCAAGCGGTCGAGGGATTCCGCCGTTTCTTCCGCGCTGAAGCCGGTCTTGTTCATGCGCTGGTAGAAATGCTTGCGGACGGGATGCGCCTCGGCCATCGCCTGATAGGCGTCGTCCTCCATGTTCTCGTAGCGCTTCGCGAGATGCTTGTTGAAGGACGGCACGCGGATCGCCGGGGTCGGGACCTCTTCCAGATAGCGCAGCCATTTCCGCATGTGGGCGCGCTTCACGAAGTCCTTCGGCGACATTTCATGTTCGGGATAGACGTCTTCCAGATATTCCAGAATGACCGAGGAATCGATGATCACGTCGTCGCCGTCGGTCAGGGTCGGCACCACGCCGTTGGGGTTGAGCTTTAGGTACCAGTCGCTGAGGTGTTCGCGGTTCTTGTGATCGACATGCTTTTCCTCGAACGGAATGCCCTTTTCCCACAGCGCAAGGCGCACCTTCTGGCTGCAGGTCGATTGCGGAAAGCAGTAAAGCGTGATGTCGGCCATCGGATGTCTCCCTTTTGTGCCGTGTTTCTTGCGCCAACGGGCAGGGGAGTCAATGCGGGACGACGGCACTGAATATCCCCTCCCCCTAAAAGGGGGAGGGGGCTCATTCTTGTCTGTTACCCCGCCAGAAACGCCTTGAACCGCCGGGCTACTTCCGGCGGCTTCACCGTCGGCCGGCCGAGTTCCTTCAGCGAGCCCGGCTGGATGCGCATATGGATCAGGTGCGGGCCGTCTGCCGACAGCGCCGCCGAATAGGCCTTTTCGAACCCGTCGAGGCTGTCGCATTTCGCCGCTGTCGCGTAGCCGGACGAAATGGCGATCTCGGCGAATTCGACCGAGGCGGAGACGGTGGACTGGCCGCCCGTGGAATCGTGGACGCCGTTGTCGAGGACAATGTGGATCAGGTTATCCGGCTGATAGGCGCCGACGGTCGCCAGCGCGCCCATTTTCATCAGCACGGCGCCGTCGCCGTCCAGCGCGACGACCTTGCGGTCCGAATTCAGCGCCACGCCGAGCGCCATGCCGCTGGCGCAGCCCATGGAGCCGACCTGGTAGAGATGCTGGTCGCGGTCGTCGAGGGTGAACAGCTCGCGTCCGGACTTGCCCGTGGACGCGATTACCGCCGCGGTGTCCGGCACCAGCGCCAGGTGGCGTTCCAGCGTCCGGTAGCGCGTCGGACGCTCGCCGCCTTCCGTGTAATCCGTCAGCGTGCCGCGCGGCGGCAATGCGCGGGCGGCTTCGTCCAGTTTCTCCGGTGCGACGGAGCCTTTCGGCATGACAAAGGCAAAGGGCAGGTCGGTTTCGTCCATTTTCGCCTGCGCCGCTGCCAGCGCGTCCGCTATCTCGTCTTCCGACTGGGGGAATACGCTGTGCGGAATATGCATGGTGTCCAGCAAATCCGGGGTGATCGGGCCCATCAGTTCGTGTTGCGGTTCGTCCGTGATGCCGGGCTGGCCACGCCAGGTGACGATCATCATGGTGGGGATCCTGAACGGGTGGTTCAGCGACGTCAGCGGATTGACCGTGTTGCCGAGACCGGAATTCTGACACATGACCACGGTTTTGCGTCCCGCCAGCCAGGCGCCCGATGCGATGGCTACCGCTTCGCCCTCGCTCGCCGCGCCGACATAGTCCAGCGACGTATCCGAAATGACCCGGTTGATGATCTCTGTCAGGAACGAACACGGTACACCGGTGTAGAAATCGTATCCGGCGTCGCGGGCGGGAGAGAGGAAATCGTCGGCGTTGATCATGGTGAGGGCTCTGGTGATTGTCGCGCTGTTTTGTCCATCATTCCCGCGCAGGCGGGAATCTTGTGGAGGATTCTGTATTCAGAGAGATCCCCGCCTGCGCGGGGATGACGAACGGGAAGGAGTCTACAAAAAATCCCGCGCGCGGGCGAGATCGAAGGCGTCGTTTACGTCAAGCCAGTGGCCGGCGACGTAATGCACGTGCGGTGCGTTACCGGCATCGGCCAGCCTTGCGAACAGGGTGGCGAGGTCGGCGGTTTCCAGCGTACCGTCGCTTTTCATGGCTTCGAGTTCTTTGCGGACCAGTTCGGCGCCCTTCTTGCTGAGCCGCGCAATACCGATCCATTCGCCGGTGCAGTCGTCGGCATCGTTCGCATCCGCGACGATGCCTTCGAACAGGATAGGATCGTCCTCGATGAAGCTGGGGCTGAAGGGGCGGGAACAGCGCACCAGGTCGCGGCCCGAATTTTCCGACCGGTCGGTGCGTTCGCGCCACATGCCGTCGACGGCGAGCACGATATCGCCTTCGGTCTCGACCAGCGCGTCCAGAATGTAGCGGCGGAACAGAATGTCGCCATAGGCGATGACGGTGTCGCCGGTGAGCCGGTCGATCGCCGTGGCGAGCGACGCGGCTTCGCCCGTGGTCTCAAACGCGTCGTTGTCGATATAGGTCAGGTTCGGCAGGTCGACGGCGTCCTTGGCATAGCCGCGCACGACGGCGACGTCGCGCACGCCCGACTGTCGCAGCGACCGGGTCAGGCGACGGAGCAGGGGCTGGCCCTGAATTTCCACCATGCATTTCGGCTTGTCCTCGGTCAGCGGTCCCAGCGCGCTGCCGCGGGTGGCGGCCAGCACGATGCCGCGCGGCGCGTCGTCGTCGGTGGGCAGGTAACGGTCTTCGGCGTCTTTCAGCTCGTCGTTTCCGGCAAGCTGGAAGATATCCTTCACGGTGGCGATCCGGTCTTCCAGGTCGACGACGCTTTCTTCGTCGTGAATCTTACGGGCGGCTTCGCGCATGGCGCTGATGGAGGCTCGGACCGAATGATTGGCCCAGATCACGGCGTTGACCCCGGCGGCGCGGAACTGGTCGGTCGGCGTCCCGTAATAGGTGGTCGGCACGATCACGACGGGGCAGGAATCGTCCCATTCGCGCATGAAGGACATGATCTCGTTGGCGCTGGACTGCTTCGAATGGATCAGCACGGCGTCGGCGCCGGCGTCCCGGTAGGCGTGGGCGCGCTTCAGCGCTTCGTCCAGTCCCCAGCCGGAAATCAGCGCCTCGACCCGGGCGACGAGCACGAAGTCGGGATCGGCCTGGCTGTCCTTGCCGGCCTTGATCTTGCCGCAGAATTCCTCCATGTCGGCCAGTGGCTGGCCGTCGCCGATAAAGGAATTGGTCTTCGGGAACAGCTTGTCCTCGATGCAGGCGCCGGCGATGCCGCGCTGGCAGAGCTTCATCACCAGCCGGCGGACATTGTTGAAATTGCCGTAACCGGTGTCGCCGTCCATCAGGATCGGGATGCCGGTCGCATCGGCCATGAATTCCAGAACTTCCAGCACCTGGGTCCACGAGGCCTCGTTGGAATCGCGCACGCCCAGCGCGGCGGACATCGAAAGCCCGGACGCCCAGATGGCTTCGAAGCCGGCTTCTTCCGCAATCTTTGCCGACAGGCCGTCATGCGCCTCCATCAGAAAGCCCAGTTCGGGGCCCTCCAGCAATGCACGCAGCCGGGCGGATTTGCTGAGCGCGGAACCGGGTTTGCCCGGCATCGCGCCGGTTTCGACATTCGTCGCCATCAGGAGCGGCCTTTTGCCAGTTTGGTGAAATGTGACGGCTTTGTTACAGAATCCGGCGACTCGGGCAACAACGGGAAGGTGCCGGCCGCGCTGACGCCCAGCGCATCGCGTACCGCCTTTTGCAGCTCGTCCATGCCGGGATTGGTTTTCACGGCGCCTTCTGCATGGATGAAATGGAGCCGGGCGCCACCCGACCGGTCGAATACGAACACCGTCGGGATGCGTTTAACGTCGCCGAACAGTTTCGCCGTCTCATCGGTGCCTTTGACGATGGAGAAGACCGGCTGGTGTCGGTCGAGAAACCGGTTCAGCCGCTTGCCGTCGTCGCCGAACCCCGTGAAATCCTCGAACTGGTTGACCGCGACGATGGTCAGCCCTTTCGCCGCGTGCGTGACGTTCAGCAGGTTTAGATGCTCGAATTCCGTGTTGCAGGGCGGACACCAGCTGGCGAAGAACGACACGATCACCGCGCGGCCATGAAGCAGATCCGGCGTTAACGGACGCCCGTCGATGCGCGCAAGGCTCAACAGGTGTGAAGCCCTCTCCGGGTCGAGGCGCACGACGTTGCCGGCGGCCGCCGCGGACCGTGTGTCGGCGACCGCGAGCGCGAACAATGCCGCGCAGACGGCGAACGCTTTTGTCAGGGGATTGCCCATATCAGCCCGTGCCGGCGGCGTACTGGGTTATCTTCTCCTCGATCTGGCGGATCAGCGTGTCGAAGCCATGGCGCCGCAGGACGCTGGAATATTCCGATCGTTTGGTGGCCAGCTCCGAGTAGGACCGTTTGAGGAACACATCGATTACCCGCCATCCGGTCTCGAACCGGCGCATCAGATAATTGATTTCCACGGGCTCGTCGTTAGGCCGGATAATCGCGGTTTTGACCAGCACCGTTTTGTCGCGGACATTTTCCATGCCGCGCATTTCGAAGCTTTCGCCCGACCAGCCGTCGAACCGGTTGGCATAGGTGGCGATCGTCAGGCGGCTGAAGCTGTCGACCAGCCGGTCCTGCTGTTCGGGAGTCAATTTGCGCCAGTGCGTCCCGACCGCGATCCGCGTCATGACGGGCAGATGAAAAACCTGCGTCAATGGCGGCGCCAGGGCTTTCCACCGGCCCGGGAAGCCAAGCGTATCGGCATTCTTCATGGCGCCCAGCAGAGATTCGTTGAAACCGGCGATGATGGCCTGGGGGCGTCCGGGATCGGCAGGCGGCGCTGTCTGCGCCGTTACCCCGGTCGCGAAAAAACACAGCGCAAACCCGAGTACTGCCGCGCCGCGGCGCAGTCTCCAGATCGAATTCGATACCAACCCG
>Ga0181569_10001915_pt1 | contig 16441 bp, 15 predicted proteins | sample 101ome_19_FD_132452 | JGI IMG/M metagenome (GOLD analysis project Ga0181569, IMG submission 132452) | Coastal salt marsh microbial communities from the Groves Creek Marsh, Skidaway Island, Georgia - 101405AT metaG (megahit assembly) | ecosystem: Environmental > Aquatic > Marine > Intertidal...
ACGTCGCCCGCCGCCACGACGTCCTCGGACTCGCCCTCCGCGGGCGCGTGCGTCGACGCGTCTCTGCGCACGAGTTGCAACGAACGCAACAGGGGCACGACGACGCCCGCGGCGCAGAGGGTGAGCGCCCATTCGGCGCCGTGGCCCTCGGCGCCGATGTCGAGCTCGAGGAGAGACTCGGCCGCCGCCGCGCGCTCGGAGGCGTTCGCGGACGAGAGGGCGATCGCGATCGCGCGAAGGGCGGACGCGGCGGACGCGGTGGACATGGTTCGATCGCCGGGTGTGTCGGGCGGTGGGTCGGACGACGCGGACGGGCGCATCACGCGCGAGGAGTCGGTGTCTGAGGGAATGCGCTTTTTCGGCGAGACGAGACGCGGCGAGACGCGGATGACGACGGCGATGACGAGCGGGTGTGATGGCACTCCGACTGCTTATATCATTAACGTCGCGTGTATTCTATCCAGAGGATGTCGCCGTCGCGCTCGGGAACGAGCGCCTCGAAATGTCCCGGAAAATGTTTCACGGCGAGCGCCGGAATGGCGCCCGCGCTACGAGAACCGCGAAATTTGTCGTTCGTCGCGCGCATCTTCGTCGCGGGTCCCTTCTTCAGCGTAAGCGTCCATTTGTTCGTGTCCCATCGCACGATGTTGCCGTCGCACACGCCGTCGGCGTGGTACTTTGGTTGCATCCGTATCGGCGCGTCTCGCTCGTTCAAGTCGGGGGTCGCCACGTAGAAGGGCGTCTTGGCGGAAACGGTCGTCTTTTCCTCCGATGCTTCCACGCAGACGATCGCGACGTCGTTCAAAGTCGCTAGGGCGCACAGTTCGGCGTCCGTTCCCCAGTATCTCGTCCACTTCCTCGTGGCGGCGTACTTGGCGGCGTCGGCGCGCATATGTTTGAGATATGCTTTCCATCGCGCGTCGTCGCTCGCGCGCTTCAGTTTACCGCGGCGTAAATACTCTCGCCCCTCTTTACCGTTCAGAAGGAGATTGTGGAGCGTTAGAACGTCGCGAGGGTCGTTCATTGCCCGCTTTCGTCCGTCCAGGCGGTCACACATTGATGCTCTGATTTCGTTCCACTCCAATCCTCCCCGTTCCGCGTCCCAACAGCCTTGCTTCGCCAACACCTTCACCCCGTGCGAGATCGATCGGAAACAACAGTTACCGTCTTCGATCACGTCGCGCACGCGGAGACCTAAGGCAAGGGTTTGTTCGCTCCAGTGTTTCATGGAAAACGTCCGCGCGTTCTTCACGCGCGGCGACATCTCCGGCACTATTCGCTCGCCGACGATGATGATATCGCTATCGCTATCGCTAAGTCCTTCACCAATCTCGCGCGACATTCTTTCGTCGTCGCTCTCGTCGTCGCTCTCGGACGTTTTGACGAGCGACACGGGCGTCCTCGGCAGCGCCGATTTGGAAAAGCGCGCATCCGCCGCCGGAGACGCCGGAGACGCGTCCGCGTCCTCCACCCGCACGCGCGTCCCTCTGGACACCATCACCGCCGGTATCGACCCACCCGTCATGACTTGATGAAAAATCGCCCCCACGAGCGTCATCGCCGCCGACGACGCGTTCCCCGACAATAATTTCGTCACGCTCGAAGGATTTCTCACGTAATCGTCCGCCGTCGCGTCTCCCCCGTACCGCTCCGCGTACGACCGCAACAACACCAACACCACCGACGCCAGCGTGTAGTCACCACACACCGCCTCACACACCGCCAACGCCCCTCTCCCGTCCCCCGTCGTCGCCATCAACGTCGTCGCGTCTCGCAACCCGACGACTATTCGAAACGTCGTCGTCAACGTCTTGGACGTTTCGAGAAACGCGCGCGGCGACGCCCCGCCTCGCAGCGCGTCGGCGACGAATTCACCGCGAAGAAACATCGACCGCTCGACGTCGAGTCCCAGGGCGACGAACAGCGCGGTCGTCGCGCGCTTGACGACGCGCAGCGGGCACGGCGCGTCGACATCGTCGGCACCGTCGGCGGTGAACACGTCGAGCGCGCGCGCGTTCGCGAGGCGCGCGGCGCGCGCGATGCGACGGTCGGGCGTCCTCGCGCGGCCGGCGCGCGGTGACGGGAGCGTGCGCATGGACGCGGGACGGCGCGCGAGGGGCTGACGTCACGAATTCATCATCGGGGAAAAAGTTAGTTGAGCGTTTTCGCGAGCGAAGAGAATAAATCGTTCATTTCAAGGTTTTTCTGCGGGTTTGCGGGCGGTGATGGCGGCGTAGACGTCGTGCGAACGGGCGTCGACGTCGCACTGCATGTCGGTGGCGAGGAGGAGTCGAAGGGTGACGGTGTTCTTGCCGGCGATTTGGGCGGCGCGCGCGACGTCGGGCGCGAGGGCGGCGCGCGCGGGCTCGGCGGATTCGACGGCGCACGGCTGGCCGATGAAGGCGGCGATCTTTCGCACCTCGTCGTAAAACTTGGTGGCGATCTCGGCGTAGACGTCGGCCGCGCGTGCGGGCTCGGAGACGTCTTTTGAGCCGCCGAAGTGCTCGAGGTTGGCGTCTATGGACGCCTTGTAGTCTTCGTACACTAAATACGGCGGAAGTTCAACGCTCTGGAAGGCGTTGAATCGCTGCCAGAAGCGTAAATCTTCGCTACTGAAGGCTGTGACGCATCGTCGAAGCTTTTCGCGTTCGATGAGCGCGGCGTACGTGAAACGTAACGCCGAATACATGGAGAGTTTGACCTGTTGCGCGGCGTAGACGTATTGCGTTGTCGCAGTCCTCTTGTTGGGATCGATCACTTTTCGCTTCGTCACCGCCATCAAGAGTTGATGCAAGTATTGCATGTAATAGTACACCATGGGTAGCTCGTGCGGCAGGTATAGATCGAGGGAGAACCCGAGCTCGAGATGTCTGAGCTGCACGTACGCCGTGAGGTGTTCCGCCCACGCCATGCACGGCGTTTGCAACAACCCCAACGACGCCAAGTTCTTCTCGTCAGACGGCTTAGCGAGAGATGCGTCTTGTGCCACATCGAAGACGTCGCACGCGAGTTGTAAATGGCTGAGCTCGCCCAACGCGCGTTTGAGCACGCGTCTGAGCCGCGCTCGATTGACGCAAAACGTCCTAACGACTATCGTGAGCGGCTGGATGCACTCGTGTAAAAACGCATCCACCGCCTCTTGCGGGTGCACGAAAGACTCCTCCAGGGTGTCGACGTCGACGTCGGCGAACTTCCACACCGACTGCAGGCCGACGTGGCCGAAGTGCGAGCCGCACAACTTTTTGTCGTGAAGCAACTCGGCGGCGGCGACGGCCAACGCGACGGCGCCCGGTCGAGCCGCTTGAAGACGCTCCAAAGAGTCGAGGACCTCTTGAATCACGGGAACCGTTCCACGCGCGCGATACTGAAACACCTCTGCGGCGATGAGCACGTCATCGATTTCCTTTTCAAAGTATTCAAACGCCCCGCGTATGCTCAAAAAGTGCACCTCTTTCTTCGGCGCGCCTCCGAGCATGTCAAGACTCATCTCTTTACAGAAACTCCCGGCGTCCGGATCCCACCCCAACGCACTCTCGTCCGTCGTCTCTTCGCCGTCGTAATAGCTCTTCATCTCCACCAATCGCGCCTTGGCCTCGGCCCCGAGCGTCTCGGCTCGCCGCGCGACGTCGCCGTTCGCCTTCCCGACGGCGCGCGCCAAAACCTTCATCATCTCGTGATGCGATCTCCTAAACTCTAATCTCGCCCTAACGGCGTCCCTCTCTCGCGTATCCATCCCCTCGTCTTCTCGCAACGCCTCCAACGCGCGCGCGACCTCGAGAAAAACCTCATCCTCCGCGTCGTCGACGTCGAACGCCTTCTCCGCCGACTCCTCCGCCTCGCCGCTCTGCGTCGAAAAATCCTCCTCTTCGTACACGTCTCCCATCACTACCACACGTCGCGCCGTCGCCGCGCTCACCACCGTCGCTATCGTGAACGCCCGCAGCGCGGGATGACACGTCTCACCGTCCAAATGTCCTCTCGCCCGTCCCGCGCAGTACGCGTTGGTCCACGTCGTCGTCGCCGCCGCGTGTCCGTTTCGATACGTCCCCTCGCACGCCAACATCGCGTCGAGCTCTCGCACGAGCGGTGCACCGGTGATATCGACCGGCGCGCGTCCGTCGGCGAGGACGTCGTCGAGCGTGACCCGCGTGGTTCGCGCGCCGGCATCCATCTTTGCGTCACCAATCTCGAGCGCGCTCATGGCGTCGAAAAGGGAAAAGTTTTCATCGTGCACGAGCTCGCCCGAGGCGAGATGAGCGACGATGTCGTCGAGGATGGGTTCGAAGGGGACCCATCCCGAGGACATGGCGCGCGAGCACCGCGCGAGTACCGCGCGCGCGACGGTGTGCGGCGGGGATGATGATGACGATGTCTGGAGGCGGGCTCGAGCGCGCGGGGCGGCGGCTCGAGCTCAAACTCAAATTCGAGGACGCGTCGAGTACGCGAGGACGATGATGATTATTGTATCGAAGAATTGCGTTTGTCGATTACACCACAATCCGCTCTCTTACTCACTAATCGAACGTGTCGACGGATGATCCGATTCACCGTCGACGCGTTCGCGTCTCTCGCCACAACAACCTAGTACGACGCGCCGCGCGCCTCATTCCAATCCTCGCGCTCACTTACTTGAGCGGGATGAACTTGGAACCAGCGGCGAGACCGGCGCGACCGTGGGAAATCGGTCTGTACGTGATCGCGTACTCACCCAAGTACGACCCAATCATCTCCGGCCTGATTTCAACCGTGTTGAACACCTTGCCGTTGTAGACGCCGACGACGGAACCAACCATTTCCGGAAGAATCGGCATGTTACGCAAGTGCGTGCGCACGGTTTCCGGCTTCTCCATACCCGTCACCGCAGCCTTCGCCTTACGAAGCTTCTTCACCAAGTTCTTGTGCTTGATGCCCAAGCCATCGCGCTTGAAACGACGACGAATGCGCGCGTTGAAGAGTTGCACGAGCTTGTCGTTGGACAACTCCAACAACCCTTCGAGATCGGTACCACGGTACGAGAACTTCTTGTACGGGTTCTTCTTACGCGGGACGCCCACGAGGGCTTCTTCTTCGGCGGACTGCGCGAGAAAACACACGAGTAATACGTCAGTCTTTCCGTTCGAGAGCGTTCCCGTCGCCGCCGCGACCCTAGGGCTTTGGGCACGGTCACCCGCCCGTCATCGTTCGAGTCGTCCTCGACGCGGTCGAACGACGACGCCCCTCGGCGACACCGCGCATCGACATATCGACGTCAAAGATATCCATCCACCACGCGCGCGCATCGCGCCTCCCGTCCTCGCCTCGCGCGCGCGCGGTCGGCCGTCGCCTCGCGCGCGCGCGCGATCGCGAAAACCCCAAGGCGACCCGCGGGGTCATCCTCGCTCGTCCGGCGTCGCGCGACGCCGACGACGCCGACGACCACGCGCGCGCGAGGACGAGCGAGGACGAGTCGATTCGAGTCGTTCGCGCGTGCGCGTCCACGGTCGAGCGCGCGCACCATGTCGCTGTCGGCTGCGTCGAATAGAGGCGGGTCCGATCGAACGCGCGCGCGACGAGGCTCGAGCGCGTTCGTGTCCACACATATTCGGACAAACGGTTCGACCTGATCGTATTGTAATACGTTTTGGCTCATGTAAGAACATACCCGTGTCGTGTAGTTTCACACTGGCGCATCGGTACGCCTTGTGCGGTGCGTGAAGCCTATCCGCGCGATCGCGTGGGTTTTATGGTCCGTGTTTGATATCGCCCCCGCGCGCGCGCCCGACGCGACGCCCGCGCGTCGTCGACGTCACTCGGATTACGCGCGCGCGGACGACGATGGCGCTCTCTCGCGCGCCGACGCGTCGCGCGACCGCGTCGATTCCGCGCTCGCGCGACGCGTCGTCGCGTCTCGGTGCGAGACGCGCGCGCGCGCCGACGCCTCGCGCGACGGACTCGACGCCGACGACGGAAACGTCGAGCGCGGACGACGACACCGCGCGCTCGAGCGGCGGCCGAGACGCGTCGTCGTCCTCGTCGACGTCGTCGAGTGATCGATCGGATGCGTTTTCATCCTTTGAGCGCGCGCTCGCGGACGCGGCGAGGTTCGGGAACGCGTCGTCGGACGCGAGAGGGTGGGAACGCGTGGACGACGCGTACGTGCTCCGACCGCGCGACGGACGCGCGCCGACGTCGATCGTGCACTTTTGTGGAGGGGCGTTCGTCGGTGCGTCGCCGCAGGTGACGTATGGGGAGTTTTGTGAGACGTTGGTGGCGCGAGCGGACGCGCTGGTGATCGCGACGCCGGTGCAGTTGGGGTTGGACCATTTGCGGTTGGCGGATGAGGCGTGGCAAAAATACGAGCGGTGCGCGAGAGCGCTGCGAAAGACGGTGGATGGGTACGACGCGTTGCCCGTGTACGGGATCGGACACTCGTTGGGGGCGTTGGTGACCGTGCTCATCGGGTCGAGGTACGAGACGAAGCGCGATGGGAACGTGTTGATGTCGTTTAATAACCGACCGGCGACGGACGCCATTCCGTTGTTCGCCGAGCTCTTCGCGCCGGGGTTGCGAGGACTGTCCCCCATCCTCGACGCGGCGAGTAAATCGCCTCTGCGTTCGTTACAGCGCAACGCCGACGCGCAGTTGAGAGAGTTCGCGCCACCTTTGATTAAAGAATTGTTGCCGATTTTGGACAACTTGGAGCCCGTCATCTTGGAAGTCGCCGATGGGCGCGCGGAATTCACGCCGACGCCGGAAGAGTCGAGCAAGCTGGTGAAAAAGTACTACGCCGTGCGTAAAAACTTACTGATCAAGTTTACGGACGATAGCATCGACGAGACGAGCGCGCTCGCCGCTACGCTCGCCGACGCAAAGGCGGCGGAGGACATTGACCTCACCGTGCGCGCCAAACCCGGCGACCACGTCTTCCCGCTCTGGCGCGACACCGGCATCGACGTCCCGGACGAGGTTTACGAAGTCGCCGAACAAGGTGGCGATATTCTCGCCGCTTTCAGCGACGCCTTCGGCCTCAAAGCCGACAACTCTCCCCTCGGTTTATTACGCGAAGGCTTCGACAACGCGCGTCAACAGGCACGCGAGGCGAGAACGTCTCGCGACTCATCCGGAGATCGCGAGCGCATGAACTCTCTTGTCGACGAAATTGTCGCGTGGATGTGACCGCGTTCTCGCGCTCGCGTCCTCGCGCCCGCTCGCCCGCTCGCGTTTCTTTCGTTGTAAAAAGACGTCCCGCCGTCTTTTCGCCTCACGTCGCGCCTCTCGAGCCATGACGTCCGTCGCCTCCTCGCCCGCGCCGCCGCGCCCTGTACCCCGCACGAGGCACGCGCGCGATAGACGCGACGTCACCACGTCGTCCTCTACGATCGACGCGGCGTCGTACGCGCTCAGCGGTGGCATCGCGGCGTGCGCGTCCCACTCGCTGAGCGTCCCGCTGGATGTCATCAAGACGCGTTTACAGGTGGAAAAGTTTGAAGACGAGCGCGTGTTGAGCGTGGCGCGGGAGATAGCGAGGCGAGATGGCGTCGCGGCGCTCGCCGCGGGGTGGGAGCAGACGTTCGTGGGGTACGGCGTGCAGGGAGCGCTCAAATACGGTGGGTTCGAGGCGCTCAAGAGTGCGGCGGGCGCGCCGGGGACGTCTTTGGGATTAGTGTCGCTCATGGCGTGCGCGGCGAGCGCGGAAATCGCCGGGAGCGCGTTTTTGACGCCTCTCGAGCAAATCAGAATCAAGACGGTGTCGGACGCCGCGTACGCGAACGATGGTTTTGTCGAGGCGGCGGCTCGTTTCGCGAACGAGCCGGGAGGAGGCGCCGCGTCGGTGTTGGAGAGTCTTCCCGTGATATATAGTAAGATGTTGCCGTACACAGTGGTACAGTTGGTGTCGTACGACGTCCTGACGCGCGCGTTCGCCGGCGCGGGCGGCGACGTCGCTCTGACGCGACCGATTTCCGCCTTCGTCGCCGGCGTCTTGGCGTCGCTCGCGTCTCAACCCGGAGACACCCTCCTCAGCGTCGTCAACAAGGGCCGCACGCGAGAGATCGTCGAGGGTGGCGACGCCACCGTCGCCGTCAAGGCATCACCGCTCGCGATCGCGGCCGAGCTCGGCCCCGCGGGATTGATGATGGGTTGGCGCGCGCGTTTGGCGCACATCACGTCCATCGTCTTCGTGCAATTACTCGTGTACGACGCCGTCAAGGGCGCCCTCGTCCGCTCGTGACGCGCACTTTGCGTACGAGTATTCAATCTCGCTCGACGTCTCGTCTCAGACTACTTGTCGTGAAATCCAATCGCTCGCGTCGTCACACCGCGACTCTCGGCGCGTCTTCGATGTCGGCGCGGTGGTCTCTCCTTCTCCTCCTCTCGGCGCTCTCGGCGTCGCGCGTCGGCGCCGTCGAGCTCGTGCAGCGCAACGATCGCGAGCCCAGGGCGCAGGTGTTCGCGAACGGACTCGACGCCTTCGGGCGCGACGCGTCGTGTCGCGCGTGTCACGCGCTTTTGAACGCGCTCAACGAGAATCTCATCCCATCGATCGCGGCCGAGCGCGCGAAACCTGCGTCGAAATCGACGTACGGCGCGTACGATGACATGATTGAGACGGCGTTGGCGCCCGCGTGTCGACTCTCGGCGACTTGGCACGACGCGACGACGCGTAAGGCGTGTGAGAAGTTGATGGAGTCGCACGACGGCGACGTCGCCGAGGCGTATCATCGATGGATCAAACGGGGCGGTGGAATCGAGCGAGAGCCGACGCGCGGGCGAGACGCGAACACGGCGAGTTGGAAGAGCGGTCGGTACGATCCGGTGGGATGGAATTGGAATTATGAAATTTGCAGTCGCGCGACACGAGGCGCGTGTCGAGAGTCGCTCGCGATGCACGAAATCTCAGAATTCGACGACGAGCCGCAGGGAGACGGAGAGACGCGCAAGTATAGATCTGAACAGAAGCCGAACGACGGTGAGACGGTGGACGGCATGCTCAAGGTGACGGCGGGGACGTTTCACGAGCAGGTGGTGCGACGCGCTTCGGACGTCGTCGCGTACGTGGGCTTTCCGAAAATGAACAAGTGGGGACACTTTTACACGGCGTCGGCGTTGGGGCGCGTGCGCGACTTGTTTCAGACGAATGACACGGCGAAAGGGGCGTTCGACGTCGCGTTCGTGGACGGGACGCACAACGACGTGCCGCCTCCGTACGGGAGCGATTCCGAGGCGCCGACGATTGCGATGTTTGCGGCGAACAATAAAAACTGGCCGCGGTACATGTCGGATTTGAACGACGGAAAATTAACCGTGTATGAACTCTTGCAGTTCATCATGCGAACGGCAGCGTCGCGCGAGACGGTCCAACACGCCGTGTGGTTATCGCAGACGCTCCCGCGCTCGACGCTCTACGCCACGCCGTGGGAAGACGACGAGCTCTAGACTCACAGCAGCCTTCGATAGATTGAGGCACCGATTAGCGGGCATTTATTATAAAAGTAAACTGAACGACTTATGACTTTTTACACGACTACTTGCAACCCGGATTTTTTATCGGTTCTCAACGCGACGGCGCTCTCGCTATCGATGGAACGACGCTCCCAGCTCTCGTGAACTTCCTCAAAGTATTGCAGCCACTCCTTACCCGTGAGAACTTGTTCGGGATGCGGTTCATTTCTACCCATCAATGCGTGCGTCACCGGTCGCGACTTCAAGTTACCTGTGTGCACCAAATCCGTCATGAGTCCGAGTTGAATCATCGCGCTCATCGCGTCCGTGTTCACCCAAGACTTGATTATATAATCATCTTCAAACTCCATGACGCACGTGCCCGTCCACTTGGCCTCTCGCCCGTTCAAACTCGCTCTAAAACTCAACTGCGCGACAACCTTATCACGCTCTTCGATCATGTAATCGATGGTGATGACGTAATCCGGCAGCGCCTCGCGATTCCCTCGCACGTGTTGCATGTACGCCTCCGTTCCCGGCTCCGGGTTCGGGTTCGACGGATCGATCAGCACGTGTTCGTCGCTCACGTATCTTTTCACCGCTTCGTTCGCGGCGGCCAGGTCGGTGTTGTTCCACACCTCGCGGTACAGTCGACGGACGATCTGTTTATGGGACGTCTTGGCGCTCGAGCTCGAGCTCGACGACGGACGCGCGCGCGCGTCGTCACCGCGACCCTGCGACGCGCGCATGAAGACGGCGGTGATGCCGCTCGCGACGGCGGCGACGACGACGCGACCGAGCCCGGGCATGGCGCGCGGACGACGATATGTGAGGGACGAGGGATGGGGCGGGCTCAACCTCTGGCATCGGGACGAGACGAGACCCGCGGGCGTCGCGCGGAAGGGATGAGACGGTGGTTGATAAATACACAAACACAAGGTTGCAAAGGAATGGTAAACTACGAACTGGGTATGATGTAATAAACAGAGAAACGGCGACGCTAGCCCACGGTTTGAAGCGAGGGCACGTACTTCGGGTTGCCGACGTTGGCGAGGTGGCGGAAGTGCGCGCGAAGAGCCGACCAAAAGGTTGGGTAAATTTGGTAGTGTAAACCGTGCTTGTCTGCGGCCTCCTTGATGATGGGGGCGAGGGCGGGGTAGTGCACGTGGCAGACGCCCGGGAAGAGGTGGTGGACGACTTGGTAGTTTAAGCCGCCGGAGAAGTGGGTCCAAAACTTGGACCCGTGCGCAAAGTCAGCGCTCGTCATGAGCTGCGCCTCGCCCCAGCCTCTCTTGAGTTGGTTTTTCGCGTTCAATCTGAAAAAGTGCACCTCGCCGACGACGTGGGCGACTTGGAACATGAAGGCGAGCAACCATCCGGTGACGAACTCGGTGACGCCCCAAAGCGTCAAGAGTTCACCGACGGATCGGTGCGAGTACTTGGCTGGTAAATAGAGGTAATAAAACGCCCACGTGAGCTTGGAACCCCAAAACGCGACGGCTTCGCCGCGCGTGAATTTCATCACCTTGACCCAACCGATGCGACCGGAGAAGAAGGCGTTGAAGTCGTCCACGAAGCACGACTTGAGCGACAACAAGCCATACATCAATCCCAAGTACATGTGTTGAAAGACGTGATACGACTCGTGCGGCTGGTGCTCGTTCACGCGACGGACATCCTTCTCCGAGCATCGAATGTCGGGATCGATGCCCTCGACGTTGGTGTACGCGTGATGTCCGGCGACGTGCTGCTGCTTCCACATGAAGCTCGACGCGCCGACGATGTCTAAAGTCAACTGCATCGCGTGCAACCACGTGCGGTTGTTCCCGTACGCGCCGTGATTCGCGTCGTGCTGAATCGACACGCCGACCTCCGCCTTACACGTGCCGTGCAAAATGGCGAACGCCACCGCCGCGCCGAAGGACGCCGTCGGCGAGAAAAACGACCCCCAGTGACCGACGACGATGCCTGCCAAAATCACAAATGTCTTGGCGTACATCTCCCAGTGTACGCGCGGATCGAGCTTATTTTCTCTAAAATACTTGGCCGCTCCTCGCTTGCAATCCGCGAAGAACGCGCCCTCCTTCAAATCGTCCACCGTGTACTCGACGATTTCGTCGTCCATCTTGCTCCCCGGCGTCCTTCGCAAATCACCGATTCTATACTTCTCCAGCACCGCCCGCGCGCGCTCCGGGTGATACGAATCGAACAACGCCGTGCACTCGCCGCCCGCTTTGACGTAAATCATGTTCCCGCCCGGATGTTTCGGCACGAAGCGCGTCACGTCGTACACCCCGCCGCGCACGATCACCCAACAGTCGCTCGCGCTCGAGTGTTTCGCCACCTCATCCGCCGTGAACGTGCGCGCCGCATCAATGTCGACGTTGTCGCTCACCTCGCGCGCCTCGCGCGACGATTTCCCCGCGCTTCGCGCCGCCGAACGCGCCGCGCGAGGCGTCAACGTCACCCGCGCTTCGCTCGTCATCGTGACGGGCGCGCGCCGTCTCGACCGTCGCGCGCGCCACGAAACGCTCGAGCGTTCGAACGTAGTCACGCGTCTCGTCCGGTGGGACGCGCGTCGACCGACGACGACGACGCTCGCGCTCGCGCTCGCGTCTGCCGTCGCCGGGGGCGCCGCCCTGATCCCGTTTTGGCTGGCGGCATCTATATACGTTGTTCGGACTAATGACTCATACTCACTTACTTCCTAAATCTGTAATTCTGCTATTCATAAAACCCAACATAAATTACCGTAGTATACATACAAGAAACCCCATCATAAAACCATGCGCGGCGTCCCGCACGCGACACGCACTCCCTCGCCGTCGCGCGCGTCGTCGCGACACGCCGACGCTCGCTCACGCGCGCGCCATGTCCACCGCGCGCGCGCTCGACCGATGCGCGTCGCGACGCGCGTTCGACCTCTCTCGCGCGCTCGTCGACGCCGTCTCTCTCGCGCGCGCGTCGACGCCGCTCATCGCCGCGCCGTCGGGACGCGCGCTCTCGTTCGCGCGCGCGTACGGCACCGCCGGCGCCGACGGCGACGTCGAGTCCGCCAACGCGCCGGACGCGCCGCGTCGCGTGACGACGTCGCCGCAGCCGATCGTCTCGGTGCGAGACGCCGTGCGTTGGGTGCGGGCGAACGCGCCGTCGAAGAGGTTCGCCGAGAGCGTCGAGCTCGCCGTGCACCTGGGCGTCGATCCGAAACGAAGCGATATGATTGTCCGTGGATCGGCGCGTCTGCCGCACGGCACGGGGAAGAATGTGCGAGTGTGTGTGTTTGCGGAGGGGGAGGCGGCGGAGACGGCGCGCGCGGCGGGGGCGCAGACGGTGGGCGGGGACGCGCTCGTCGAGCGCATCAAGAGCGGCGGGTCGGGGGCGATCGATTTCGATAAAGCGATCGCGGTGCCGGAGATGATGACCAAGCTGCGAGAGATTGCGAGAATATTAGGACCGAGAGGGTTGATGCCGAATCCTAAACTCGGAACGGTGACGACGGAGGTGGCGGAGGCGGTGCGGGAACACTTGGGCGGACGCGTCGAGTTTAGGGCGGAGAAGAACGCCATCGTGCACGCCGCGGTGGGTAAAGTTAATTTCAGCGAGGAACAGATCGAGGAGAACATCGCGGCGGTGTACAGAGAGCTGTGGGATCTTCGTCCAAAGGGGAAAGGGGCGCCGAACGCGAGCAAGTACGTGAAAAAAGCATACCTCGCGAGCACCATGGGCCGGGGGTCGGCGCGCATCGAAGTGGCCGATCTCAACGACGCCATCGCGAATAAATCGAAGAATTAGACGAACGAACGAACGCGCCGCGAAGAAGAGTGCGCGCGTGATGATGCCACGATATGCGGTGTACCATGTAGATAGAAGATTTTATGCGTTTTTGCTCGTATTCACATGCGCGTTGCTCCGCGTTTGTCTCGCTCGAGCAAAATCTTCGCCTACGTTTCGTCGGCACGCACGCGCGCCCGCCACTCTATTGTTTAACCCATACTCGCCGCTCCGCACACTCGCCTATGCGCTCATCTATGAACGCTGCGAAATGTTCGAAGACAGCCAATCGAGGCCTTCGTAGAGACCCTCGCCGGAGGTGGCGCACGTGGACTGAATGAACCAGTGTCGCTGGCGCAACGAGTGCAAACCGAGCTTATCCGTGATCTCCGCCGCGCTCATCGCGTTCGGCAAATCCTGCTTGTTGGCGAACACCAACAACACCGCATCCCGAAGCTCATCTTCGTTCAACATGCGGTGCAACTCGTCGCGAGCCTCGGAGACGCGATCGCGATCGTTGCTATCCACGACAAAAATCAACCCTTGGGTGTTTTGAAAGTAGTGTCTCCAGAGCGGGCGAATCTTATCTTGTCCACCGACGTCCCACACCGTGAAAGAAATGTTCTTGTACTCGACGGTCTCGACGTTGAACCCGATCGTCGGAATCGTCGTCACAATCTCACCGAGCTTGAGCTTGTACAAGATGGTCGTCTTACCGGCGGCGTCGAGACCCACCTGCGCGCGTTCGTCGCGACGCCGCGTCGCGTTCGTCAGTCACACACGCGCCCATCACTCATCGGTCTTATCACACGTCGACGTCGATCTCTTTCCCACGTCCACGCCTTGTCTCTCCACTTACGAATCCTCCGCCGTCTACTCTCTCTCGCGCGCGCGCCTCGCGCCCGCCTCGCGCCCGACGCCCTCCTGGGTTGGCACTCGTCGCGCGCGCGATCCAAATCTCATCCCTCGCGCGCGCCGTCACCGTCGTCCTCACGCGCGCCGTCACCGTCGACGCCTCCGTCTCACACCGAGGAGACATTTTACCCTAAATAGTCTCTCGCCCTCGCGCGCGCCTCGATCGTCGCGCGCGTCGCGTCGCGTCTTTCGTCGCGAGATCTCCCATCGTCGATCGCCGATCCCATCGTCTACGCGAATGCGTGCGATCGACGCGGTGGCGAGATGCGGTGGCGAGATGCGAGCGACGCACCATGAGAATGCGCATCTCCTTCTTGGAGAAGAGGCGCTGGAAAAGCTTGGCGAACGTGATGCCCATGGTGAGCGCGAACGAGGCTCGCGCGCGCGCGTGTGCGGCGATGACGGAGACGACGGATGAACGAATGGAACGACTCGCGCGCGCGTCCTCGGTCGATGGCCTGGCCGGTCACCGGGGTGCGATTGATGGGGGTACGGGGAACACACTATGAGAAGGGAAGTGGAGAGGCGGACGCGAGACGTACCGAGGGACGGAGGTGACGCGCGATGGGTGCGTTGGACGCGGAGACGAGAGATGGATGCGTGAAACTACTAGGCTACATCACCGCTCGGAGGGACGTCGTCTGGGTCCGCGCCGCCCTTGGCGAGGATGGTGGCGAGATACCTCCCGTGCTCCTCGATGGCGGATTGGAGACGACGCTGCGCCAAGAGTTGGTCGTGGAGTTGCTTTTGCATCTCCAGTTGTTTGAGCAACGCGTGGCCGACGTGCGGCATTTCTTCTATTATTTGATCGGTCACCATGTTGGCCGTGGCGGCGGCGGCGGCGGCGGCGGCGGCGGCGGGGTCGGGCGCGGACGCCGTCGCGGACGTCGCGACGCCGTCCTGGGACATGACGGGTTTGAGCGCCTGAGCTAAGATGGCGTCCATGTTGTGTAATTTACCCTGAGACGTCGAGGGCTTCAAACCTTGCCCGGATGACGTCTTGTCCAAGAGTTCGGACAAGCGTTCCTTGGTCACCGGTTCGTCCGACGTCGTCGCCGCCTCCTCCGCGAGCGTCAGATCCGCCTCACTCGCCCGTCGCTTCATATCCCGCGCTTGTTGCGCGCGCGCTATTTTAATCAACGCCCGTCTCTCTCGCGCGGCTTCGGTGCCCGCCTCGGCGAGCTTACCGCCCGCCACCTCCTGGAGACGATACTTTTGTAAGTGCGACTTGATGTGCTGAATCGTCATGCCCGCCGTCGACATGAGCTGCATGATTCCCTTTGGCGTCGCGATTTCCAACCCCCCGAGCTGATCGACCGCCTGAATGAACTCGCGATGAAGTTCCGGCGTCCACCGTAATCTGGCGTTTCCTCGGCTCCGCGGCGTGTTCGCCGCTGAAACCGAACCTCCGCTCGCCGTCGCCGTCTTCGCGCGCTTCGCGCCACCACCACCCGCCGTCGCCGTCGCCGTCGACGCCCCCGCCCCAGTCGCGCTTCGCCGATTCCCTCCTCGCTTCGTCCCACTCGTCCCGGCCGACTCGCGCGTCGCGCCTCGACTTCTTTTCCCTCCCGTCCCCGAGGATTCCACCGCCGTCGCCGCGAAGTCCGCGCGTTCGTCCGCGATCGCGTTCGCGTTCACCATATCGTTCAACCAATCATCCTACGCATCACGCGACGCATCGCACCGTCAGTCGTCCACATCCCTCCCTCGTTCGCGCGCGCACACGCTCTCCCTCTCGCGCTCGCGCTCGCGCTCGCCCGTCCCGTCCCGCCCCGCGCGCGCTCGCTCGCTCGCTCTCTCGCCCCCCTCGCGCGTCCTCGCCCCCGCCGTCCCGTAGACGACCACCCTCCGCGCGCACCGCATCGAATCACGCACGAATCCAAGATCCTCATCCACCCCCAACTCCCCGAACGCCTCCTCGCACGCGCCGTCGAACAGAGGCCTCGACCAAAACACCGCCGGGTCCTCCTCTGCGCTCGGATAGCTCGCCATCAGCGAACGCGTCGTCGCTCACGGAACGGACGACGTCACTCACGGACGAACGCGTCGCGTCGTCGTCGCGTCGCTCTCACGCGTCGCGTCGCGCGTCCGTCTCTCGCGCGAGCGAGTCGTCGTCGTCGTCGTCGTCGTCGTCGTCGTCCCACGAGGACGACACCACGACGAAACACGAAAAGCGCGCGTCGTCGTCGCCCCGCTCGCGACTCCTCGGTGTGTGTGTGTTGTGTTTTCACCGATCACGACCCATGGACGACCCCCTTTCGCGTGGTCCCACGAGGCTCGACGACGGGGACCGATGGGAACGATGGGAACGATTGATTGAATTGAATCGACCGAT